>CAJDWP010000119.1_pt1 | contig 17068 bp, 14 predicted proteins | sample 7391631 | NCBI WGS metagenome assembly CAJDWP01 (sample SAMEA7055740, study PRJEB34461) | soil metagenome | biome: terrestrial ecosystem; feature: Peninsula; material: soil | place: Antarctica | collected 2016 | reverse complement strand
CGGCGGGCGGCGGCCCGGTGCCCGTACCCCACCGGAGTCCGCGGCCCGTCCGAGACCGCGCAGCTGGCCCGCTCGGCCAGGCCTTTCACCGCGCGCGACTGCGCGCCGTCCCCCGAGCCGTGCCCGAGCAACCGGTGGCGGGTGAGGTGACGCGCCCGCCGTCCGGCCAGAGCGCGACCGGCCCGCGGGTTGGGAGCGGCAGCGTGAACCGGAACGTCGCGCCGCCACCGAGGCGCCGCTGCGCCGTGATCGTCCCGCCGTGGCGCTGGACCACCTGCCGGCAGGTCGCGAGTCCCAGACCCGACCCCGCGTATCGCGATGCGTGCTCCGGCACCCGATGGAACGCCTCGAAGATGAGCTCCTCCTGGCCCTCGGGAACCCCGATCCCACGATCCTGCACCGACACGATGACCTCATCGTCCCCGCTGTCGTAGGCCACGATGTCGACGCGGGCCGGAGGCCGGCCGGCACGGTATTTCGCGGCGTTGCCCAGCAGATTCTCGACGAGCCGACCCAACAGGGCAGGATCCGCTTCGACGCAGACGTCGGCGTCGATCCGGAGGTCGAGCGGATCTGCCGTGGGGTCGGCGGCCCGCTCCGCCGCGGCGATCGACCGCACGAAATCGTCCAGGTAGAGCGATTGCCGGGCGAGCTCACCGTCGCTGGCGAGCGTGAATTCGCTGATGCCCCGCAGCAGCGCACCGGACCGCTCCTGAGAGTTCAGGATCGACGCCCGGCCCGCCCGCGCGAAGTAGCGCAGCCCCTCGGTACGCAGCCGCTCCTCGGTGACGTCCCGCAGAGATACCACGGCACCGGTCGCATCGTCCTGCGGCATCGGATAGGCGCGTACGGCCACGACCATGCCGGGTCCGCCGGTCGCCGCGGTGAACTGCAGATCGGCCGCGGTCGTGCCGCTCCCGGCCAGGACAGCACGTACCGGCCCGACCTCGGCGCCCTGCGGAACGAGCGCGAGGAGAGCCGTAAGCGACAGTCCGGTTCGCTGCGCAATCCTCTCGGCCGCAGCGTTGGCCAGCAGGACCCCGCCCGTCGGGCTAGTCGTGGCGAGCGCGTCCTGCGCAGAGCAGAGCACGCTCCCGAGCAGCTCCGCGTGATGGCCCGCCACGACCGTCTGCTCGCGAATGCGAGTCACCAGACGGGCGCGCTCCTGCCGCTCGTACACGACCGCCAGGCTCACGCCGACCAAGACGACGGCGAACGAGTTGAGGGTCAGCCCGTGGTCCCACGCTGCCCCGGCGCCCAGCGAATCTTGGGCCGCACCGGGACGCCCCAGCCAGGTCGCGACCGCCAGCAACGCCGACGTGTGCATGGCTACGCCGCGCACGGTCAACGCCGTTGCCGCCCACAAAGCGACGGGCAAGAACAGGTACAGACGTTGGTTCGCGGGCGCGACGGCTAGGCAGGTCACCACGGTGGCCACGCCAAGGCCCAGCGTCGTCAGCCGGCCCGCGGGCTGCAGCAGCCCCGACGACTCTGTGCGCAGCGCCCGCCGCAGACCGAGCGCGCAGAACGCTGCCGCGCTCCCCCGCAGCAGCCACTCGACGGAGCTCTCCGCCCCGGTCGCCACGAGCGGCCCGCCCGAGGCCACCACGTAGCGGCTCACCTCGAACACCCCGAACGGCGCCGCCGCAACCGCGCCGGCGAGGCAGGCAAGGCTGAGCCGCGACAGCTCGCCCACGCCGCCCCTCGCACCCGCGGGCCGCGCCCACCGGCGTGCCGCGAGCACGCTCACGATCGCCTGCGTGAGAACCGCCCCGCCCCGCATCAGGCCCTCCATGAGCCCCGCGGTCCCACCCCGGCCGTCATGGAACGTGAGGGCGAGCGGCGTCAGGACGATGATGGCCGCGACGACCCGAGTGTCGCCGTGGCGCCACCAGCACGGACGCTCCACGTGGCCGGAGAGCCACAGGACGGCCACCCCGACCGCTGGCAGGATCTGCTCGACGCGATCGAACTGTGTCCCGACAACAGCCGTCCCGGAGCCGACGACGAGCGCCAGCACATAGAAGCCGCTCCCCACCAGCAGTCCCGCGGGTCGCCGCCATGCCCATCCGCCGAGCAAGGTCCGCCGCCTCCGGGCCAGGCGTTCCCGCCGGTGCGGCTGCGACGCATCGCCGTGCGCGCGGGCGTACACGCCACGGGTAGGCAAGGGCATCGTTTGGGTCATGAGCTTCGGCACCGTCCTCACGAGGAACTTCGGTCGGTCCCCCCATCGACGCAAATCGCATGAGTGTGAGTCGAATTGGCGCACGAATGACACTGTTGTGACTCAGCGGTACCGGTGCCCCACGCCGCACGTCACTGTCTCGCTGTGCCACGCCATCGCGCCATTGACGGATCGCCGGGACGGATCAACGAGACGCATCAACGAGACCGACCCGCCCGGCCTGGGGCGTCAGCGGTCGTCGTCCTCCGAGCCGCCGTAGACACCGAAATCGCCGGTCCCGGACAGATCCTGAAGCACCTCTGGGTCGGCGGCGTGCGCAAGGCCGATCGTTCGGTGGTCGCGCACCGCCGCATCGCGCGGATCCTGACCATGGGCGAGCATTCCTTGCGCCGCGGTCAACATGGCACCGTCGTCCCAGATCTCCGGCATATCGTCCCAGTCGACGCCGTCATCGGCCCCGCCCCGAACCGTCACGAACTCGGTCGACGTATCGGCCATCAAGATTTCGGCGGCCTCGCGGGCCGCCGCGAGCACCTGGGGCGTCACCAGGCCATCGACCATAAGCACGAACCGCTTACCCTGCCGCACCTCCACGAACTGCCCAAACCCCCCGGCGACCAACTCCCCGGCCAGGGCGGCGCCCTGCGCGTCGGGGTGCTCTGGCTTCAGCATGACGTTCACGACGACAGTTCCCATGTGGGCGGCTCCTGCAGACTGGAAGGCGGCGCGGCCTAGTCTATCGGTCCGGTTCAGCTGAAACGGCGTCCCGTGAGTGCCTCGTACGCCGCGACGTACCGCGCCCGCGTCCGCTCGACGATCTCCTCCGGCAGCGGCGGTGGCGCCTGCTGTCCACAGCGGTCCCAGCCGCTGTCCGGCCCGGTCAACCAGTCGCGGACGAACTGCTTGTCGTAGCTGCGCTGAGGACTGCCAGGCTCCCACTCCTTCGCCGGCCAGAAGCGCGAGGAGTCCGGGGTCAGCACCTCGTCGGCGAGGATCAGCGGCGAGCCCTCCCCCGTACCGTCGGTCCGTCCGACACCGAACTCGAGCTTCGTGTCCGCGATGAGGATGCCGCGGGGCGCGGCGATCTCCCCCGCCCGAGCCAGGATCGCCGTCGTGAGCCGGGCTGCCTCCGCGGCGCGTTCCGGCCCCAGCGTCGCCGCCGCCTGCTCTGCCGTGATCGGCTCGTCGTGCGCGCCCATCGCTGCCTTCGTCGTCGGCGTGAAGATCGGCTCAGGCAGCTTCGACGCCTCGGTCAGCCCAGGCGGCAAGGGCACGCCGCACACCTCGCCTGATCGCCGGTATTCGGTCAGACCGCTCCCAGCCAGGTAAGCGCGGGCGACGCACTCGACGGGCAGCATCTCCAGACGGCGCACCAGGACGGCGCGGCCTTTGACCTGCGCGGGCACGTCGGTCGACACCACGTGGTGCGCCACCAGGTCGGAGAGCTGCTCGAACCACCACAGCGACAGCTGCGTCAACACCCTCCCTTTGTCCGGGATCTCGGAGGACAACACCACGTCGTACGCCGAGATCCGATCGCTGGCCACCAGGAGGAGCAGATCCTCCCGCGGGGCGCCCGCGGGCTGCTCGACAGGTGCGTACAGGTCGCGGACCTTGCCCGAGGCCAGGTGGGTGTACCCGGGCAGGGCGGGGGCGCTCACCAGCTCGCCACGGAGTGACCGGCGGGCAGGCTCACACGCCCCTCCTGCGCCGCGAGCGCGATGTCGCTGCGGTGATGAGCGCCACGCAGGTGGATCGCGGCGACCGCGGCGTAGGCTCGCGCTCGCGCCGCGCCCAAGCCGGCACCGGTGGCGACCACCGACAACACCCGGCCACCATCGCTCACCAGTTGTCCACCCGAGACCGCCGTGCCGGCGTGCAGCACGGCCGCGTCCGTGACGTTCTCACACCCCTCGATCGGGTCGCCTTTGCGCGCGCCGCCCGGGTAGCCCTGCGCGGCGATCACCACGGTCACCGCCGCATCGTCGTCCCAGACCAAAGGTTCCGCCTGCTCCAGCGTTCCCGCGGCGACTGCGCGCAGCAGCCCCCCGAGCGGTGTGCGCAGTCGCGCGAGCACCACCTGAGCCTCGGGGTCGCCGAAGCGGGCGTTGAATTCCACGACCCGTGTCCCACGGGACGTCAGCGCAAGCCCTACGTAGAGGACGCCAGCGAACGGCGTACCGCGGCGGCGCATCTCGTCGACCGTCGGCTGGGCCACGCGCGTCACCACCTCCCCCACGAGCCCGGGTGGCGCCCAGTCCAGCGGGCTGTACGCGCCCATGCCGCCGGTGTTCAACCCCCCGTCCCCGTCGAGAGCCCGCTTGAAGTCCTGCGCGGGCGCCAGCGCCACGACAGTGCGACCGTCCGTCAGACAGAACACCGACACCTCAGGTCCGTCCAGGAACTCCTCGACCACGACGGTAGGCCGCGGACCGCCTGCTGGCACCACGCGGGTCAGGCAGTGCGCGGCGTGGGCCAACGCCGTCATCCGGTTGTCGGTCACCACCACGCCCTTGCCGGCAGCCAGCCCGTCGTCCTTCACGACGTACGGCGCCCCGAAGGCATCCAACGCCTGAGCGACCTCTTCAGGGCTGGTGCACGCGCGCGACATCGCGGTGGGCACGCCTGCGGCCGCCATGACCTCCTTGGCGAACGACTTGCTGCCTTCTAGTCGCGCGGCGGCCCCCGACGGGCCGACGCACAACAGGCCGCGGGCTCGGACCGCGTCCGCGATCCCGGCCACCAGGGGGCCCTCCGGCCCGACGATCACCAGGTCAGCGCCGACGCTGGCCGCGAGTCGCCCCACCGCGAGCTCGTCGAGCAGATCGACGTGATAGCACTCCGCGAGGCTCGCTATTCCTGGATTTCCCGGTGCCGCGTAGATCGCGCTAACCTCCGGGTCCCGAGCCAGGGCGGTGACGATCGCGTGTTCGCGGGCGCCGGATCCGAGCACGAGAACCTTCACGCCGCTCACCCTATCGGGCGACCCAGCCGGCGACGCCACGAGACGCCGGTACCCACACCGACAGGTATTGTGCCTGCACAATAACGCTATTCGTCATCATGGATGGTGCTGACACGAACGTACGGAAAGGCGCTGGCCTGATGCCGGACTTGGGGGGGGTCGCTGAAGGCGGGAACGGGAACGGGAACGGCAACGGCACCGCTGTTGCCCTCGACATGGACCACCTCGACGGTCTCGGCGGTGACTTGCTTCGGCAGGCGCTCGATGGCGCGAGGGTGCGGGTGCTGGACTGTCTGCCGGACGTGGAAGGCGCCATCCAGTGGCTAGTCGCCGCAGCGCGGCGCGACATCATGATCGTGCGGGACCCCTCACCCCGCACCCGGCACTTTCTCGCCTTCGACGACGATCGTCACCGCAGCGCCACCAGGGCCATCACCCGCCGGGCCATCCGGCTCAGGACCGCCTACGACGCTCGCGTGCTGGCCTTCCCCCGCGCGCTGTCCGTCATGACGGCGCGTCGAGAGGCCGGGGAGGAGTCGCGCGTCGTCAGCAACGCGCCCGCCTCACTGTTCATCGCCGACGACCTCGGAGCGGTCGTGGACTTCACCAGCATCGACAGCTCGGGCGCGGGATCTATCGTGGTGGAGGAGCCTCGCATCCTGGCAGCCCTCACGCAGCTCGCCGAGAAGGAGTGGTCGAGCGGCATCGAGGTGGCCGGCCACGCCAACCCCCTGGAGTCCGACGGCGCGTACGTCCTGACCCTCCTCGCCGCGGGCGCGAACGACGCGACGATCGCCACCCAGACCGGCCTGTCGCAGCGGACGGTCGAGCGGCGGATCCAGGCTCTGCTGCAGCGCTGCGGCGCGACGACCCGCTTCCAAGCGGGCGTGGTGGCCGCTCAACGGGGATGGATCTGACGGCCGAGGGGGCACGGGGGGTCACAAAGGGTCACGAGGGGTCACGGTAAACTGGCGTGCTTGTGCCCCGGCCGACGCCGCCATCGCGGCGGGTCGCGGGGGGTTCGGACCGGCAGGCGAGACGGAGACGGAGAACGTGAACCCGACGGGCCAGGGAGGGTCGCCAGGCGACGTTGAGCGGGCGTCAGCCCAGCAGGTGCTCAGCCGCGAGATCGCCGCAGAGCAGCGTCACGTCGACCGCGTCTACGAGGCGCTGCAGGAGGCGACCCGTCGGGCCGACCTCGTGCAGGCAGACGGCCTGGCACGCGGACGCACCGACCGCACGGGCGATATCCGCGACGAGGAGCTCACCGGCCTGTTCGAGAGGGACGCCCTGGTCTATCGAGCGGCGCGCCGACGCGCCTCCTTGGAGCGAGAGCACGAGGGTCTGGTGTTCGGCCGCCTCGACCTCGAGGCCGACAGCGGCCAGGGACCCCGGCCTCGCCCTTTTATCGCGCCACGCCGCTGTCGCCGCACGGGGTCCTGCGGCGCCGCGTGCTGCGTTGCCAGGGCTCGCGGGTCGTCGGCGCGGAGGACGACCTCATGACGCCGGTGGCGCCGGACGACATGGTCGTGCTCGGGGAGGGTGCTCTGCTCGCGGCGCTCGGCCGCAGCCGGTCGGGGCGCATGCGCGACATCGTCGCCACCATTCAGGCCCACCAGGACGAGGCGATCCGGGCCGACGCCCGCGGCGTCGTCGAGATCACCGGCGGCCCCGGGACGGGCAAGACCGTGGTGGCGCTGCACCGCGCTGCGTACTTGCTCTACTCGGATCGACGCCGTTTCGAAGGAGGCGGCGTGCTCGTGGTCGGGCCGTCGGCCGCCTACACCGCGTACATCGAACGGGTCCTACCGTCCCTCGGGGAGGACGCGGTCACCCTTCGTTCTCTTGGTGACGTGGTTGACGCCGTCACGGCGACACGCATCGACCCCCCAGGCGTCGCCGCGGTCAAGGGGTCGCTGCGGATCCGTCGCGTGCTCTCCCGCGTCGCCCGCGACACGATCCCCGGCTCGCCGGATGTGCTGCGCATCATGGTCGGCGGCCAGCCGGTGCACCTGGACCGCCGCACCTTGGACCAATGCCGAAGCAGGGTCTTGCGGGGGCACCGGCGCAACGCAGCCGAGTCGGCGATGCGTGCTGAACTCACGGCTGCGGCCTGGTCGCAGGTGCACTCGCGAGGTCGGCCGATGGAGGACGAAGAGCGCGAGGAATTCGCGCAAGTGTTCGCGGATCACCTGGACGTCGACCGATTCATGGAGCAGTGGTGGCGTCCCGTGGACCCGCGCGAGGTGCTGCTGTGGCTGGCGGATCGCGAACGGGTGGGCCGACACGCCACCGACGTTCTCACGAGCGAAGAAGCAGACGGACTGGCCGCCTCGTACCGGAGGGCGCTGGCCGAAGGCACCTGGTCCGTCGGCGATGTGGCGCTGATCGATGATCTGTCGAACCGGCTCGGGTTGGTCCCAGAAGTCAGCCAGGAGCGTGGCTTCTATGAGGTCGAGCTGCTGGAGGACGCGGAGTCCGAGGCCGTCGCGCACGGCATGCTCCGCGGGCCGAACAAGGTGGGAGGCGCCGAGGCGGGGAGCGCCAAAGCGGGAGGTGCCCACGCGCCGGGCGGATCATCCTCCGTCGAGGCCTTCGACGAGTCCGCCGGTGGCGTGCCTCAGCCCGGCGAGGACTGGACCAGCGGGGAGCTTCGGGCCGGCGAGGAGGCAGCCCGTGAGCGACTGCTGTCGGGCCGCCTCGAGCGCCCCAGCGAGTACGCGCACATCCTGGTGGACGAGGCCCAGGACGTGTCCCCTATGCACTGGCGGATGCTCAGCCGGCGTGGGCGCCGCGCCTCGTGGACGGTCGTCGGCGACGCGGCTCAGGCATCGTGGCCGGACGTTCGGGAGGCTGCGGCGGCGCGGGACGACGCGTTCGGCGCCAAGGCGCGTCAAGGCTTCCACCTCACGACCAACTATCGCAACGCCCGTGAGATCTTCGAGTACGCGGCCGCCGCGGTCATCGATGATCTGCCGGACGCCGACCTTCCCGACGCGGTCCGCGAGACCGGCGTGGCGCCGCTCATCCGTACTGTCCCGCCCGAGGCGCACGCCGTGGCGGAGGCGGTACGAGACTCCCTGGCGATGCTGTCCGGTGAGGTCGACGGCACGATCGGAGTGATCACCCCGGCCCGGTGGCGCGACGCACTCACCGCTGTGGGCTACGGCGACGAGCGGATCGTGGTCGTCGACCCGTTGAACGCCAAGGGGCTTGAGTACGACGCGTGCGTCGTGGTCGATCCCGACGAGATCACTTCTGAGTCCCCCGGCGGGATCCGGGTGCTGTACGTCGCCCTCACCCGCGCGGCGCACCGGATGCACGTGCTGGACATGGCGCCGCTCACCCGTTGACCCACGATGTCCACAGGTCGAGCCGTCTCTGTCCGTGGGGTCCGCGGATGGCGTTGTCCCGGCCGACCGCGCATCTGCGCAGCCCGACGCCGTGGCACACCGTGCGGTCCAGCATCGGGGCACACCGTGCGGTCCAGCATCGGGGCACCCATTCGGGGCCGGAAGCTCAGGCGCCGAGCAGGTGTCGGACCCGGCGCGGACCGGCGCACAGCAGCAGCGTCGGGATGCGCGGACCGGTGTCGGCGCCGAGCAGCAGCCGGTAGATCAGCACGAAGAACGCCCTCTGGTCCGCCTTGACCTCCGGCGGGAGCTTCTTCTCGGCGGACTCGAAGCCGGCCTGCCGCTTCGGGATCCCGTAGACGAGGGTCGTCAAAGCGTCCAGGCTCCAGTCGGTCTCCAGCTCATCGACCAGCGTCGCCACCGCCTGCCGCTGGTGGTCGTCCAGCGAGGCCAGCAGTGCCGCGTCGGCCTCGGCGCGCAGCACCGTCCGGTCCTCCGGGTCGGCCTGCGTGGCGATCCAGCAGCTCGCCCTGTCCAGGCGTGGCCGGGCCTCCTCCAACGTCGTCACGGCCGTATCCATCGAAGCGAGGATGCGCAGCTGCTGCGCGGAGCGCCCCTCGTCGCCCTCGCTCTCGCCCTCGTCCAGTCCCCCGGTCAGGTCGGCCACCGAGCACAGGGCTCGGTAGGGCAGCGGCACCGGCGTGCGCGGCAGTTCACCGGCCGCGGTGCGCGCCGATCGCGCCACCATGGCCACGTCCGCAGGCTGGCCCTTGTCGGCGCGCACCTTGCGCACCAGCGCGTCCCACTCGTCGTACAAGCGGTGGATGTCGCGGTTGAAGGCGACGGTGAACGACTGGTTGGGCCGGCGGCGCGCGTACAGCCACCGCAGCACCTGCGGCTCCATGATGTCCAGCGCGTCGGCCGGAGTCGGCACGCCACCGGTGGACGAACTCATCTTCGCCATCCCGGCGATCCCGACGAACGCGTACATCGGCCCGATCGGCTGCCATCCGGAGAACACTGGCCCGGCGATCTGCCCGCCTACCACATAGCTCGATCCCGGGCTGGAATGGTCGACGCCGCTCGGCTCGAAGTCCACGCCCTCGAAGGCCCAGCGCATCGGCCAGTCGACCTTCCACACGAGCTTCCCGTGGTTCTCCCATGAGAGGTCCATGGTGGCCCCGTGTCCGCATGTGCAGTGGTAGGAAAGCGTCGTGCTGGGCTCGTCGTACCCGGTGACCGTCGTCGTGTCCCGCCCGCAGGCGCCGCAATAGGGCTTGTACGGGAAGTATTCGCCCCCGGCCACGCTGCCATCGTCCTCGTCGGCCGCGCCCGACCCCTGGGCCGCCGCGAACTCCTCCTGGCTCAACTCGCCGCGATTCTCGTCGTCGTCCCGCGCGCCGGTCGTCTTCGTGCGGTACTGCCGCAGGATCCCATCGATCCCCGAGGTGTACATCTGCGTCTGGCTGATCCCGCGGAATTCCACGCCCAGCTCCTCCAGGGACGATGCCATCGCCGTCCTGAAGTGCGACGCCCAGTTGGGGTGGGCCGACCCGCGCGGCGCGGGCACCGACGACAGGGGACGACCGATGTGCTCAGCCCACGAGTCGTCCACGCCCTCGACCCCGAACGGCACCTTGCGGAAGCGATCGTAATCATCCCAGCTCAGCAGATGGTCCACGATCCGTCCACGGCGTCGGATCTCGTCGGCGACCAGGTGTGGGGTCATCACCTCGCGCAGGTTGCCGAGGTGGATCGGTCCCGACGGCGACAAGCCCGACGCGCACACGATCGGCCGCTCCCCGACCTCCCGACCGGCCGCGTCGTCCCGCGCGTCCGCGGCCGCGATCAGCTCGTCGGCCATTCGGCTCACCCAGTCGTGCGCTGTTCCCGCCCCGCTCACCGCAGCTCCTTCATCCGTCCCCGACCGCGACGCCGGCTCCGGCCCCGCCCAGCAGGTCGTGACGCACCACGACCTCGTCCCGGCCCGGCCCCACGCCGATGACCGAGATCCGCGCCCCCATCAGCTCCTCGAGCCGCTCGATGTACGACCGCGCGTTCGGGGGTAGGTCCTGGAACGTCCGTGCCACCGTGATGTCTTCGGTCCAGCCGGGCAGTTCCTCGTAGATCGGCGTCGCGTGATGGACGTCGGACTGGTTGACCGGCATCTCGTCGTGCCGGGTCCCGAACACGTCGTAGGCCACACCCACCGGGATTCGCTCGATCCCAGTCAGCACGTCGAGCTTGGTCACCACGAAGTCGGTCACTCCGTTGACGCGGGTCGCGTACCGGGCCACCACGGTGTCGGCCCATCCGCAGCGACGCGGCCGCCCGGTCGTCGTCCCGAACTCGAACCCGCGGTCGCGCAACCTCTGCCCCCAGCCGTCGTGCAGTTCGGTCGGGAACGGGCCGGAGCCGACGCGGGTCGTGTACGCCTTGTGCACCGCCACAACCCGGTCCACCCGGGTCGGGGCGATGCCCGAACCCGTGCACGCGCCGGCGGCGACGCAGGAGGATGAGGTCACGAACGGGTACGTGCCGTGGTCGACATCGAGCATCGTGGCCTGGCCGGCCTCGAACAGCACGGTCTTGCCGTCGTCCAGCGCGCGGTTCAGCTCCAGGCCCGTGTCGACCACCATCGGTCGCATCCGGTCCGCGAAACTCAGCAGCTCGTCCGATATCGCCTCCGCCGCGAGCGCGCGACGGTTGAAGATCTTGACCAGCTGCTGGTTCTTTTCCTCCAGGGCGGCCTCGACCTTTTGCCGCAGTATTGACGGGTCGAAGAGATCCTGCACGCGAATGCCGATGCGGTTCATCTTGTCGGCGTACGTCGGGCCGATGCCGCGTCCCGTCGTGCCCAGCTTGCGCTTGCCGAGGAACCGCTCGCGGACCTTGTCGACCTCGATGTTGTACGAGGGGATGAGGTGGGCGTTTGCGCTGATGAGAAGCTTGCTGACGTCGATACCGCGGGCCGACAGCGCGGTCAACTCGTGGAAGAGGACCTCCGGGTCAACGACCACGCCGTTGCCGATGACCGGGGTGACACCGGGTGTCAGGATTCCGCTGGGGAGCAGGTGCAGCGCGTAGGTCTCGCCGCCGATCACCACAGTGTGCCCGGCGTTGTTGCCGCCGTTGAACTTGACGACATAGTCCACTCGGCTGCCCAGCAGATCAGTGGCTTTACCTTTGCCCTCGTCGCCCCACTGGGCTCCGATCAGCACGATCGCCGGCATCGGCGACCACCTTCCCTCGTTCGTTCTCGCGCGTCCGATCCGTGTCCCCTCGGGCTGCGCATTCCCAGGTATGGGCACGGCATCGGGACATGCCGCGAGCCCACCGTTGGTGCGCGTGGGCTCGTACCGACTGAGTGTAGCGCCCCTCGTGGAAGCTCTGCCGCCGCTCCGACGCGCACGCACCTGCGCGACTGCGGACGCACCGGAACGGATCCCGTCGCGGGACGCTATGCCCTCACCCTGAAATACCCGGTGTCGCCGGGCGGCACGGCGACGGCCCCGCCCCCCCGGCTAGGAGGAACAGGGCCGTCGAACGCCGCGGCTCAGGACCGTCGGGACACGCTCACGGGTGGGTGCCCGCCGAGCGCAGGTCATGGCATGCCTGCGTGACGCGAGCCGCCATGTTTCCCTCGGCCGCCTTGCCCCAGGCGCGCGGGTCGTACACCTTCTTGTTGCCGACCTCGCCGTCGACCTTCAGGACGCCCTCGTAGTTGGTGAACATCCAGTCCACGACCGGGCGGGTGAACGCGTACTGCGTGTCGGTGTCGACGTTCATCTTGATCGTGCCGTAGTCGACCGCGTCCGAGATCTCCTGCGGCAGCGAACCGGAGCCGCCGTGGAAGACCAGGTCGAGGGGCTTGTCGCCGGTGCCGAACTTCGCCTTGACCGCCTCCTGGCACTCCTGGAGGATTTCCGGACGCAGCTTGACGTTGCCCGGCTTGTAGACCCCGTGCACGTTGCCGAACGTCAGGGCTGCCATGTAGCGGCCGTTCTCACCCAGGCCGAGCGCCTCGACGAGGGCCAGACAGTCTTCGGGGGTGGTGTACAGCTGGTCGTTGATCTCGTTGGCGACCCCGTCCTCCTCGCCACCGACGACGCCAATCTCGACCTCGAGGATGATGCGGGCCGCCCTGGCCGCCGCCAGCAGTTCCTTGGCCAGAGTCAGGTTCTCCTTCAGCGGCACCGCGGAACCGTCCCACATGTGCGACTGGAAGATCGGGTTACCGCCGGCCTTCACGCGCTCGGCGGAGGCCTCGATCAGCGGGCGGACGAACGTGTCGAGCTTGTCCTTCGGGCAGTGGTCCGTGTGCAGCGCGATGTTGACGTCGTGCTTCTTTGCGACCTCGTGCGCGTAGGCCGCAAGTGCCAGCGCACCGGTCACCATGTGCTTGATCGTCGGGCCCGCGCCGTACTCGGCGCCGCCGGTGCTGACCTGGATGATGCCGTCGGAGCCGGCCTCGGCGAAACCGCGGATCGCGGCGTTAATCGTCTGGCTGGAGGTGATGTTGATGGCCGGGTAGGCGAAGGCACCCTTCTTCGCCCGGTCGAGCATGTCGGCGTAGACCTCGGGGGTTGCGATAGGCACGAGTTGCTCCTTCGTCGGCGGTAAGTCTGGGAGGTCGGCCGCGACGGCGGCGCGGCGTGCTGTGCGAGCCGACACTGACCCCATCCTATGCCGTGACAGGCCGCCGAAGGAGTGGCCGCAACCCCCTCATGGCGGCTGGTCGAACGCGTGCACGCGGACCCAGGCGTGCATCGCGATGGCCGCGGCCGCCCCCGCGTTGAGCGAGCGCGTCGAGCCGTACTGGGTGATGTGAAGGATCGCGTCGGCCGCGGCGAGCAGCTCCGAAGACGTGCCGGGGCCCTCCTGGCCGAATACCAGGATGCAGCGCAGCGGCAGTTCGTAGGTTTCCAGCGAGACGCTGCCGGGCACGTTGTCGACCGCGATGACGGGCCGCTCGCTTTCGCGGGCCCACGCGCAGAAGCCCGCGACGCTGCCGTGGTGGTGCTCGTGCTGGTAACGGTCGGTGACCATCGCCCCTCGCCGGTTCCAGCGGCGTTTGCCGACGATGTGGAACGCGGCCACGTTGAACGCGTTCGCCGTGCGGATCACCGAACCGATGTTGAAGTCGTGCGCCCAGTTCTCCACGGCGATGTGCAGCTCGTGGCGGCTCCCGTCGAGGTCGGCGACGATCGCCTCGTGCCGCCAGTAGCGATAACGGTCCACGACGTTGCGCCGATCGCCGTGCGCGAGCAGCTCGGGATCGTACGGCTCAGCCACTTCGCCGACCGCGTCCCGCGGCCAAGCCGATTCCCCTCCCGGCCACGCCCCCACCCCGACCTCCCGCGCAGGGCCCCTTGCCTCCCCCGCAGGCTCCCCAGCCCGTCGTCCGCTGCCCTCCTCGGCCTCCACGGCCTCCAGTCTAGGGCGGACGGTCTCGGACGGACCGACGCACGGACGAGTCCCGGTTTGGCGGACGTACGCTGTCCCGGTGACCTTGCAATGCCCCGTGACACTGTTGCTGGTCGGCCACGACGACGGGCCGCCCGACGACGAGGCCGACGCGCGTCTGCGTCGGCAGGCGAAGGCGTTGTGGACGCAGCGGATCGCCGCGGTCTACGCCGCGGCCGGCCGGGCCGCCGACATCGGGCACCTGGCCGCCCAGGAGCTGGGCGTCAGCTGCCACGTCGCGGAAGGCCTCGAGCAGGGCGAGATACGCGAGGTGCTGCAGGGCATCGCCGACCTCTACCGAGGAGAGCGGGTGCTGGTGGTCGGATCCGACGCGCTCTGGGCGCGGGGACTTCCCGGACTGGCGGTGGATCGCAGCGGCCGCGCCGGGGAGTGGGTGCAGGTGCGCCTCGACGCGCCCGTACCGCTGGAGATCGGCGACCGAGGCTGGACGATTCTGCCCGCCCAGACCTGACCACGCCCGCCCGCGCCGTCGCCGTCGCCGTCGCCGTCGCCCCAGGGCGAGTCACGCCGTGAAAGGGCCGACGCACCTGGGTACAGTGACCACGTGCTCCCCATGCTCGGTCCCGACTGGATGGACCCCCAGTACCTGTTGAATCAGTTTGGGACGCAGTTCTTTTGGGTGAGCGTGGCGATCGTCTTCATCGAGTGCGGCCTGCTGTTCCCGATCCTGCCCGGCGACTCGCTGTTGTTCAGCGTCGGACTGTTCATCAAGCGCGGCGACGTTGATGTGTCGATCGGTCTGGCATGCCTCATTCTGGCCACCGCTGCTTTCCTCGGCAACGTCGTCGGCTACGAGATCGGGCGGTTCATCGGCGAGCCGCTCTATCGGCGGGATGGGCGCTTCCTCAAGAAGAAGTACTTCGACCAGACCATCGGGTTCTTCGACAAGCACGGCAACAAGGCCCTGGTCATCGGACGGTTCGTGCCGATCGTGCGGACTTTTATCACCGTGGTGGCCGGAGTCGGACGGATGGACCGGCGGCGGTTCTTCACCTGGAGCTTCGTCGGCGCCGTCCTGTGGGCCGTCGGCATCACCCTGCTGGGCTACTTCCTGGGCAACATCGCCTTCGTCCACGACAATCTGGAGGCGGCGATCCTGCTGATCGTCTTCGTCTCCTTGCTGCCGATGGTGTTCGAGTACGTCATGCACAAGCGCCGCACGAAGGCGATCGCAGGTGAGGCCGCCGAGGCAGTGGGCGACGCGTTCGACGCCCGCCGGGACGCCTGACCACCCGGTCGTCACCTGCCGTGCGCGTCACCTGCCCTGCGCGTCACCTGCCCTGCGCGTCACCTGCCCTGGTCGTCGCGGGGCCCACGGACCGGATGACGGCGGGGATGGATTACGGCGGGGACAGATCAGGCGAGGCCGAGGTCGGCGAGACCGTACGCGAACACGTAAGGCACTCCCGCCTCGGCCGTGATCCGCTCCCCCGCCCCCGAGGCGCGGTCGGCGATGACCGCCACCGCCACGACCTGCGCGCCTCCCGCGCGGCAGGCCTCGATCGCGGTGAGCGGCGAGCCGCCGGTGGTGGACGTGTCCTCCACGATCAACACCCGTCGACCCGCGATGTCCGGCCCCTCGACGCGGCGCTGCAGGCCATGGGCCTTCTCGGCCTTGCGGACCACGAACGCGTCCAGCCGTCGGCCACGCGCAGCTGCCGCGTGCAGCATCGCGCCCGCCACCGGGTCGGCGCCCATGGTGAGCCCGCCGACCGCCTCGTACTCCAAATCTGCCGTCAGGTCCAGCATCACCTCGCCGACCAATGGCCTGCGCCTTGACGAGGTCGAGCAGCTGGTTTCGGGGGTCTGTCGTCACGGCGCCGAGTGTATCGACCGACGCCAGATCGAGGCCTATCAGCGACCGATGCGCTCCCGCAGTCGCCCGCGCCGACCGGCGAGAACCGCCGACACCGCCCGCAGCGCGGGCCGCGGCAGCGCGCCGGTCGCGGCCGCGACCAGCTTGTAGGCCGGCCCCGGGACGCTGATCACCTTCCCTCGGCGCGCATCCCGCAGCGCCTCCTTGACCAGTCGCTCGGAGTCCAGCCACAGCGGCTCAGGCACACCGCTCATCCGTACGCCCATCCGTTCGTGGAACTCCGTGCGCGTGTATCCCGGGCAGAGGGCCATCGCCTGCACGCCCGATCCGCGCAGCTCCGCAGCCAGTCCCTCAGTGAACACGGTCACCCAGGCCTTCGCCGCCGAGTAGCTGCCCATCGACACGAACCCCGCGACGCTGGACACGTTGATGATCTGGCCGCGCCCACGCCTGCTCATCGCCCGTCCGGCCGCGTGGCACAGGACCAACACCGCCCGGCACATCACCTCGACCTGCCGCTCCTCGTCGGCGACGTCCGAGCGCAAGAACGGCGTGCCCAGCCCGAATCCCGCGTTGTTGATGAGCAGATCGACCGAGCCCGGCCCGTGCGCCCGCACGCGCTCTGCGACGACCTCCACCTGGGAGCGCTCGGAGAGGTCCGCCGGCAGTACCTCCACCCCGACGCCGTAGGCATCGCGCAACTCGTCGGCGAGACCGGTCAGCACCTCCTCGCGGCGCGCGACGAGGACGAGCCCGTGGCCGGCCGCGGCCAGTTCGCGGGCGAACGCGCGGCCGATCCCGGCGCTGGCTCCGGTGACGAGGGCGGTGGTCATGGCCGTTACGGTAGCCCGCGCCCCCGTCACTCGCCCATCGGCCTTGGACCCGTGCGTAGGGTGGCTCTCGTGCGCATCGCGACCTGGAACGTGAACTCTATTCGTGCCCGCGTGGATCGGGTGCTGGCTTTCCTGCACCGACATGACGTCGACGTCCTCGCGCTGCAGGAGACGAAATGCCGCGACGAGCAGTTCCCCGTCGAGCGCTTCGCGGACGCGGGGTACGAGGTGGCCCGTCACGGCCTCGACCAGTGGAACGGCGTGGCCGTCGCGAGCCGCGTCGGGCTCGCCGACGAGCAGGTGGGCTTCCCAGGGATGCCGAGCTGGGGTGAGCCGACCGCGGTCGCGGAGGCGCGCGCGATCAGCGCGACCTGTGCCGGGGTACGGGTGTGGTCCCTCTACATCCCCAACGGGCGCGAGCTGGAGCAT
>CAJDWP010000078.1_pt1 | contig 17208 bp, 16 predicted proteins | sample 7391631 | NCBI WGS metagenome assembly CAJDWP01 (sample SAMEA7055740, study PRJEB34461) | soil metagenome | biome: terrestrial ecosystem; feature: Peninsula; material: soil | place: Antarctica | collected 2016 | reverse complement strand
CCACGCCGACGATCGCCACCCATGTCGGCGCCATCAAGACCGCGCCGCACTGAATGATCAGCAACGCAGTGAAAATTGGGTTGCGGATCGCCGCGAACAGCCCGTGGGTGACCAGCTCGGTTCGCTCGTCGCTATCGACGCCGATCCGCCAGGAGGTCCCCATCGTGGCCTGGGCCGCGATGGCCAGCCCGACGCCGGCCAGGAACACGACCGCGCCGCCCGCGATCGTGAGAAGCCGCGCACCCTCGGAGGCGGGCCAGATCACGGGAGCCACATCGAGGCAGATGAGGATCGGGGAAAGCGCTCCGGCGAGAAGCGCGAGAACGAATCCCGCTCCGGCCAGACGGGCCGCGGCGCCGCTTCCCCGTCGAAAACCATTAAAACCGGCCGTCCCGGTAGCGCGGCGATGCTGCCAGCTGCGAACCCCCATCAAAATGATCATCGCCGCGGCGTACAACAGCCCAGCGGACACGGCGCCGACGTCAGCCATCTCGATTCGTGCCCTCGTCGTGGGCGCGGCCGGACCCTTGGGAGCCCACCGGCGAGCCAACGTTCGTAGTGTCGTTGGTCGGGCAGAGCCTCACCGCGTCCCCGGTCGCGGCTACGACAGTCCACTGCGGGACACCGAGCCCGGCCGGGCCCGGGTGGAGGCCACCCGGGCGTTGGTCAGCTACATGTCGGCATCGATCCGACGGGGTCCGATCCTGGTGCGCCTGACCGACCTGCACTGGGCCGACGACTCGGTGCTCGCCCAACGTGAGATGACGCAGGATGCTCAGCCGTGCCGGATCCGCGAGGCTACGGAACAATGACACCGCGGCCGCCGGGCCTCGTTCCGCGTGCTCGTCGACGTCCGATGCGCGTTCCGTTTCGGTGGGGCCGGGCGCCACCTGTTCTCGATTTATCGTCATGCAGCGATGACATCGCATTCAGCAGGTCGTTGTCAATAGGTCACGTTGGCGTGGCCCTGATTTGCGAGCCCTGTGCTCGCGGCCCTCCCGCCGCAAGTGTCTTAGTTGGGTACAGATTGACGAGACGCCACGACCATGGCCTCGTGTTCTCCGGATCGCGCAACCGTCCACAGCAGGCGTCCCGGCTGGTCGCATCGCCTGGCCCGGGTCTTGAGGGCGGGCCACGAGGTGGGTCTAGACCCCAGATGCCGGCGCCTGGAGTGGTCGGCCGTTTCTTTACAGGTCTGTGCGGCGGGTGTACCCCAAAAGACCAGAAACAGAACTGTGCATCTAGGGAAGACTCTAGACGTACATAAGCTGCGCCGTTTTCTGCCGGGGAAACTGGCGTGCTCCTTGCCTCTGCCGTGTCGACGGGCGTGCTGGCACGTCGGCGGGCGAGCATCAGGGCTTGAGGAAAGACCAATCCACGCGCTGTACGTGGAGGCGCACTCGGTCGGCAACCCTTACGAGTTCTGGTCGTAGAACGCTTCGTGCTCGGCGGCCCGGCGAAGGCGCGGCCCAGCGATGCCGGGGAGTAACCACACAGAGGTCGGCCCGGTGTCGGGCATGCCGGTGGCGCGGAACGGTCGGCCGTCGTCGTCGTCGTCGAGGGTGATCGTCTGCCGGCGCCCTTCAGTGATGGCTTCGAGCCTGAGGCGCCACTCGATGTCGTGCGTGCGTGTGAAGGCTTCGATGCTGCAGGTATGCAGCTCGTCGCTGTGGAGGTGGATTCGGACGCGACCTCTCGTTGCTTCCGGTGCGAGTTGGTGTAGGTCGTTTTCGCAGTAGAGCATTCCTGCGGTCGGGTCCATGTCCTCGAGTTCGACGCGGAGCACGCTGGCCAGGAATGCGCCGGCCGTGGGCTGCTGCCGGCAAGTACCTGGTCGCTCCGCTCGGGTTCCGGCGGCGCCGGGTCGACCGTCGGCTGACCGCAGGCGACACCGTCGCGGGGTTCGAGGTCGTCGCCCAACCGGGCCACAGCCCGGGCCTGCTGGCGTTCTGGCGCGCCGCCGATCGGACCCTCGTGGTTGGCGATGGACCGATCAACCTCTCCTCGGATCCGACGAACCCGCGGTGGCTGCACAGCCGAAGAAGCTCCACCATGACCCGGAGGTCGCAGTGGCGTCGCGATGGCGGCTGACCGAGCTACAGCCGGAGCTGATCGTCTCCACGCACGGCTTCCCCGTCCGCGGGCTCGAGCGCTGGACCGACGGCGTCCGTGCTGTCGCACCGCCTAGATGCGGCAACTACGACGCTGTGCAGCGACACCGTCAACGCTCAACCTCGCGCGCCATCCAGCACGCCTGACCCGAGACGATCGTCTTCGGTAGTACGGCTAGGTGGCTAGTGTCTTTCGTGGCTGGCGACACAACGCACCACAAGGCGCAGTGGGTAACCCGGACTTGCACTCCCATATATGGTGACAAGTCCTGCAGTTTCCGAGAAAAACACCAGCCATCTAGCTAGGGGTGGGCCCGGTCATCGGGGCGAGATCCTGCCGTGTCACCTCGTCGAACACCCATCTGCGGGACCGCGAGGTGGAACATCGTGACACCGTCGAACGCGTAGATCGCGATTCTCACGACACCCCCTTGCTTGGCCCGATCTCATCGTAGAGCCGCACACATGCCAGTGGTGGTGAAGGCAGCGGAGGGCAAGACTGGCCGATGACACCATCCCCCTCTTCTCCCTCCAGGAGCAACCACGATGATGAACCCGACCCGCGCCCTCGTCCTCGTCGACGTCCAGCAGGAGTACTTCGACGGACCTCTAGAGATCCAGTTCCCCGCCCCCGCCGACTCGCTTCCGAAGATCACTGCGGCCATCGACGCTGCGACAGCCAACGGGGTACCGGTCGTCGTCGTGCAGCACACGGCTGGCGACGAGGCGCCGATCTTCAACCCGACCATGGCGGGGTTCGCGCTGCACCCCGTCGTGGAGCAGCGACGTAGCTCGGAGTGGAAGGCCATCACCAAGCAGTACGGGTCGGTGTTCGGCGGCACGGACCTCCTCGCCTGGCTGCAGGAGAACTCGATCGACACCATCACCCTGGTCGGGTACATGACGAACAACTGCATCATCGCTTCCGCCGCGCACGCGGAGACGCATGGCATCGCGGCCGAGGTGTTGTCCGACGCCACCGGTGCAATCAGCATCGGCAACGACGCCGGGTACGTCGACGCTGAGACCGTCCACAAAACCCTGATGGCGATCCTGAACTCAAACTTCGCCGCGGTTGAGACCACCCAGAATTGGATCGAGGCTTTGCGCGAGGAGCAGGCCCTGACGAAGGACAACCTCCCGAGCTCGGCCATGTCGGGCGCAGCACACTTCTCGAACTGATGACGAGCCTTCACGGATAACCACCACGCCGCGCGACCAGTCCCATCCGCCTCCAAGCCGTGCGAGTTCGGGGCCAGCTGCACGCGCGTAAAGCCCGTGTCGTGGCCTACCTACTTGGGTGGAGCCCACGCGAGCTGTGGGCCCGTGGCCAGGAGGAGACGCTGGACCGGGTCTGCGTGACCATTGTGGGGTCTCGGCGCTGTAGCCCTGTCGGGGCAACCATCGCCGCGCAGATCGCCGGCGAGCTGACACACGCGGGAGTGAATGCCGTGACCGGCGCCGGTCTTGGGATCGAGGCTGCCGCCATGCGCGGCGTGCTCGCTGCGCGAGCTGACGGGGGCACGGGTCGGCCGGTGGCCGTGCTGCCTGGCGGCGTGGACCGACCTGTACCGGTCGCGCACGCTGACCTCATCGAGCGGATCGCCGCGCACGGGCTGGTCCTCAGCGAGACCACCGCAATTCGTGCGCTGCTTGATCCTGTTCTTCTCGACGGAACAGTGCCAAACATCAGCCTTGGATCTGATCTTTATCTACCCCGGGGGTATGAGTCCGGGAATGTCGCGGCCATCCCGTACGACCTGAGCGCGCTCCCGTCGGAGCAGCAGCTCCGACGAGACCTGCAACACTTCCTGTTGCTCTACGGCGAGAGTGTGGCTGCCCGAAGTGTGGCCGTCGCCTCGCGCCCAAGTGAGTTTAATGTGTCCGCCCCTCCGCCAGACGACGGCGAGAAGAACGGGGTATTTCAGCCCAAGGATTCGTCGGACTTCGCATGGGTACAAGCCCAAAAGCAGCGTAGGACGCGCAAGCACGAGGAGCTCGTCACTGATTTCGCCAAGTATGCTAAAGGAAAGGACTGGACTCCGATCACTAAGGGAGTACACCCCCGTGATCTCGTACTCGACAAGGCCGCTATGCACCTGCTGGTGGAAGCTAAGACCGTCCGGGCGAACTCCGAGTTCGCCGTTCGAGAGGCCATAGGCCAACTATTCACCTACGAGTATCTGTATTACCCCACCGGCAGGACTAACAAGGTGGCCCTGTTCTCGGCCCCCGTCGGCGATCTCTGGGTTCAGCTTCTCAACCAATTGGAGATCGACTGCATCTGGCTGGATGGCGCTGACTGGCGCTCGTCTGGCCCTAAGGTCGGCTGGGTCTAGTGCTGTCACGCACCATCACCCCGAGGTCTGAGAAATGGAGGAGGCTGACCCAGCCACCCCTGCGCCGACTGCATCATGCAGGTCCACCTACCGGCCATAGCGGAAGCCCTAGGCGTTTGGTGACGTTGCACCCGGGTGGCTCGGCGGCAACCAGGGACGGTTCATGTACCACTGCCACATCCCGGAGCACGAGGACGCGGGGATGATGGGCGCGTTCATCGTCGCCCCTGCCGCGGTGTCCGCGGTCTCCCCGCATATGGCGGCGGACACGGCCACGCCTGACCTCACGGGAGCCGGTTCCACCGGGACCAGCAGTCCGCGGCCGGCGCAGGTCGCCGTGTCCGTCGTTGGATTTCTGCGCGTGGCCGCGGCGACCGTTTCCGCCATTGAGTTGACCGCGGCTAGGACACGGGTCTAGACCCCAGATGCCCGGCGTCTGGGGTGATCCTGCATTTATGCACGGATCTGTGCGGCGGGTATACCCCAAACGACCAGAAAACAGATCTGTGCATCTAAGGAGGACCCTACATATACAGAGCCTTGCGCTCCGTTCCTGTCACCTTCGGCGATAAGTGGCGGTGTTCTGTTGGCGCTAAATGGCGGTCCTGGGCGTGTCAGTTGGGGATCCCCCACCGGGCGCGTTGCGATGGTTGCGGCGTCTGACAGCTTCAGGCTCAGGGGGTTGGCTGGGCAGGCATGCTGGGCGTGTGCGCAACGTGTTGGGTGCCCAGCCCAGCGTCAGGACGGGGGCAGATCACGAGGGTGGCCTGGGAGAGTCCGCTTCACAGGTACACGACGCCTACGGGTTCGATCGAGTAGGAGGCTAGTTGCCGGGTGGACCACGGTTGCGGGATCCGCGCGGTGGTCGAGGCGGGATCGGCAAGGAGCTGGAGAGACTCTCGGCCACTTCGGTGACCCGGTTCACTGTTTTCAATAACGTGGACTTGATCCGTGCTACTGGAAATGCTTAATGAGCCGTACGGGCCCTGCTGCGCGTCCGGCATATATCCCCACCGCTGCGGTGTCACGGCCTGGAAGAGGACACCGGCCACGTCGGCGGACTTCGCCGCCACGGGTCGGAGCCTCATCCCTTTGACGGTGCGGTCGTACAGATCCATCGCAACGGTCAGCTCGGTGTTGACTCACCGGTGCGTGACCGGTTCCAGGGCGAACACATCCAGACGGTACGAGTCCAGGACGAAGAACTCGCCTGGACGTGTGGCCCGCAGCCGCGCCATCGCGCCCTCGGGCCGCTCGGCGACCGACCTGCGCTGTTTGGCGTCGCCTCGGGCACGAACGAACTCAGCACCTCTCGGCACGCCCTATCCCAAGCAGGATCGACCGCGCGCCTGGTCTCTTTCAGGATCCGGGCATCGGCCAGACCTGCCGGTCCCCGAGCCTCAAACCGCCCCAGGCGCCGTTCCAGGGTCCGGACGGAGACCCTTAACTGGTTGGCCCGGGCGACCAGCCGTTCGGTGCGGCTACGTCCGTCGGAGGCGGGCATCAGCAGTGGCCGCAGATCTTCGATCTTCCGCTCGACCTCACGGCGCTGTTTGGAGGTGAGGCCGGCCAGCGTGACGGCAGGCAGCGCGAATGGGTCACCCGGACGATCACCTTCGTCGCCGGCTTTGCCGAGCGGTGTTGCGCCCGACAGGAGCGCCGACGTGGAGACCGAGCAGACTTTCGTCCCCCGGCGCAACCTTGCCTGGTCACCGAAGACGTCATCGACCTCCCGAGGGTCGTCGCCACCTCGTCCCCGTCGGTGGTGCAGTAACGCAACTCCGTTGACCGGAGCGCCCGCGACTCCATGAGACCACGGTGCCCGACTCCGACAAGAAGCCAGGAATCCGACACGCGCCCGACAAGAAATCAGGAATCCGACAAGATGCGCCGGAACCTACAAAGACCCCTTGAGTGGTCGCCGACTGCGGGAATGATCCCGTGCCCGACGTGGTTGAGCCTGGTGTACTCAACTTTGCAGAGCCTCCGCTTGACAAGAGGGGGGCTACGGCGGAGATTGAGTCAGGAGCTATCAACCTCGGCTGGACCGGGCGCGATGCCTCTCGATCGGGTTCGCGACGCGCATCCGTGCGAGCTGTCTGCCACCCCTCCGGCGGCTCTCGTACGGATGCGTCGGTACGCATGCGTCCACAGCCAGCGTCGTGGCCCCGATCGGGTGGCTTCACGCCCAACAGCCACGAAACCATGAACACGAAGGAGCAACACCACATGGCCCGTGCAGTCGGAATCGACCTCGGCACCACCAACTCGGCCGTCTCCGTCCTGGAGGGCAACGAGCCGACCATCATCGCGAACGCCGAAGGCGGCCGGACCACTCCGTCTGTCGTCGCGTTCTCCAAGAGCGGCGAGGTGCTCGTCGGCGAGATCGCCAAGCGCCAGGCCGTCACCAACGTCGACCGGACCTTGCGCTCCGTCAAGCGCCACATGGGCACCGACTGGACGAGCCCGGACATCGACGGCAAGAAGTACACGGCGCAGGAGATCAGCGCCCGCATCCTGATGAAGCTGAAGCGGGACGCGGAGTCCTACCTGGGTGAGAAGGTCACCGACGCGGTGATCACCGTCCCGGCGTACTTCGACGACGCCGAGCGTCAGTCCACCAAGGAGGCCGGGGAGATCGCCGGTCTCAACGTGCTGCGCATCGTCAACGAGCCGACCGCGGCCGCGCTCGCGTACGGACTCGACAAGGGCAAGGAAGACGAGCTCATCCTCGTCTTCGACCTCGGCGGCGGCACGTTCGACGTGTCCCTTCTGGAGGTCGGCAAGGACCCCGAGGACGGCTTCTCCACGATCCAGGTCCGCGCCACCCATGGGGACAACCGACTCGGCGGCGACGACTGGGACGACCGGATCGTGCAGCACCTGCTCACGACGGTCAAGAACACCACCGGCGTCGACCTGGCCCACGACAAGATCGCGATGCAGCGCCTGCGCGACGCTGCGGAGCAGGCCAAGAAGGAGCTGTCCACCGCGACGAGCAGCAACATCAGCCTGCAGTACCTGTCCATGTCGGAGAACGGCCCCATCCACCTCGACGAGGCGATGACCCGCGTCCAGTTCGAGCAGATGACGCAGGACTTGCTGGATCGTGTCAAGGCGCCGTTCGAGCAGGTCATCAAGGACTCCGGCGTCCCCCTCAAGGACATCGACCACGTGGTGCTCGTCGGTGGTTCGACCCGCATGCCCGCGGTCACCGAGGTAGTCAAGAAGCTCACCGGTGGCGCGGAGCCCAACAAGGGCGTCAACCCCGACGAGGTCGTCGCGGTCGGCGCGTCCCTGCAGGCCGGCGTCCTGAAGGGCGAGCGCAAGGACGTGCTGCTCATCGACGTCACCCCGCTGAGCCTCGGCATCGAGACCAAGGGCGGCCTGATGACCAGGCTCATCGAGCGCAACACGGCCATCCCGACCAAGCGTTCCGAGGTCTTCACGACGGCTGAGGACAATCAGCCCTCCGTGCTCATCCAGGTCTTCCAGGGCGAGCGCGAGCTGGCGGCGGCCAACAAGCCGCTGGGGACGTTCGAGCTCACCGGCCTCGCGCCGGCTCCGCGCGGCATCCCGCAGATCGAGGTCACCTTCGACATCGACGCCAACGGCATCGTGCACGTCTCCGCCAAGGACCGCGGCACGAGCAAGGAGCAGTCGATGACGATCTCCGGCGGCAGCGCGCTGCCGAAGGACGAGATCGACCGGATGGTCCGGGAGGCCGAGCAGCACGCCGAAGAGGACAAGAAGCGCCGCGAGGAGGCGGAGGCCCGCAACACCGCGGAACAGCTGGCCTACTCGACGGAGAAGTTCCTGGCCGACTCCGGTGACAAGGTCCCGGCCGACGCCAAGAAGCCGGTCGATGACGCCTTGGCCGACCTCAAGGCTGCGCTGGCCAAGACCGGTGACGACGCCTCGAGCGTGGAGGACCTCAACGCGAAGGTCGCCAAGCTCAACGAGGAGTCCCAGAAGATGGGGACGGCCATGTACGCCGCCGCACAGGCCGAGCAGGCCGCGGGCGAGGGTACGGGTGGCGCCGCCGGTGGCGCGGGTGACCCCGGCGAGGGTGGCGCAGGTGCGCCTGGCCCGGCTGACGACGACGTCGTCGACGCTGAGGTTGTCGAGGACGACGACCCCCGCACGTGATCCACGGGCCCGGGTGGGGCCGCCGCGACGCGGCCCCACCCGGGCCTGTCCCCGCACGGCTTGGCACACTGACCAACGCACGCGGCGCTGCCCCGCCGCGCCGCGACGAAGGAGCCCCACATGACCGACATCGACGGCGCGACCACGCCCGGCGCCGCCGGAGCCGCCCGCGACGGCGAGGATTCCGGCGCGGCCTCCGATGGCCGCCACCACCGCCCCGCTGACACCCCGCCGAGCCCAGCTCAGGCGGCGGCCGCCAAAGCCGCCTACCAGGACGTGCAGTCCAGCACCGGCGGACAGTCCAGGATCCCCCAGGGCGCGGACCCGCTCGTAGGGACCGAAGAGCCCTCGACCGCATCGGTGTTCGACGGGCCGGGCGACGAAGAGGACGTCGAGCCGACCGAAAGCGTCGACCCGATCGAGCCCGCTCAGGAGGACGTCATGTCCGATAGCCCCAAAGGTCCGGACGCTCAGCTGGCCGCCGAGCGGCTGGCCGACCTGCAGAGATTGCAGGCCGAATACGTGAACTACAAGCGACGTGTCGACCGCGATCGGGCGCTGGAGTCCGAGCGGGCGATCGCGAGCATGGTCGAGGCGCTGCTGCCGGTGCTCGATGAGGTCCAGTTGGCCCGTGAGCACGGCGAGCTGGGGGACGGACCGTTCGCCAAGATCGCCGAGAAGCTGGAGACCACCCTCGGCCGGTACGGGGTCGAGCGTTACGGCGAGCCCGGCGAGGCGTTCGACCCGACCGTCCACGACGCGGTTATGCACACGCACGCCGAGCTGGCGCCCGGCACGACGGCCACGACGGTCGTGCAGGTGATGCAGCCTGGCTACACGATCGGTGACCGAGTCCTGCGCGCCGCGCTCGTCGCGGTCGCGGACCCGCTCTGACATCCGCATCCGCACAGATCGGATCCGCACGTCCGTACTCACCCGTTGTCCCAGTGAGCGATCAGCGAAGGAGGCATGATGGCCAGCCAGGACTGGTTCGAGAAAGACTTCTACTCGATCCTCGGCGTCCCGGCCGACGCTGACGCCAAGGAGATCAAGAAGCGCTACCGCAAGCAGGCGCGACACCTGCATCCGGACGCCACTCCAGGCGACAAGTCGGCCGAGCAGAGGTTCAAGGAGATCGGCGAGGCCTACGCGGTCTTGTCCGACCCCGAGCAACGCAAGCAGTACGACGCGGTGCGCGCTATGTCGCGCGGCGGAGCGCGCTTCACGTCCGGAGGGCCGGGGGGCGGGACCGGCGGCGCCGGGTTCGAGGACGTGTTCAGCAACCTGTTCAGCGGGGGCCGCGGCCAGCGCACCTCCGCGTCGGGTCGCGGACCGGGCGGTTTCGGGGGCACTGCGTCATCCGATGCGCCCGACCTGGAGGATTTGCTCGGCATGTTCGGCGCCGGAGCCGGCGGCCAGGGCAGCCCCTTCGGCCAAGGTGGCCCCTTCGCCGGGGGCGGCGGCGGCTTCGGCGGGGCGTCCGGTCCTCGCCGCACCCCGCGCAAAAGCCGCGATCTCCGCGCGACCGCGACGTTGTCGTTCCGCCAGGCGGTCTCCGGCGACACCGTCACCATCAGCGGCGTCGGCGGCACGTCGATCACCGCGCGCATCCCCGCAGGGGTCAAGGACGGGGCGACGATCCGGCTGCGCGGCAAGGGCGAGCCTCCGATGGGCGCCTCCAGCGAGCCGGGCGACCTGCTCCTCAAGATCAGCGTCACGCCGCACGCGGTGTTCTCCCGCGACGGCGACAACCTCACCCTCGACCTGCCCGTCACGTTCGCGGAAGCTGCGCTCGGGGCCACCGTGCCCATGCCGACGCTCGACGGCGGCCAGGTCAAGGTCAAGATCGCTCCCGGCACCCCCTCGGGGCGGAGCCTGCGGGTGAAGGGCCGTGGCGTGCGGCGTAAGGACGGCAGCTCCGGCGACTTGCTCGCCAAGGTGCAGGTGGTCGTGCCCCAGCGACTCTCCGAGGAGGCTCAGGCCGCCGTCGAGACGCTGCAACGCCTTGACGCCGAGTATGACCCGCGGGAGGAGCTAGCCCGCAAGGCCGGGGGTGAGTGAGGTGGCACGCGACTTTTCTCTGCGTCCGGTCGTGCCGTTGCCGGCCGACGCGGCGTTCGCGATGGGCGACGGTACGTTCCCGCCCCGCGACGCCTCTCCGGTGTTCGCCATCTCCATCGCGGCGGAACTCGCCGGGATGCACGCGCAAACGCTGCGACAGTACGACAGGCTCGGCATCGTCTCGCCCCTGCGCACCCGCGGGGGAGGCCGCCGCTACTCGCCGGGATCCGCCACATCATGGCGATGCGGGACGAGATCGAGCTGCTGCGTCGCGAGATCGGCGACCTCGCCGCCGAACTGGACCGGGTGCGCCGGTCCCCGGAATTGTCGCCGCGCGTGTTCGCGGCCGGGCGGTACGGGGACGTGGTGGCCGTTCGGCCCGGGGAGCGACCCCGGCCCAGCAGCTCCGACTCTCGAGCCCTGATGGTCTGGAGCGCAGCGTCGCGACCACGGACCTGGGAATCCGGTCGGTCATGAAGACGGTGGGCCTGCCGACTCCGCCGAGGAACCGACGAAGCTCTCGTAGTTCGGGAAGCCTGGGCTAAGGAACAGGGTACGGCCTGGGTGGTGACGCGGTCACGAGAGCAGGCGAGTGGCCCAACGCATATGGTCGGACGGATGCCCGGTGGAATCGCCGCGCGTCGAACAGGGGAGTATGGCGGCAGGCCGCAGAGCGCCTCGCCATAAACGAACGACCAAGAAGGATCTGATGCAACGTTTGCACCCCGCCCTCGGCCCGACCTACGAAACGGTCCTGAAGCGGAACCCTGGGGAGAGCGAGTTCCACCAGGCCGTATGGGAGGTGCTCGACAGCCTCGGCCCCGTGGTCGACAAGCGTCCCGAGTACGTCCAGGCCTCGATCATCGAGCGGATCTGCGAGCCTGAGCGGCAGATCATGTTCCGCGTGCCGTGGACGAACGACTCCGGGAAGGTGCAGATCAACCGCGCCTTCCGGGTCGAGTTCAACTCCGCCCTGGGCCCGTACAAGGGCGGTATGCGTTTCCACCCCAGCGTCTACCTCGGCATCATCAAGTTCCTCGGCTTCGAGCAGCTCTTCAAGAACGCCCTGACGGGCATGCCGATCGGCGGCGGCAAGGGTGGCTCCGACTTCGACCCCAAGGGCCGGTCCGAGGCCGAGGTCATGCGCTTTTGTCAGTCCCTCATGACCGAGCTCTTCCGCCACCTGGGTGAATACACCGACGTTCCGGCGGGCGACGTCGGCGTCGGCGGCCGTGAGATCGGCTACCTCTTCGGGCAGTACAAGCGGATCACCAACCGCTACGAAGCCGGCGTGATCACCGGCAAGGGCCTCACGTGGGGTGGCTCCCAGGTCCGCAAGGAGTCGACCGGCTACGGGTTGGTCTACTTCGCCAACGAGATGCTCAGGGCGCTCGGATCGAGTATTGAGGGGCGCCAGGTCGTCGTCTCGGGCTCAGGCAACGTCGCGATCTACGCCTCACAGAAGGTCGCCGAGTTGGGCGGCAGGGTGATCGCCCTGTCCGACTCGGACGGCATTATCGTGCACGAGAGCGGCGTGCGGATGGACACCGTCAAGGACATCAAGGAGGTTCGACGCGCGCGCATCAGCGAGTACGTCGACGTGCACACCGATGCTCGCTACATCCCCGGGGGACGCGTGTGGGACGTACCCTGCGACGTGGCTCTGCCGTGCGCGACGGAGAACGAGCTCGACCGAGACGGCGCGTTGGCGCTCGTCAAGAACGGCTGCCTCATCGTCGCCGAGGGCGCGAACATGCCGACGACTCCCGAGGCCATGCGCATCCTGCGCGAGGCGGGCGTGAGGTTCGCCCCCGGCAAGGCCGCGAACGCGGGCGGCGTGTCGACGTCCGCGCTGGAGATGCAGCAGAACGCCTCGCGCGACAGCTGGAGCTTCGAGTACGCCGACCATCGGGCGCTGCTGCCCACGATCTGACATCGGGGGCAGCCGGCCTGGCCGGGGCGCTTCGGCCCGCGTCACAGGATGGGCACGTCACGCCGGATCCGGTTCACCAGGGCCGGGTCCACGTCGCCGACGAGTAGGCCTTCTTCGTGGCCGAGGCGCGCGCACAACCGCCCCAGCGGGTCGGCGAGCACCGAGCGCCCGATGCCGAGCGGCTGCGGGCCGCGCGGGGGGACCCAGGCCTGGTCGCACGCCAGCAGGTAGGCCTGCGCGTCCATCGCTCGAGCACGCGTCAGCAGGTCCCACTGCTCGGCCTTGCCCGCTCCCTCGCCCCACGACGCCGGCGCCACGATCAGCTCCGCCCCGGCCCGCCCGAGCGCCGTGAACTGGTCGGCAAACCGTAGGTCGTAGCAGGTGGCCAGCCCGACGCGGACGCCTGCGACGGTGGCCGTTGCCAGCTGTTCCCCCGGAGCGACCGTGTCGGATTCACGGGCGCCGAAGGCGTCGTACAGGTGGATCTTGCGGTAGGCGACCTCGCGGCCGCCCCCCGTCAGCAGCAGCGTGTTGAAGACGCGGCCGTCGCCCGCTGGTTCGAACATGCCCGCGACCACGGTCAGGGCGTGCCGTGCCGCCACGTCGCGCAGCCCGTCCGCGAAGCGCCCGTCGAGCTTTTCCGCGACCGTCGCGAGGTCGGTACCGAAGCGGGCCATGGTCGCCTCGGGGCAGGCCAGGAGCGACGCGCCCGCCTCGGCGGCCCGGGCCGCGGCCTCGTCGACTCGACGCAGATTGCTCGCCGGGTCGTCCGACGCCCTGAATTGTGCGGCCGCCACCCGCAGCAGGGTCCGCTTCGGGGAGAGCGTCGCCTCCATGGTCACGTGGTGCTCCTACGGTCGAGTGAGGGGGTGAGCTGGTGCAGATCAGGGCGCGCATCGCGCGCCGCGTGGCATGAGGAGCTCAGGCCCGGGCGCGTGCGGGCGACAGGTACAGGAGCGAGTCAACACCTCGCGCACCACGTCTCGCGCGCCGGCGCCCTCGCCTGGCGCCCGAGCGGGACGCCACACGAAGAGAGGTGAGCCACGCTGAGAACCTCGGCAGAGTGGCGCCAGCAGCTCAGGTACGCCGTCCTCAACGCCGCCTACGGCGAGTTGGGCCGGCCCGTACGACGCCTGGGCGCCCTCCTGCGCGCTGAGCGCGCATGGGATTCCGCCATGGCGATCATCTACGTCTTGAGCGTTTGGGCCGGCCGCCTCACGGTTCCTCCCGGGGAATCGCTGTCCCTGGTCTGGCCCGCGGCCGGCGTGTCAGTGATCTGGCTGCACAGGTACGCGGCACGCCGCTAGCAGGGCTCCGCGGTAGCCCTCGTCCTGGTCTTCGTCGGCGCGGTCGTCATCACCAATCTCACCGGCAGTCCTCCCGAGCTCGCCGTGGCGTACGGCGTCGCCAACGTCGTGCTCGGCGTGGTGGCCGCCACCGTGTACGCGCGAGGGCCGTACGGCGACCGGCCGCGGGTGGAGACGCCGGCCCAGCTCTATCGGCTACTCGCCGCGGGCGTGATCGGGTCAATGGTCAGCATGCCCATCGGAGTGGGCGGCCCCGTCCTGCTCATGCACGAGCCGTTGGGCCACGTCGTGCAGTGGGTCCTGCGCAGCACGATCAGCGTCGTCATCGTGGGCATCGTCGGCTTCCGCCTGGCCATCCCTGGGAACCGGGAGCTGGGTGGGCCCTCGATGCCGACCCGGATCATCGGGATCGCGTTGACGCTGCTCGTCTACGGGTTCGTCTTCACCTCCTCCGACCAGGTTTGGTTTTATCTCCTGGTGCCGGTGAGCATGTACATGGCCTTGCGCACCGACGTGCGCACGACGGCCTGTCACACCGTGGCGGTGAGCTCGTTCGCCATCGTGGCGTCGCTCATCGGGCTCGGCCCGCTCCACGATGTCGACGTGACCGTGCGGGGCCTTCTCGCGCAGGGGATCGTCGTCGTCCTGTCCATCGTCGCGATGACTCTGGTGCTGGACCGGGAACACCACGAGCGCCTCAACTCGAGCATCGAGGCTCACCGACTGGCCAGCGCCGGGCAGGCGGAGCTCCTGGAGCGTCTCGTGGCCTCACTCCAGGACGGTGTGCTGCTCACCGCGGAGGACGGGTCGATCGTCATGCACAACAAGAGCGCCCGCTCGATGCTGGCTCGGCTCGGCCGCGGCGACGGTCAGCTCCCGGCGTGCCTGTTCGATCCGCAGTTCGACGAGCTCAAGCCACTCAACAGGGTCTTCTTGACGGGCGAGGAGGTCGTCCAGGACGTGCCGGTCCCCGACACGGCCCCAATCGTGGAGATCGTGGCCTGCTCGACCGAGGGCGATCAGGTGGACGTGACCGTGGCAGACCGGGGGATCGGCCTGCCCCCCGGAGAAGAGGAGCGCGTGTTCGCCGAGTTCCATCGGGTTCCGGCGCACGCGTCCGAGTACTCTGGTACGGGTCTCGGGCTGGCGATCTGCCGCCGCGTCGTCGAACGCCTCAACGGACGCATCTGGGCCGTCGCACGTGACGGAGGGGGTACGTGCTTCCGGTTTACCCTCGCCGCCGCGGATCCCCCCGACGCATGCGGTGAGGCGCGCGCCGCGAGCCTGCAAGCGCGTTCGGCCGCCGCAGTCGCGCTGAACGTTGAGGTACGTGGCGTGTCGCGGGCGGCCGGGACGTCCCCGGACTCCTGAGGGGTGTTTTGCCGAGCTCCACGGGTCGGGCGCCGGTGCCCAGCGGCGCGGTCTAGAAACCCGACGGCGCGGGCTGCGGGCGTTCCGGCTCCAGCAGGCTCGGGATGCGACGCAGGACGAGCGCCACCAGGACCACGACCACGGCCAGGCCGCCGGACAAGGCCGTAACCGCGGGCCAGCCACCCACCTGCCAGGCCTGCCCCCCGAGGGCGCCGAACACCGAACTGCCCAGGTAATAGCAGAACAAGTACCAGCTCGAGGCCTGTCCCGTTCCTCCCGAGCCGACCGAGGCGCGCGCTGCGACCCACCCGCTGGCCACGCCGTGCACCGCGAAGAACCCGACGGTCAGCACCGCGACGCCCAAGGCGACGAGCGCCAGCGGCCGCGCCAGGGTGATCGCTACCCCGGCGACCATGACCAGCGCCGCCCACGGCATGACGGCCCGTTGGCCGAAGCGGCCGGCGAGCGCGCCGGCCCGGGGCGAGGCGACGCTGCCCAGGCTGTAGCTCAGGTACACGAGCCCCGCCACGCCGACGGACAGGTGGTACGGCGCCGATTCCAGTCGGAACCCGATCGCGTTGAACACCGCGACGAAGCTGCCCAACGCGGCCCCACCGATGCCGAAGAGCGCCAGCAGAGCCGGATCGCTCAGGATCGCCTTCGACTGGGCCAGCAGATGCGTGAGGCTTCGCGGCGCTGGCGTGAAGTTGTGGCTCGGCGGCAGGATGGCGGCGACGGCGGCCGCGCAGATCAGCCCCAGCGCCGCGATCGCGCCGAGAGCCCACCGCCACCCCAGCAGGTCGGCGACGACTCCGACCAGCAGGCGACCCAGCATGGCGCCCAGGGCGGTCCCTCCCACGTACACGCCGGCGGCGCGCGCCTGGCTCGACGCGTCGAGTTCCTCGGACAGGTAGGCCATGGCCACCGCGGGCAGACCCGCGAGGACGACGCCTTGCAAGATCCGCAACCCGAGCAGGACAGGCCACGTGGGCGCCAACGCGATGGCGATGCCCACGATGGGCGCCGCCACCAGCGAGGCGATCATGAGGCGCGTCCGGCCGAGGATCTCGGAGGCCGGCCCCGCCACGAGGAGGGCGACCCCGATCCCGGCCGTCGCTGCCGACACGGACAGCGCGCTGCTGGCGGCGGAAAGCCCGAACTGCTCCGCGAGGGTGGGCAGCAGCGGCTGGGTGGAGTAGAGCAGCGCGAACGTGGCCAGCCCAGCCAAGAACAGCGCGAGCGTGATTCGGCGGTACGCCGGGCTCCCCACCGTGTGGCCGCTCACCGGGTCATCCTGTCATCCGGACCCACCGCGCGCGGTTCGCGCGGTCGACCCGACGGCTCGCGGGCCGTGTTCTCTGGCGTTCTCTCGCGGTTCTCTGGCGGTTCTCGGGTGGCCTCGCTAGTTTCATGGTGTGCTGACGCTGACCGACAAGAGCCCCGCCGCGCGCGTGGCCTGGGTAGACGCCGGGTTCGGGATCGCCGGCGACATGTTCATGGCGGCCCTGCTCGACGCGGGCGCCGACCTCGACTTCGTCCGTGGCAACGTGGTGGCCGTCATCGGCGACGCGGTGCGGATCGACCGTTCCGCGGTGAGCCGTCGCGGACAGCGGGCCACGATGGTGGACGTGCGGCTCGTGGACCGCGACCAGCCTCGGCGCGCCTGGTCGGACATCAGGTCCCTCATCGAGGCCGCGGAGATCCCCGACGCGGTCCGGGCCCATTCGCTCGCGGTCTTCGAGCGGCTGGCCCGTGCCGAGGCCCGCACCCAGGGCATCAACCCCGAGGAGGTCACGTTCCACGAGGTCGGAGCATGGGACTGCATCGCGGACATCGTCGGCGGCTGCGCGGCGCTGGAAGATCTCGGCGTCGGGCGCCTCTACTGCTCGCATGTCGCCCTCGGCGAGGGGGTCATGCACAGCCACCGTTGCCACCAT
>CAJDWP010000047.1_pt1 | contig 17445 bp, 18 predicted proteins | sample 7391631 | NCBI WGS metagenome assembly CAJDWP01 (sample SAMEA7055740, study PRJEB34461) | soil metagenome | biome: terrestrial ecosystem; feature: Peninsula; material: soil | place: Antarctica | collected 2016 | reverse complement strand
GTCGACGCCGACGCGTCTGGTGCGAGCGTCCTCGGTGAGCACCGCCACCACCGCGTCGCGAGTGTGGGGGGTGGCCCTCGTGAGGACCACCGCGCGGGTATCGCGCCGCCCCGCGCGCATCCGGACCACGTCACCGGGTCGCAGGCCCTCCAACGCTGCGCCGATCGCGGCCCGACGGGACGCCGACCGTGTCCGCGACGCGCCCTTCTCGACGTCGGCCAGCTCGCGCCGCAGAGCCGCGTACGCCGCGAAGTCGCCCAGGTGGCACGTCATCGACTCGGCGTACCCCGCCAAGGCCTCTTCGTACCTCCTGATCGTCTTCGCGTGCCCCGCGACCGAACGGTCGGCCTGGAACTGCGCGAAGCTCGTCTCCAGCACCTGACGGGCTCGGTCCCGACCGAACTGCGCGACGAGGTTGGCCGCCATGTTCGGGTTGGGCCGGAAGCTGCTCCGCAGTGGGTAGGTCCGGGTCGAGGCGAGGCCTCCCACGACCGCCGGATCGAGGTGCGGGTTCCACACCACGACGGCATGGCCCTCGACATCGACGCCGCGGCGGCCCGCGCGCCCGGTGAGCTGGGTGTACTCGGCGGGGGTGATGTCGGCGTGGGACACGCCGTTGAATTTCACGAGCTTCTCCAGCACCACGCTACGCGCCGGCATGTTGATGCCGAGCGCCAACGTCTCGGTGGCGAACACCGCCCGGATCCGGCCGGCGGTGAAGAGTTCTTCGACGATCTCCCGGAAAGTGGGGACCATGCCCGCGTGATGGGCCGCGAAACCTCGACTGAGCCCGTCCACGAAGTCCCAATAGCCGAGCACCGCCAGGTCCTCTGCGGCAAGCCCGGCGACTCTGCGCTCGACCAGGTCGCTGATGGCGTCGGCCTCGTCGTCATCGACGAGACGCATGCCCGAGGCGAGCAGCTGCCGGACCGCCGCATCGCAGCCGATTCGGCTGAAGATGAACGTGATCGCGGGTAGCAGCGCAGCCCGGTCGAGCCGGTCGATCACGTCGGCGCGGCTCGACCGACCAGGCGGCACGACGGGCGCATGGTCTTGTCGGGTCGCGGCCCGCGCCGGCGTCGCGCGCCCGCCCCCGGAAGGCCCACCCCAGGGTGCGGCACTCGCGTCCTCGGACCACTTCGGCGCACCCCGCGACCTGCCACGCCGCCCGCGTGGGGCGCCCGAGTCGAGCAGACGCCCCCGTCGGTCCGTTCCCCGTCGGTGGCTCTCGATCGCGTCGAGCAGCTCAGGGTTGATGGCGACGCGCGCCTCCCGCGCGTCGCCAGGAGCCTCCACGAACAGGTCGTAGAGGCGCCTGCCGACCATCATGTGCTGCCACAGGGGCACGGGCCGGTGCTCCTCGACGACGACGCGGGTGGTGCCCCGCACCGAGGCGAGCCATGCGCCGAACTCCTCGGCGTTGCTCACGGTCGCTGACAAGGACGTCACGACCACGTGCTCGGGCAGGTGGATGATCACCTCTTCCCAGACCGCTCCCCGGAATCGGTCCGCGAGGTAATGCACCTCGTCCATGACGACGTGGCCGAGGCGGTCCAACGATGCGCTGCCCGTGTAAAGCATGTTGCGCAACACTTCGGTGGTCATCACGACCACGTCCGCCTCACCGTTGATTGCGGAATCACCCGTGAGAAGCCCCACCCGTTTGGCGCCGAAGCGACGCGACAGGTCGGCGTATTTCTGGTTCGAGAGCGCCTTGATCGGGGTGGTGTAGAACGCCTTGCGCCCCTCGGCCAACGCCACGTGAACGGCGAACTCCCCCACCACCGTTTTGCCCGATCCTGTCGGCGCCGCCACCAGCACGCCCTCGCCGGACTCCAGCGCCTCGCACGAACGCAGCTGGAAGTCGTCGAGGGGAAAGTCAAAGCGGCCCTCGAACTCACGAAGGCGCGGATACGAACCGCGGGCCCGCGCGGCCGCGAACCGATCTGCGGGGCTGGCCATGGCGCCAGGCTACGTCAGGTGCCTTCCAAGGAGCTCGCTTGGTCATCGGCGAGCCCTTGTGACCAGTCAGGACGGTCCTTCGCGCGGCGCCGATCGATCAGGTACGCGACACCGACCGCGCCGAAATAGAGCAGGCACATCGGGATCGCGAGCGCGATCATCGTCCACGCGTCGGGGGTGGGCGTCATCATCGCCGCGAAAACGAAGTTCAGGATGACCGCGAACCGCCAGCCCCGCAACATGACCCGCGCCGGGAGGACGTGCGCGACGTTGAGCAGAACGAGGAGCACCGGGACGACGAAGGCGATGCCGAACGCGAGGATGAACCGGGTCACGAAAGCGATGTACTCCCCCGCCGGCACCAGGTTGTAGTTGCCCTCGGGCGTGAAGCCCACGAGCACCCGAATCGCGGTCGGCAAGACGGCGTACGCAAGGGCGCAGCCCGCGAAGAACAGCACGGTCGCGGAGAAGATGAAGGGGATGGCGAGACGCTTTTCCTTCTTCGTCAGGCCGGGCACGATGAACGCCCAGATCTGCCACAGCCAGACGGGAGAGGCGAGGATCACCCCGACCCAAAGCGCCACCTGGAGCTGCAACGCAAACGGCGTGGTCACTCCCGAGAAGTTGAGGTTCACCACGCCCCAGCCGCGCTCCGTCGCCAGCGTCGTGAGCGGCTGGCTGAGGAGGCTCAGGAGGCGTGGGTACTCGATCCAGCCGACGATGGCCGTGACACAGATCGTGACGACGCAGACGAGGAGACGGTTTCGCAGCTCCCGCAGGTGATCGACCAGAGGCATCCGCCCATCCGGCGGTCGCTTGCGTCCGCGGAGAAGTCGAGGCATCGGGGCGGAGCCGTCAGCGGGTTTCTCCGCTGTGCGGCTGCTGTGCTCCCGCCTGGTCGGGGTGCGCCTGCGGGTCGACCGTGTTCCCGTTCACGTTCCCGGTCACGGTGTCCGTGGACGAGGCGCTCTTGCCGTCGCCCTTCATCCCGTCGACCTCGCTCTTGAAGATGCGCATGCTGCGGCCCAGGGAGCGGGCCGCGTCGGGCAGTCGCTTCCAGCCGAAGATGACCACGACCAGCACGACGAGCACGACGAGGTGCCAACCCTCGAACAAGCCTCGAATACCCATCAGGTGTCTCCTCGGTCCTCATGTGGGGTGGTGCTCGACGTCTTCGGGCGCTCTGAGCCCATCACATCAAGTCTACGGCCGTCACGCCACGTCCGTCCCGGCACGTCCGTTTCGCTGGCGGAACGCGTGGCCCGCGTGAGGATCGGTCTCGTTCCGCTGTTCCTCACGGGTCCAGATGTGGTTCCACGATCGGGTGCTCGTACGCCGCCAACGCGGCCGCTGCTCCATCGGCGACCTCTCGCGCCAACCAGGCCGGCTCGACGATCCGGGCGGAGCCGCCGAGCCGCCACGCGAGCCGCCGCAGCCAGGCCACGTCTCCCGTCTGCAGAGTGAGCCGGGATCCGTCGAGGGATACGTGCGGGTAGTAGTCGGCGACCCACGACGCCTCGTCGGCCAACTCCAGGGCGACCACGAGGTCATCGGGGCGGGCCTGGAAGACCCCCTCGTCGAGGTTGCGCGGACGAGCGTGCGGTGGCGGCACGCCGGGCACGTCGAGGACCTCCACCGTTTCGATCCGGTCGAGGCGGAACAGCCGTACGTCGGAGGAGCGATGGCACCAGCCCTCTAGATACCACCGTCCGTCGACGCTCGTCAGCCGCATCGGGTCGACATCGCGTTCGGTGGTCTCGTCGCGAGCCGGTACCAGATAGCGCAGGTGAAGGCGCCGCCGCTGCTCAAGCGCGTCTCTCAGGGCCGTGAGCGTGGCCTCCTGGGCCCCGGAGCCCATGTCCACCTGGATGCGTCGCCGCGCGGCGTCCACGCTGGAGGCAGCCTCCGCCGAGGCCGCCTCCTCGAGTTTGGCCAGGGTGCGGTCGATCGCGTCCCGTTCGGTGATCCCGGGGATCATCGCGAGCGTGCGCAGCCCCACCATCAGCGCGAGGGCTTCGTCGCGGCCGAGGCGCAGCGGCCGGGAGATGGCGTCGGCGTTGCCGAGGAAGATCCTGCCGTCCTCCCAGTCGGCCTCGATGAGGTCGTCGGGCATCCCGCCGGGGGTCCCGCAGAGGAACAGCAGCGCCAGGTCCGCTTCGAGCTGCTCGCGGTTCGGTCCGCTTCGAGCTGCTCGCGGTTCACCCCGAACTCTGCCGCGGCCTGCTCGATGTCGATCCCCTGCCGGTGCAGCAGCCAGGGCACCATCGTGAGCAGTCGGGCGAGGCGGCCCGTGGCGGACTCCTGCGGGGCGCGGCTCCGACGACGGCGGGCCCCGACGCCCGGTCCTGACGAGACGTCGCGCGGCGCGACCACGGCGGGGCCTGCGTTCAACCCGAGCCCGGGGTCCTCCCCCTTTCGGGATGAGCGGTCGGCGGGTCTCGTGAGGTGGGCGTCCCGCGAGCCCTCCAGGCGCGCCAGGACGGCCTGGCGCAGATCCGCGGGTTCGGCGACCAGCACGTCCGGACCGTACGCGGCGAGCTCGCCCGCCAGCGCCGCGACGTTCGCCAGCGGCACCTCGATGCGGTCCGAGCCCGGCGGGGCGGGGTCGGAGACGCCGGCCGGTGTCGTCGCGCGCCGCCGCAGGGCGTACCCCGTTCCGCGGCGTACCAGCAGCTGCGCGGCACGCATGGTCTCGGAGGGGGTCCGAGAGGCGACGAACCGGCGGGGTTCGTGATCTTCGGGGACCTCGTACGAGCCCGGTTCACCCTCCCGATCGACCGCCCCGTCGATCCGGTCGAGCCGGAACACGCGCGGGGCCTCCCGGTCGGTGTCATACCCGGTGAGGTACCAGCGACCGTTGCGGTTGACCAGCCCCCACGGCCGTACGTGGCGGCGGCGGACCTCGCCCGAGCGCCCCGTGCGGTAGGTGAACGTCATCGGGCAGCGGTCCACCACCGCGGCGATGACCGCTTCGAACGACGGCTCGCTCGTGCGGAGCCACGTCTCGACGCCGATCAGAGACGACTCGTCGCGTTCGATGCCGTCGGCGGCGAGCTTGCGTACCGCCTGCGCCGCAGGGCCCGCCAGCGAGGCGTGCGCCCAGGTGCGCCCTGCGAGGCCGAGGACCGCCACCTCGTCCGGGGCCAATTGGACCTCCGGGAGAGCGTACTCGCGCGCCTCGATCGTGTAGGCCGGTTCGTCCTCGAACAAGGTGTCGAGCTGGACCGTCGTCAGCGGGATGCCCATCTCCCGGAGTTCATCCTTGTCCCGCTCGAACATGCGCTCGAACGCCTCGTCGGTCTGCGCCTCCGCATAGAGCGCCACAGCCGTGCGGATCTGCCCTCGGGTCAGCGGTCGTCGCGTATACAGCAACGCGATGACGAGGTTGAGCAGCCGTTCGGTCTTGGCGGCGACCTTCGGCTGGGGATTCATGGTCGCGACGGTACCCGACGCCTCGGTGGGAGCCGGCGCACAATCCCGCGGCGTCAGAAGGCGTCGAGGATGTCGATCACGAAGATCAGGACATCGTCGCCCTTGATCTTGCCGCCGCCCCCGCCCGAGGCGCCGTACCCATCGGCGGGCTGCACCACGAGCAGCAGCCGCGTGCCTACCGTCTGGCCCACGATGTGGGTGTCCCAGGCCTTGATGAGCTGACCGACCCCGATGGGGAACTCCGCGTACGGCGGATCGTTCTTGCCCGAGTAGTCGAACGGGTTTCCCGGGTCGCTCCAGGTGACGCCGGTGTACGTGAACCGTACGGTCTGACCCTTGGCGACCTTCGAACCGGGCCCGACGATGAGCGGCTGGGCCACGGTCTCCTTGATCGGCGTGGGACTCGCCACCGTGATCTTCGCGGGTTGCGTGACGTCGTCAGACACCTCGACCGTGGGCAACCCGGGCTTAGGGGCCACCGCGGTGCCCTCGGCGCGCGTGAGCCGCTGGCGCGTCGCGCGGACGTCGACCACGAACAGCAGCGCGTCGTCCATGGTCAGCCCCGCCGGGAGCTGAGAGGCGTCGAACATCTCATGGGCCGGCAGCGCGATCAACGTCCGCACCCCGACCTTCTGCCCCGCGAAGGCACCCTTGAACGCACTCGGGGTGGTGGCGTCCCCTAGCGCCAGCGTCGAGCCTTCCTTGGTAAAAGACGAGTTGATCAGATGCCCGTCGGTGCCTGCGTACATGCCGTGGGCCACGGTGAGGGAGGCGTCCGCGGGGATCTCCGCGCCGGTACCTTCGGTGATCACCCGGTGCTGATCACCGGAGGTACGAAACGGCTTGGTCGGCAGATCCAGGGTGGGGACCGCGCTCGCGTCTGCGGCCGGGTTCACCGCGATCCCGGCGAATTCGCTGCTCACGGACACGCTTCCGCTGCTGTCCGGCCCGATGTCCGGGCTGTCTGCGCAGCCGGCCAGCAAGATGGCGGGCAGGACAGCGAGGCTGAGCAGGCGGAGCGGTCTGGAGCGCACGGGTTCGACCTTTGCGTATGGGGATCCGATGGGTTTTCTGTGCGAACGACGATGTGCCACAGGTGGTGTCGTCCAGCTTAGTCGTCCGCGCCGGGGGCCTGGACGGCGCTGACGGCGCGGACCGGATCGGCGGCGTCCTCGATGGCGCGGATCAACTCGTCGACGCGCGGATCCTCTACGGCGAAGGGGTCGTCCAGCACAACGGTCCGCCCGAACTGCGAGGGGTCGAGCCGCAGGTGGGTCCAGTCGACCTGGTGGTCGCGTCGGTGGCGGCGGGCCGTTTCGACGAAGCGGCCCCGCAGAAGTGCTCGGGTCGTCGCGGGCGGGTCCGTCATGGCGCGCTCGACCTGCTCCGGCGTGGTCCACCGCCGCAGCGCGCCGACCGTCTCCAGCCGGGCGGCGAGCCCGCGCGCGGGGTCGATGTCGTGGTACATAAGGTCCAGATAGGCGAGCCGCGGGTCCGCGGCGTCGCGCTCCAGGTCCAGGCCGTTGCGCAGGGCGCCGCGGTCGAGCAGCGCTCGCTTGGCGACCCAGTCGACGTGCTGGGATACCCGATCGGGCGCGCCTGCTTCCAGGGCGCGCAACACCTCGTCCCACAGATCCAGGACGACCGCGTCCCAGCCGTGCGCGGGTCCGTGGGTATCGACGTGCGCGCTCGCATACGCGTGGAAAGCCCGCTGAGCTTCCACCGGCGTCACCCATCCGTCGTCTCTCGTCCGGTATGACGTCGCGCACGTGAGATCCCTGGAGATGGAGCGGATCGCCTTCGCCGGGTTGGCCGGGATGAGGCGGGGAGGCGGAGCGCCGGCCTCCAGGGCGCGCAGGACGAGATCGGTCGCCCCGACCTTGAGCAGAGTCGAGGACTCGGCGACGTTCGAATCTCCCACGATGACGTGCAGGCGCCGGAAGCGGGAGGGGTCGGCGTGCGGCTCGTCGCGGGTGTTGATCATGGGTCGGCTGCGGGTCGTCGCGCTGGACGCCACATCCCACATGAGATCCGCGCGCTGGCTGAGGCAGTAGATCGCCGACCCGTCCGGCTCGCGCACGATCCGACCCGCGCCGCAGAGCACCTGTCGGGTGACCAAGAACGCGGAGACCCCGTCCGCGAGCAGCCGCAGGTCGAGATCTCGCTCCACCAGGTAGTTCTCGTGACAGCCGTAGGAGTTGCCCGTCGAGTCGACGTTGTTCTTGAGCAAGAAGACCTCGCCAGGGACTCCCTCGGCGGCCATCCGCCGCTGGGCGTGACCGACCAGCTCGTTCATGACGAGGGTGCCCGCGCGATCCTGAGCGAGAAGGTCGGCCGGATGGTCGCACTCGGCGGTGGCGTACTCAGGGTGATTGCCGACATCGAGGTAGAGACGCCCTCCGTTGGCCAGGAACACGTTGCTGCTGTAGTACGTCCCCACGATCTCGAAGAAGAGGTGCCGCGCGACCTCATCGGGCGTGAGGGTCCGGCGGCCTTGGACGGTGCAGGCGACCCCGTACTCCGTTTCCACGCCCATCACGCGCCGTTCCACGTCACCGTCCCTCAGGAAAGGTGACGTGCCGACCGGCCGCAGGCGTCACTGGCCGCCCTTCTGCACGAAAGACCGCACAAACTCCTCCGCGTTCGATTCGAGCACCTCGTCGATGTCGTCCAGGACCGCGTCGATCCCCGCGTCGAGCTCGGCCTTGCGAACGGCGGCCTGCGGAGCGGGAACACCTGGATCGGCGGGCGGCTCGGGGGCCGGGCGTTCGGTCTGGGGACGGATCTGCTCCTGCGGCATCGGGATCCTCCTGTGGGCGGTCGACTCTACGCCAGCCTAGTCTCCGCCGCGCTCCCCCGGCCCTGCGGGCTCGGCCCGGCGGGTAGCGCCCCATGCCGGGCTCAGCCGAGTTCGTCGAGCAACGCCATCGCGTCGGGGCAACGGTCGAGCAGGGCCTGGCTGTGCGCTTTAGTGCCGCGCCGCGGGTCGAGCGTGACGAGCCGTCGGGGCTCGGTTCCCGGGCCTGCATTGAACACCAACGAATCCCACGAGGCCGACGTGAGCTGGGCGCCGTAGCGGCGCACGCACTCCCCCCGGAACCAGGCCCGCGTGTCGACCGGTGGCGTCGTGACGGCGGCCGCGACGAGATCCTGCGACACCAGCCGCTCCAGCGCGCCGCGCTCCTCCAGCCGCCGCGCGAGCCCCTTCCCGGTACGGACATCGGACCACTGAATGTCGATCGCGACGAGGCGAGGATCGGACCAGTCGAGGCCGTCCCGCGCCCGGTACCCCTCCAGCAGCGCCAATTTGGCGACCCAGTCGACGTGGGTCCGGGCACTCATCACGTCGCCGCCAAGTCGGGTGAGCAGGTCCTCCCAGCGGGACAGCACCTCGACCGTATCCTGGTCGTCGGCGTCGTGCTCGCCGCGGTCCAGATGGGCGCGCACGACCTCGTAATAGGCCCAGAGAATGTCGAGTCCGCGCATTCGGCGCCCATCCGCAGTCTCGACCGTGGTGCGCAACGTCGGGTCGTGGCTGAGGGCGCGCATCGCGGCCAGCGGGTCGGCGAGGCGCAACCCCGAGGCCCCGAACTCGTCGAGACCGCCCGCTTCGATCATCTGCAGGACCAGGCTTGTCGCACCCATCCGGACCAGGCCGGCGACGTCGGCGAACGTCGCGTCCCCGACGATGACGTGCAGCCGGCGATGCAGTTTGCGCTGCGCGTGGGGCTCGTCGCGCGTGTTGATGATCGGGCGGCGGGCCGTGGTCTCCAGTCCCACGAGCGTTTCGAAGAAATCTGCGCGCGAGCTGATCTGGTAACCCGGCTCGTCGCTGAACTGCCCGATCCCGACCCGGCCCGCGCCGCAGATCAGCGGGCGGGCGACGAAGAAGCCGGTCAGGTCATCGACGATGCGCGAGAACGGTGTCCCGCGCGGCACAAGGTAGTTCTCGTGGAACCCGTACGAGGATCCCTTTCCGTCGGTGTTGTTCTTGTACAGGCCGACGGCAGGCCCGTGCCGCGGGTCGAACTCCGTTGCCTCCGGGGGCACGTCGCCGGCCAACAGGTCCGCGGCACGCGCCATGATCACCTCGCCCGCGCGGTCCCAGATCACGGCGTCGCGGGGGGTGAGCGTCTCGGGGGCGGAGTACTCCGGGTGGGCGTGGTCCACGTACAGCCGCGCGCCGTTGCTCAGCACGACGTTGGACACCGTGGGATCGGCGCCCCACTCGTCGGTGAGCTGGCTCGGATCGGCGGCGGCCCGCTCGTGGCGCCACCCCCGGGCATCATCCAGCGGCGACTCGTCCAGGTAATCCCAGCCGTGCGACACGTGGTGCAGGCCGACGCTCTCCGCGTACGCCCGCACGACCCGTCCCGACAGCGCCATCGCGTTCTCGTCGGGTCGGCCCGGCGCGAGCACCCCGTACTCCGTCTCCGTCCCCATCACGCGACACACCGTCATGGGGACACCGTACGGGCGAGACACCGTACGGGCGAGAAGATGCCGGCGCTGCGCGCGCGACCACAGCGTCCCCGGCGGCAGGCGCGCGGATCCCGGCACGTGGACGGCCTGCCTACAGTGGGCCCATGACCGATCAGACCCCGACGAACGTCCCCACCCGCTGGGCCGCCGCGGTGGCCGCGGGGTGCGCGGCCGGGGCGGTGCCCCGCGATGCCGGTGAGGGCTACGCGCACGCGATGAGTCGGCGCCGCCTGGCCGCGAAGGCTGCGGGGCACGATCCCGACGGCGAGGCCCGGTTCGTCCACGACCTGGTGGGGCCGGGGGCGCGCGTCCTCGACGCGGGCTGCGGTACGGGGCGTGTCGCGATCGCCCTGGCGGAGCTCGGCCACCCGGTGGTGGGTGTGGACGCGGACCTGGCCATGGTGCGCGTGGCGGCCGAGGTGGCCCCGCGCATCCCGTTTTGGCTCTCCGACCTGGCAGACCTTGACGTGCCCCAGGCGGTCATCGGTGGCGGCTTCGACGCGGCTGTGATGGCCGGCAACGTCGTGCCCTACCTCGCTGAGGGGACCGTGGACGCGGTGGCCTCCCATCTCGCGTCGGTGCTGCGTCCGCAGGGTCTCCTGATCGCCGGGTTCGGGATTCACCCCGACCAGTTGCCCGACGGGCTGCCGGTCACGCCGCTCGCCGAGTACGACGCCGCGTGCCGCGGCGCAGGGCTGGAGCCGGTGGGACGTTCCGGGAACTGGGACGGCGCGGAATGGCGGACCGACTCCGCCTACGTCGTGGCCGTGCATCGGCGCCCCGAACGGCGCGCGAAAGCCACGCGCCGGGGTTTGCGAGGCCTGTGGCGACGGTGAGGAGGCGCTGCACCGCGCCCCCTCACGGGGTGCCGTCCAGCGCCTCCTGCACGAGGACGGCGTAGCGGTCCAGAAAGTCTCGCTGGTCGTTCCGCGAGGCGCCCTCGCGTAGACCGAGGGTCCGCAGCCCGAGCGCCAAGCCGACAAGGAGGCACGTGGCGGCGTCGACCCGCTGGCGGATCCCGGTTTCCTCGCCCAGGTGGACGCCCACGATCTGTTGGACGGTCGCGGCGAAACTGCGGCGTTCGACGGTCACGTCGGGCGACTGCCACGAGAGGAACACGCCCTGCGCCCAGGGGTCGCTCTCGCCGTCACGCAACCTGTGGGCCACCTGCTGCACGAGATGGGCACCCAAGCGGTCCCGCCTCACGTCGGGCGCCGGCGCGGCCGACACCGTCCGGGTCGCCGCGGCGTACAGCTCGGCCTTGGAGCCGAACAGCTTCATGACGAGAGCGGGCGACACCCGGGCGGCGTCGGCGACGGCCCGGACCGTCACTCGTCCGTAGCCGCGGTCGCGGAACAGCTGACCGGCGGCGGTGCGGATCCGTTCCTGCGTCGGCACCTGCATCGTCACGTCCTTCCGACTTGCTCGTCGAGAATGTGGGCCTGCCCCGCCCACAGGGAGTGACGCCCGTCGCGGACGTGTTTTTCCCGGACTTCTCCGGACTTTTCCGGACTTGAAGGAATGGTACGCCGCGCTTGCCGACCGGGCTGGCGCGGGGCGGACTGTGGCCCGCGACTCCCACGCCCCCGGCTTAAGTGGCGCGGTCATCGATGAGCCGCCACCGATATGCTGGCCCCACACCCCTCCGCCCCGAGAAGGAACCATCGTGCGCGATGTGATCGTGTTCTCCGGTTCGGCCCACGAACCGTTGACCCGGAGCATCTGCCGACACATGGGTGTCCACCTGTCCGGGGCCGAGATCAAGCGGTTCAGCAACGACTGCGTCCAGGCCCAGCTTCTCGCCAACTGTCGACAGCGCGACGTCTACATCGTCCAGCCCCTGGTCCCCCCGACCCAGGACCACCTCGTCGAGTTGCTCATGATGATCGACGCCGCTCGTGGTGCCTCGGCATCGCAGATCACCGCGGTGATCCCGCACTACGCGTACGCCCGCTCCGACAAGAAGGACGCGTCCCGCATCTCCCTCGGGGCTCGCCTGGTCGCCGACCTGCTGGTGACCGCCGGCGTCAACCGCGTCCTCACGATGGCGTTGCATGCTCCACAGGTGCACGGGTTCTTTTCGGTGCCGGTCGACCACCTCACCGCCATCGGGGTGCTCGCCGACCACTTTCGCGACCGCGACCTCACCGATCACGTGGTCGTGTCCCCCGATCTCGGCAACGCCAAGCAGGCCACGCTCTTCGCACGGCTTCTCGGCCTGCCGGTCGCGGCGGGGAGCAAGCAGCGGCTCGCCGACGACAAGGTGGTCATCGACTCGATCGTCGGCGACGTCGCGGGACGGCCGGCCATCGTGCTCGACGACGAGATCGCCACCGGCGGGTCGATCGTGGAACTCCTTCACAGGCTCGCCGATGAGGGCTGCCCGTCCGCGCACGTCGTGTGCACGCACGGCCTCTTCGTCGGCCGGGCCGTCGAGCATCTGGCCAACCATCCGATGATCCGCGAGGTGCTCACCACGGACACCGTGCCGCGACCGGAGGGCTTCCCGCAGCTACAGGTGCGCTCGGTCGCGCGCCTGTTCGCCGAAGCCATCGCGCGCATCCATGTCGGCGAGTCGGTGTCGAGCTTGTTCGACGGCGTGGATCCGTCGCACGCCCCTCCGCAACGTCAACTGCCGTTCCCCGAGGAGCACCCATGAGCCGGACCAACCCGACCTCAGACCCCACGGCTTCTTCCGCCGAGCACGCTCCGGGTACGCGGACCGGGCCGGAGATCGGCGACGGGTCCCCGCATGCTCACCGGACTCCCTGGGCCGCCTTGGGGCTCGACGCCGCCCTGGTCGTGCTCTTTGCCGGCCTCGGACGCCTCAGCCACGAGCAGGGCGTGACGTTCGGGGGGCTGGTGGTGTCGGCGGCCCCGTTCCTCGCCGGTACGTTCGTCGGCTGGGCCGTGCTCCTGTGGCGCGGCTGGGCGCGTCCGGCGTCGGTGCGCGGCGGCACGGTGGTGTGGCTGTCCACCGTGGTGATCGGGATGCTCGTGCGGACTGTCGCGGGGACCGGGACCGCGTTCACGTTCATCCTCGTGGCCCTCGTCGTGAACGCGCTGTTCCTGCTGGGGTGGCGCGCTCTCGGACGATTGCTCGTCAGCCGCGGCGCCGCGTCCTGACGGACCCCCTGGCGGTGCGACGCATCTGGTCCCCGTGGGGTTGGCAGGACGCGGTCAAAACCCTTCACGCACGGAGCGCAGGCAGCCTCCGCGGAAGGTAGATGACGAACTGGGCGCCCTGTGCGGGGCCCGCGCTTGCTGCAGTGATGGTTCCGTGGTGGGCGTCGATGAGGGCCTTGCTGATGGTGAGTCCGACGCCGGAACCGGAGCGGTCGCGGTCGCGGGCGCTGTCTGCGCGGTAGAAGCGGTCGAAGACGTGTGGGAGTTGTTCGCGTGAGATGCCCTCTCCGTTGTCGGTCACCGTGATCGCGATCTCGTCTCCGGCGTGGTGGGTTGCTACCGCGACGGTGCCGCCGGTCGGCGTGTGCCGCAGGGCGTTGGTGAGCAGGTTGGTCAGGACTTGACCGATGCGGTTCCGGTCGGCGCTCACGCTCACTCCGGCGGTCCCGTCGGTGTCGATGACGAAGTTGACGCCCTGGCCGGTGTACCGGGCACGCATGCCCTCGGCGGCGGCCCGGATGAGGTCGCTGACGAGGTGGGATTGCAGGTCAAGGACGAGCCGCCCTTCCTCGGCGGTGCAGACCTCGTCGATGTCGTCGGCGAGGCGGGCGAGCCGGTCGGTCTGCTCGGTCAGGGCGACCCGTGAGTCGGAGCCGAGGTGGGTGATGCCGTCGTGGAGGCCGTCGTGGTACGCGGTGAGCGTGGCGATGGGGGTGCGCAGCTCGTGAGCCAGATCCGAGAGCAGACGCCGTCGGGTGTCCTCGACGTTCTCGAGGCGGGCGGCCATCGCGTTGAACGCGCCGGCGAGGGTGTCGAGTTCGGTTCCCGAGCCCGCGTCCGGTACCCGTGCGGTGTAGTGGCCGCGGGAGAGTTCGCGGGCTGCATCGGTCAGCTCGGTCAGGGGTCGGCGCAGGCGACGGGTGAGGAACCACGTGACCGCGCCAGCCGCCAGCAGGGAGACGAGCAGCCCAAGCCCCAAGGAGACGAGCGAGGCGTCGAGGTAGGCCATCTCGATATGGGTGAGTTCTGGGGAGTCCTCGTGGTGCCCGGCTTGGAGGAGGTGGTCGTGGAAGATGAGGGGCCCGACGAGCGCGGCGAGCAGGCCGGCGGTGAGGCATCCGGCGAGCAGAACGATGGCTTGCCCCGCCAGCAGGCGCGCGGCAAGACCTCGCTGGTGGGGCTGGATCGCCGAGCTGCTCATCCGTTGCCCATCCGGTAGCCGACGCCACGCACGGTGGCGACGTAACGAGCGGTGTCGGGGTCGTCGCCGAGTTTCTTGCGCAGGTGGGCGATGTGGACGTCCACGAGGTGGTCGTCCCCGACCCAGTCCTGCCCCCACACGTCGTGGATGAGCTGGCGCCTGGTGAACGCCATTCTCGGGTGTGCCGCCAGGGCGATGAGCAGGTCACGTTCGGTGGGGGTCAGGGCTAGCGGTCGACCAGCGAGGTGGACTTGCCGGCCGGCAGAGTCGATGCGTAAGTCCCCGAACACCCACACCGGCTCCTGTTGGTAAGTGCGGGCGGCGGTACCGGCCCGTGGGCGGCGCAACACCGCTTGCACGCGGGCGACGAGTTCTCGCACACCGAACGGTTTGGTCAGGTAATCATCGGCCCCCACAGACAGTCCGATCAGCGTGTCGACCTCGTCCTTGCGGGCCGTGACAACGATGACGTAGCAGTCGGAGAACGTGCGGATCTGGCGGCACACCTCGATCCCGTCCAGTCCGGGAAGGCCGAGATCGAGTACGACCACGTCCGGAGACTGGTCGCGGACCGCCTGCACTGCCTCGGTGCCAGAGTGGACGATCGAGGTGATGTAGCCAGCGCGGGACAAGTAGGCCGCGACGATACCGGCCAAAGCCCGCTCGTCCTCGACGATCAGCACCCGTGGGGCCGTCTCATCCGTGCCCATGTCGCTCACGTCGCTCACGGTGGTCATGTCGCTCATGGTCATCACAGTCTCCCCTCCCGTTCCGGGCGACACGGCCACGGCGTGTTGGCGCCTGGGGATCTTCGTCAAACCTCAACGGATTCTTGATCCCGCGGCGGACCGAGCCCTCGACGCTGAAGCCATCGCTGACCGATGCGGCGGTACGGAAGGAGCAGCGGGCCATGATGTGGGATTACGGGTACTCGATGGGTTGGGTCATGTGGCTGGTGATGGGATTGGGCGTGCTCGGTTTCTGGGTCGTGATCGCCTTGGTCGTGCGGGCCCTGATGCCTGGCCGGACAGCTCGCACCGGCACACCGGCGGGGCCCGACCCGCTGTCGGTGCTGAAGGAGCGTCTGGCCCGCGGTGAGCTCACTCCCGAGGAGTACGAGCATCGACGTCGTCTCGTCGTCGATGGCCACTGACCAACATCACACGGCAGGACGTGGAAGGGAATCATGCACCAGTTGTCTCGTCGTCAGGCCCTGCTCGGCAGCCTCGGTTTGGCGACCACCGCCACTTTGGTCGCCTGCGGCGGCGCCCCGAACACGTCCGCAAGGCCTTCCCCCTCCTTCGGCAGACCAGCCCCGATCACGCCCAGCGCGGGACAGCGGCTCGTGGAGAAGAGACTCACGGCCAAGCCGGTCAGTCTCGACCTGGGCGGCCCCACCGTGTCGACGTGGGCGTACGGTGACGCCGCACCCGGCCCGCTCGTACGCGCGACGGCCGGCGATTTCCTGCGTCTGACCTTGGACAACCAGCTGCCGGCAGACACCACGATTCATTGGCACGGCATCCGGTTGCGCAATGCCGCGGACGGCGTGCCTGGTCTGACCCAGGACCCGGTCACGCCCGGTGAGACGTTCGTGTACGAGTTCACCGCACCCGACCCGGGCACCTACTTCTTCCACCCCCACGTCGGGGTCCAACTGGACCGCGGGCTGTACGCGCCGATGGTCATCGACGACCCCCACGAGCCCGGCGCCTATGACACAGAGTGGGTCATCGTTCTCGATGACTGGGTGGATGGCACGGGTCGCACCCCTGATGAGGTCCTGAGCAAACTCATCGCTGACGGCGGCACCGCCAGTGCCGACGGGATGAGCGGCATGGGGACGGGCGGCATGGGGATGGGCGGCATGGATCACGGGTCGATGGGCGCCGGAGGCATGGGTATGGGTAGCCCCCCGTGGGGGGACGCAGGCGACGTCGCCTACCCCTACTTCCTGATCAACGGCAAGGTCGCGACCGCGCCGGACACACTCGAGGGCAAGCCCGGGCAGCGGGTCAGGATGCGGGTGATCAACGCCGCCTCGGACACGCTGTTCACCGTCGCCCTCGGCGGGCACCAGATGACCATCACCCACACTGACGGACACCCGGTGCAGCCCACGGAGGTGGGCGCGTTCTACATCGGGATGGGGGAACGCTACGACGCGGTCGTCACCCTCCAGGACGGGGTTTTCCCGTTGGTGGCCAGCCCCGTCGGCAAGACCAGCGGCGGCCAGGGCCTGGCCCTGGTCCGGACCGGCGGCGGGAGACCGCCCGGTGCGGACGTCAGCCCGCCCGAGCTGGCCGGCAAGGTGCTCATCGGGTCACAGTTGCAACCCGCTGACTCGGCCAGGCTGGCGGCCAAGGAGCCCGACGCCACCGCCCGACTGACCCTTCAAGGTTCCATGAAGCCCTACCGGTGGGGTATCAACGGGGGCACACCTTCGCGCTGGCCTCCGGGCTACGGAAAGACACCGTGCTCATGGCGCCCATGCAGTCCCTGACCCTGGACCTGGACGCCGACAACACCGGCGATTGGCTGATCCACTGCCACAACATTTACCACGGCGAGGCCGGGATGATGATCGCCCTGAACTACACGTGACGAGCTCCTTTCCCGACACCCCGAACAGGACCAGCCCAGTGAAAAAGATCCTCGCCACCGTTGCCGCCGGCATCCTCACCACCGCCGTGGTGGGCGCCTGCTCTGCGCCCACCCCTGCCCCCGTCACGGCCCCCACCAGCACCTCCGCCTCCGCCGCGACCAGCGGAGCTGACCTTGCCGATTTCGACCTGAGCAACGCGTCGGTGCGCGAGGTGATCGACACCCTCGACCGCACGAACCAGGACCGAGCTGGCGGCCCACGCGGTTCGGTACGACAAGACCGTCTGATCCTGACCACCGGCGGCTCGGAGCGCACGATGCCGCTGCCCGCCGACCAGACCTACATCTCGATCGCGCCCTACCTCACCCAAACCCACGAATGCTTCAACCACAACCTGGCCACCTGCCAAGGCGAACAGGTCGACAAGACCTTCACCGTGACGATCACCGACTCAACGGGCAAGGAACTCGTCAAGACCACCGAGAAGACCTACCCGAACGGCTTCTTCGGGTTCTGGTTGCCCCGGGACATTCGCGGCACCATCACCGTCACCGGGGAAGGAAAGTCCGGCAGCATCGACTTCGGCACCTCGGCCAGCGACCCCACCTGCCTGACCACCCTCCAGCTCACCTGAGCC
>CAJDWP010000027.1_pt1 | contig 18101 bp, 11 predicted proteins | sample 7391631 | NCBI WGS metagenome assembly CAJDWP01 (sample SAMEA7055740, study PRJEB34461) | soil metagenome | biome: terrestrial ecosystem; feature: Peninsula; material: soil | place: Antarctica | collected 2016 | reverse complement strand
GTGATCCGTACCGGCAGCGAACTGCACCACAGCGTGACCCCCGCGGGCGTGCCCCTGCTCGGCGCACTGCGCCGACTCGGTCCGCAGCGCACCACCGCGATCGCCGCCGAGTTCTGCCTTGACCCCTCGACCGTCAGCCGACAGGTCGACGGACTCCTGAGGTCCGGCCACGTCGAGAAGGTCCGCGACCCCGCGGACGGTCGGGCCTGGCTCGTCCAGCTCACCGACGCCGGCCAACAAGCGCTCCACGATCACCTCGAGTCGATCGGTGGCGTCCTGCAGGACCTGCTGGACGACTGGACCGCCGAGGACCTACACACCTTCACCACCCTGCTGGGCCGCCTCAACGACGACGTGCTCGCCCGGTTCGTCCCCGAGCAACCCCCTGCGAACACCCCCGCGCCATCCCCCGAGGAGACCCTGTGACCGTCGTCGACGCGCCCCCCGCCCAGGCGGTCCCACCGGGTCGGGAAACCGACTTCCATGAGTACCCAGATCAGTCCCAGGTGGTGCGCATCCTGCTCGCGCTCATGGCGGGCATGTTCCTGGCGGCGCTGGACCAGACCATTGTCTCCACGGCGATCCGGACGATCGCCGACGACCTCGGGGGCCTCGAGCAGCAGGCCTGGGCGACGACCGCTTACCTCATCACGGCGACCATCGCGACCCCGCTGTACGGGAAGCTGTCCGACATCTACGGGCGCCGCCGGTTTTTCCTCTTCGCGATCGCGGTCTTCATCGTCGGGTCGGCGTTGTGCTCATTGGCCACGTCGATGTACATGCTCGCTGCCCTCCGGGCGGTGCAGGGTATCGGTGCGGGCGGTCTGTTCTCCCTCGCGCTCGCGATCGTCGGTGACATCGTGCCGCCCCGGGAGCGGGCCCGCTACCAGGGGTACTTCCTCGCTGTCTTCGGCACCGCGAGCGTGCTCGGCCCCGTCGTGGGCGGTTTGCTCGCCGAACAGAATTCGATCCTCGGGATCGCAGGGTGGCGGTACGTGTTCCTCATCAACGTCCCGATCGGGATCGCCGCTCTGGTGGGCGTCTACATCAACCTGCACACGCCGCAGACCCGCGTGCACCACCGCGTCGACTGGTGGGGGGCGGTCATGCTCGTCGTCGCTCTCGTGCCGCTGCTGATCGTGGCCGAGCAGGGACAGTCGTGGGGATGGACTTCTGCGACGTCCATCGCGTGCTACCTGGTCGGCGTGGTCGGCGTGGTCTTGCTGGTGCTGGCCGAGCGCTCCGCCGGGGTCGAGGCGCTCATCCCCCTGCGGCTCTTCACCAACCCAGCCTCCGGGGTGCCGCTGCTCGTCGGCGTGTTCGTGGGGTTCGGGATGTTCGGTGCGATGATCACCCTGCCTCTCTGGCTTCAGATCGTGCACGGCTTCACGCCGATCCAGTCTGGACTGGCGATGCTGCCCTTCACGGCCGGCATCGTGACGGCGTCGGTGATCTCGGGCCAGCTCATCTCCCGCACCGGGCGTTACAAGGTCTTCCCGATCATTGGGACCGGTCTCTTGACCGTCGGGGCGTTCATGCTCTCGCGCGTTACCATCGACGCCAACATGTGGTTCGTGTCCACCGGGATGACCGTGTTCGGCCTCGGACTCGGCAACTGCATGCAGCCCCTGACGCTCGCGGTGCAAAACGCCGTCGACCGCCGCGATATGGGCATGGCCACGTCCGCGGCCACGTTCTTTCGGCAGCTGGGCGGCACCCTCGGCACCGCGATCTTCCTGTCAATCCTCTTCTCGACGGTGCAGGACAAGATCGCCGACGCGTACGGCCGCGCGGTCGGGACCCCCGAGTTCACGGCGGCGCTGCAAGACCCGGCGGTGGTGACCAACCCGGTGAACGAGCCGGTCCTGCAGATGCTGCACGGCGGCGAAGGCGGTGGCGGCTCGTCGTTGCTGTCCGACACGTCGTTCCTGTCGCGCATCGATCCCCGGCTGGCGCGGCCCTTCCAGGAGGGCTTCTCGGACTCGATCACCCTGGTCTTGACCGTCGCGATCGTGGTGCTCGCGGTGACCTGGGTGCTGACGTTCTTCGTCCCGGAACGTGAGCTGGCGACCCGCGCACCTCATGGCGCCCCCGCCGCCGAAGTCCCGCAAGCACTCCAGGCCGCTGCCTCGAGTGCACCGACGTCCGCCTACGGCTCGATGGGCGCGCGACACTCAGCTGGGACGGCGTCCACGACCCTCCCGGGCGCGTCTATGTCCCCTCCGGTCACGTCTACGTCTCCTCCGAGCACGTCTACGACCTTTTCGGTCATGCCCACGACCCGTCCGCTCAACGGGTCCACGGCGTCCATATCCGACGGCGTCGCCGTAGGGTCGAGGGGACACGCTGCCCCGGTCCCGGTGACTGGCACCGACCCCATCGATGCCGACGACACAACAGCGAGAGGCACCGTGATGCTGGATCACCCCTTCCCCCTCCGCCCCGGCCTGCAGGGACGGCTCATCCTGCCGGAAGACCTCACAGAGGCCGAAGCGGAGCGTCTCGGAGCCTTCCTCGTCACGCTGGCGGTTCCCCCGACGTGGCACACCGAGCGGCGCGCCGAGGAGGATGAGACCGCACCCGCCGACTGACCCGAGCCCCCGTGGCGCCTGCGCGAGAGCCTGGGGTTGGGCCCGCGCGGAGACCGTGCCGACCGTCTCCTTCACCTGACCTGCGGCGCCGTGCGTAGGGTGGGCCGGTGGCCCGCACCCTGATGATGATCCGACACGCCAAGTCGGATTGGTCGAAGCCCGTTGCGGATCGCCAGCGGCCACTGGCCTTGCGGGGTCGGCGGCAGGCGGCGCTGGTGGGTCGCTGGCTCGCGGAACGAGGTGAGGTGCCTGCTCACGTCGTGCTCTCTCCGGCCCGCCGGGCGCAGGAGACCTGGCAGTTGATCGCCGCGGAGCTGGAGGGCTTGCCGCCCGGGGTGGAGCGCGCGGCCATCGTCGGCCACAACCCGGCGATGGAGGAGTGCGTGCAGGCGTTGACCGGCGCGGCCGTGACCATGAAGACGTCGGCGCTCGCCGTCGTCGAGGTGGCGTACTGGGCGTCGCTGCGACCGGGCGAGGGGCGGCTCCGGTGGGCCGGGCGCCCCATCGAGACGTACCCGTAGCGCAGCTATCGGCCCTCTGGACGACGCGACCCGCCGAGTCGGACCGCTGACGTCTGCGTCTGCCTCTGCGTCCGGCGTTCGGCGACGGGCAAGAACAAGGGTCAGGCGACGGTGTCCGGCGCGGGCTCGCAGATGAACACGGGGATGAGCCGGCCCGTCGAGGCGGTTGCCGTCGCCTGGTACTCGCCGTACGGCGGGAACGCCCTCACGCACATCTCCCACCAGGTGTCGCGCTCATGGCCGACCGCCTCGCGGGCCAGGTAGTCGCGGGTCTGCGTACCATCCTGGATGGTGACGAGTGGGTGCGCGACGATCGAGTGATACCAGACCGGGTGCTTCGGGGCGCCGCCCTTGGACGCGACCGCTGCGTACGACCCCTCGTGCTCCACCCGCATCAGCGGGACGCGGCGTAGCAGACCGGACTTGGCTCCGCGCATCGTGTAGAGCACCACGGGAAGGCCCATGACGTCGACAGAGCGAGTGTCGCCCGTCCGGAGAATCTCGGCGATCTGATCGGCTTGCCAACCCGGCAACGGCTCGGCGTACTCACCTTGTAACGGCATAGGCCCATTCGAACCCCCGTGAGCACGCCGCGCAAGGGGGCCCGCTTCGACCCGTCACGGCTCTCGGCGGATGACGAGTGGAAGAACTTCGTCGGCCCCCGCTCGCCGCAACGCCGCCGCGGCGAGCGTGACAGGCCAACCGGAGGCGGTCGCGTCGACGACGAGCAGGACGCAGCGGCCGTCGACGTCGGCCCCGGGCGGCCCGGACGCGTCGAGGCGTTCCTGCCACGCCGCGGCCTCGAGTGCGCCCGAGGGGCGCTCGCCGCCCGAAGCGGGGGGTCGTACGGGCCAGTCGGCGACCTCCAGCCGTCCGACCGCGCCGAGGTGCGCGGCCGCCTGGGCCGCGATCGGGTACGGGCGTGGGCCGGCCGCGTCCCCGTCCACGTTCCCACCCGCTCCTTCGGCCGCATCCCCGCCCCTGTCCGCGCCCCCACCCTCTTTCGGGGCCGCATGACGGGTCGCGAACGACACGACCAGGTCGGGGCGACGCCGCCACTGTGGGCGCCAGCGCACGAGCACGTCGACAAGTCCTTCGAGCAGTTCGGCGGGGGCGTCGCCGGGCCGGTCGAGGCAGTCCCGTGCGACGTGCTGCCATTCGGGGGCGTCCATCTGCACGAGCACTCGGCCTTCGGCGGCCGCGTCGGCCGCGGGGATGCGGCCGCGGCGCCCGAACGTCCCGCCCGGCCACATGGCGCGTGGCTCGTACACGTGGTCCACGCCGCGCAGGACACGCGCCACGGTGGCCACCGTCTCGACGCTCGGACGCTGCGCCAGCGGCTCCGGAAGCCGATCTAGGCACACCGAGCAGCGCCCGCAGGGGGCCGCCTCATCGTCGTCCAGGCTGTGCCGCAGCAACTCCATGAGGCACGACCGGCCCGCGAGGTAGTCACGCATGATGGACGCCTCGCGTTCTCGCACAGCGACGATGCCCGCGTAGTGCTGCGCGTCATAGCTCCACGGGCGTCCGGTGGAGATCCACCCGTCCGGCGTGCGGTCCACCGCGCCGTCGACGGCCAACTGCTTGAGCAGCAGTTCGACACGTCCCCGGCGCAGCCCCGTGACCGACTCCAGCGACGCGATGCTGTGGGCGCCTGCCGCGCGTCCGTCCTGGTCAACCGGCCCGAGTGCGTCGAGCAGCCGCCGCGCCATCCGCTCGTCGGGCAGCGTCGCGGTGGCGAAGTGCCGCCACACGCCCTCGTCGGCGTGCGAGGGCAGCAGCACCACGAGGGCGTGGTCGATACCGCGGCCGGCGCGGCCCACTTGCTGGTAGTAGGACACCGGCGACGGCGGGGAGCCGAGGTGGACGACGAAGCCGAGGTCCGGCTTGTCATACCCCATCCCCAGCGCCGACGTCGCGACCAGCGCCTTGACGGTGTTGGCGCGCAGCGCGTCCTCGAGGCGCTCCCGCTCGGCGGGCTCGAGACGCCCCGTGTAGGTCGCCACCGGGCACTCCTCGCCGCGTACCGCCCGGATGGCGCGGGTGGCGCGCTCCGCGTCGGCAACGGTGAGCGCGTAAACGATTCCTGAGCCGGACAGCCGCGGCAGGTGCTCGGCGACCCAGGCCAGCCGCTCCAGCGGCGTGAGGTACGGGGTCACCGCAAGCTGCAGACTGTCCCGGCCCAGGGGGCCGCGCATGACGGTCGTGGCGGCGCCGAGCTGCGTGGCGACGTCGGCGGTCACCCGGGCGTTCGCGGTCGCGGTGGTCGCGAGCACGGGCGTCGCCGGATCGAGGCGGGCGAGGACGTCCGTCACGCGGCGATAGTCAGGGCGGAAGTCGTGCCCCCAGTCGGAGATCGCGTGCGCCTCGTCGATCACGAGCAGCCCGAGCCGGCCGCTCAGCGCGTCGAGGACGCGCCGCCCGAACGACGGGTTGGCGAGGCGCTCAGGGGAGACGAGCAACACGTCGACCGCGTCCGCGCGTAGCTGATCCTCGATCGCCGACCAGTCGCCGACGTTCGAGGAGTTGATGGTGACCGCGCGCAGGCCGGCGCGGGTCGCGGCCTCGACCTGGTCGCGCATCAACGCGAGCAACGGGGAGACGACCAGCGTGGGCCCGGACCCAGCGGCACGACGAGCGGCCGTCGCGCACCAGTAGACGGCCGACTTGCCCCAACCGGTCGCCTGCACGACAAGCACCCGGGCGCCGTCCTCGGCCAGAGCGGCGACCGCTGTGGCTTGGTCGCGCCGCAGCGTGGCGTCGGGGCCGGCCAGCGCCGTGATCACGCGGTGGGCCGCCTCATCCCAGGAGACGCCGTCACCCATGCCACCGCTGTCCCGTACGGTCCTGCTTTCCCCGCTCATGCCCGGCACGCTAGCCGTACCCGCCGACGACCTACCTGCCGACGACGTATCTGTCGACGACGCATCTGTCGACGATGCGCCCCCGGCGCGAGCTCGGACATGTACGGGGTTGCGACTCGCTCCCGGCCTACGGGGCCCAGTCCGGGTTGCGGCCGATCAGGCCCAGGAGCTTGTCCTGGGGGGACGCGTCGTCGGCGACGGGATGCGGCGCCCCGAAGTGTCCCGTCGCCTGCAGCGACGGGCCCTGCGCAGACATGCTCTGGTACGCCCCGGCCGCGTATTCGGCGTCGAGCTCGATGTCTTGACCTGACGCCTTCGCCAGATCCCAGCTGTGCGCGAACACGTCGAAGTTGTAGAACAAGTCGATCACCTGCGACAGGGGCATCACGCCCATCATTTGGGTGTCGATGGGACGGTCGCCGTCGGGCCCGGTGAGCAGCGTGTGGACGGCCTCGGTCTGCGCCCCGAAGCGGGCCGCTCGACCCGTGGCGTCAGGCACCTCAAGGCGTACGCCCATCCCGCCCAGCAGGCCCGGCAGCCAGGACAGGTGATCGACGATGTCGCCGGCCTTCCACTCCTTGACCGGGCTCTGGGCGTCCCAGTCGCTCACCCCCTCGATCAGAGCGGCGAAGCGGTCGGCGAGCACGCGGTGGCGCTCGGCGGTCGTGTACTCGGTGAGTGCGGACATAGCGGGATCCTCCCACGTGCCGATGCGTTATCGACGGCGCGACGGCACAGCGGGTATGGCGGCACGGCGGCATGGTGACGGCCAGGGTGCCGACGGGCCAGCGGCGCCGTTGTGTCGTCACCGAGTGGCACCGAGTGGCACCGAGTGGCGGCGGTCGGCGCAGGTAGGTTGAGGGTTGTGGGGAACATGCTGGTGGCATCGCGGGTTTCGAAAGTCGTCTCCTCGGTCACGCTGTTGCGGGCGGTAGATGTGACGGCTCGGCCCGGGCAATGTGTGGCGCTCCGGGGCGAGAATGGGTCGGGCAAGACGACGCTGCTTCGCCTCCTGGCCGGCATGACCGACCCGTCGACGGGGACGGTGCAGCTGGACGGCAAGAGGGTCGACGAGCGCGACCCCACCGTCCGGGCCACCGTCGGAGCGCTGCTCGGGGCCTCGGCCACGTACCGCGATCTGACCTTGCGCGACCACCTGACGCTGATCGATGCCACCTGGGGTCGCGACCCGGACGACTGCGAAGAGCGAGTCTTGGCGTGCCTGGATCAGTTCCGGATCCGGCACCTGGATCGTCGATTCCCGCACGAGCTGTCCTCGGGGCAGACCCAGCTGTTCCGGCTGGCGTGTGCCTTCTTCCGCCCGGCCGGCACCTTGCTCCTCGATGAGCCCGAGCAGCGTTTGGACCAGCAGATGCGTCGGCTGGTCGCCGACCTGGTGACGGCGCGTTGCCGGGCTGGCGCGACCGTGGTGATGGCCTGTCACGACCCGGACGTGATCGCGTCGGCGGCTGACACCGTGGTCGACCTGCTCGCGGCGGACCCCGCATGACGGGACCCACGAACGAGGCGAACGAGCCGAACGAGCCGAACGTGGTGGACGACTCGGGCGGGCACGGTACCGCCACCGACCGGGAACGGTTCACCGAAGCCCTGGACATTGTGACCGGCGGCCAGGGGGCTGGCACGCTACGACGCCTCGCGTACCCGGTGTACGTCACGATCATGATGGGCATGACCTACGGGTTCACCATCGCGCGCGCGCTTTTCGTCTCGAGCAACCCCGCCTGGATCCGCGATCACCTGTTCGCGCCCACGGCGGTCGGCATCGGTGTGGCGATGCTCCCGGTCGTCGCGGCCCTCGTGTGGCGCGCGAGCCGCCACCGCGGAGCGGTCGTCCCCCCGATCGCCTGGACCGACCAGGTCCTCGTCTCCTCGATCGACCGGGCCACAGCCGTACGGCCGTGGTGGCACCTCACGCTGGCGGCAGCGATCACCGGTGGGGGCCTGATCGGAGCCTTGCTCGGTGGGTCCTTGTGGGCTTCGACCGTCACTGGACCGCTTGCGCTTCCCGCCGCAGCCGCCCTGGGTGCCGCCATGGGTGCGCTGCTGGTGCACGTTGCCCTGTGGGGCCAGGCCAGAGCGTCGCGCCCATGCCTGCCATCCCAGGTCCTGCGTCGACTGCGCATCGACGACCTGCGCGCCCAGGCGGCCACCGGTGACCACCTCATCGGCGCGCTGCTCGCCGGAGACGTGCGTGCGGGGCAGCTCGAGTTGACGTCCCCGTTGGCGCGTGGACGCGCTCTGACGCTGCGCGCGGCCGGCCCCGTCAGGACCGTGATCCGTCGCGATATCCTGGGACAGCGCCGGGACCCGTTCACGTTCTGGCGCGGGGCCATCCTGAGCCTCTTCGGTGCCGGGTCGACCGTGTGGGCCATCACGGAACCGGCCACGCCCGCGATCCTTGCTGGTGTGGGGGTGCTGCTGATGTACCTCGGGACCGGGGCGTGGAGCGACGGGTTACGCGTGAGCGCCGACCAGCTCGGTACGCCTGTCCTGTCCGGCCTGACCCCCGTGCGACAGGCTCAAGCCCACTCGATCGTGCCGGTCGCCTCGACGCTTCTCGCGTGGATCCTTGCCAGCGTCGTCCTCGTCCCTCAGCTTTCAGTCGCCGATGCACTGCCCGCCACGCTGACGACGCTATTCGCCGCGGGCGTCTACACCACCGTGACGACGATCACGACGACTTGGCTGGCCACCTATCGGGCACCGGCCAGCGCGGCCGTCTTCGTTCCCTCCGTCGGTCCTGTCGTCCTCCTTCTACGGCTGGCCATCCCGGGCATCATCGCCTTCGTCGCCGGTGCGCTGCTCCCGTCGGCGACACAGCGTCACGAGGTCGTCTGGCCGATGATCCTGCTCGGGGCAGCCCTGATCTGGGCTGGCACCCGCATGACGAACGCCACCACGCGCCGAGACGAGTGAGTGAACGTACCGTTCGCGGCCGCCCCGCGCCGCCACTGGCCCGGGGCCGGGCGGGGTCGGGCGGGGTTGGGCCAGCGCTACGGCAGCACGCGCCGCCTGGATGTCACGACGACGAAGCCCCGGTCGAGGAGTTCTCGGCATCGAGGAGATGACGAAGGACGTACTGCAAGATTCCGCCGTGGAGAAAGTAGGTCTTCTCGGCGGGGGTGTCGATGCGTACCTTGGCGGAGAACTCTCGGGTTCCGTCGGCGTTCTGGGCGCGGATGGTGACGTGTGTGGGGACCGTGTCTGCGCCGGTCAATCCAACGATCGAGTAGAGCTCCTCACCGGTGAGCCCCATGCTCTGTGCCGATTCGCCCTCCTGGAACTGCAGCGGAAGCACGCCCATGCCGATCAGATTCGAACGGTGGATCCGCTCGAACGACGTGGCCAGCACAGCTTTGACTCCGAGCAGCAGCGTCCCCTTCGCGGCCCAGTCCCGGGACGATCCTGAGCCGTAGTCGGCACCGGCGATCACCAGGAGCGGCACCCCGTCGGCGGCGTATGTCGTTGCGGCGTCGAAGATCGTCGTCTGCTCGCCGTCGGGCAGGCAGCGGGTGAAACCGCCTTCCACTCCCGGCAGGAGTTGGTTGCGCAGCCGGAGGTTGGCGAACGTGCCCCGGATCATGACCTCGTGGTTGCCTCGCCGGGCGCCGTACGAGTTGAAGTCGCCCGGCGCGATGCCCTGCTCGATCAAGTACCGACCTGCGGGTGAGTCCTTCCTGATGGCGCCGGCGGGGGAGATGTGGTCGGTCGTCACCGAGTCGCCAAGCAGGACCAGAACCCGCGCGTCGAGGATGTCTTCGATCGGCTCGGCATGCCGAGGCATGTCGTCGAAGAACGACGGCGAACGTACGTAGCTCGAGGAGTCCTGCCACTCGAACATGTCGCCCGAGGGAAGGTCGAGGCTCTTCCAGTTCTCGTCGCCTTCGAACACGTCGGCGTAGCCCTGGGTGAACATCTTGGCCTCGACGAACTGATCCACGAGCTCACGCACCTCATGGGAGGTCGGCCAGATGTCACGCAAGAAGACCGGCTGGCCGTCCGGATCGTGCCCGAGCGGGTCGCGGGTCAGGTCCACCTGCATGCTCCCGGCGAGGGCATAGGCGATGACGAGCGGCGGTGACGCCAGGAAGTTCATCTTGGTCTGGCCGTGGATGCGGCCCTCGAAGTTGCGATTGCCCGACAGGACCGCACTCACGTTGAGGTCATGTTCGTCCACGGCGTCGCTGACCTGTGGAATGAGCGGGCCGGAGTTGCCGATGCACGTCGTGCACCCGTACCCGACCAGGTGGAAGCCGAGCGTGTTCAGGTACGGAGTCAGGCCGGACGCGTCGAGGTAGTCGGTGACGACCCGCGATCCGGGCGCGAGCGAGGTCTTCACCCAGGGCTTGCTGGTCAGCCCGCGCTCGACCGCCTTTCGAGCCAACAGCCCCGCGCCGATCATGACCGACGGGTTTGAGGTGTTGGTGCACGAGGTGATCGCAGCGATCACCACCGCACCGTGGTCGATGCTCGTTTCGACGCCATCGTCGAAGGTCACCGCCGCAGGCTCCGAGGGCCAGGACTGCGGGTCGCCGGAGGTGGATGGGGGGGCCGGCTGGTCGTACGCGTGGTCCCCGGTGATCGCGACCGGGTCACTCGCGGGGAACGACTCCGCGGATGCCTCATCGAGACCGGTCGATCCGGTCGTCGGCAACCGCTCCGATGGGCCGGCCAGCAGACGACGCACTTCGGGTTGCGCGCTCTTCAACGGGATCCGGTCTTGTGGTCGAGCCGGTCCCGCGATCGACGGCTCGATGGTGGTCAGGTCGAGCTCCACGGTCTGGGAGTAGACGGCCTCGTGGTCCGGGTCGTGCCACAGGCCCTGAAGCTTGGCGTAAGCCTCGACCAGGGCGACCTGCTCCTCGGGACGCCCGGTGAGGCGCAGGTACTTCAAGGTCTCGTCGTCGATCGGGAAGATCGCACACGTCGAGCCGTACTCCGGGCTCATGTTGCCCAACGTCGCCCGGTTCGCCAGCGGCACGTTCGCGACGCCGGACCCGTAGAACTCCACGAACTTGCCGACCACGCCGGTCTGGCGCAGTCGTTGTGCGACCGTCAGGACGAGGTCGGTCGCGGTGGCGCCGTCGGGCAGTTCACCGGTCAGTTTGAAGCCGACGACCGGCGGGATCAGCATGCTCATCGGTTGTCCGAGCATGGCCGCTTCAGCCTCGATGCCGCCCACGCCCCAGCCGAGGACGCCGAGCCCATTGACCATCGGCGTGTGCGAGTCGGTGCCGACGAGGGTGTCGGGGTAGGCCATCAACCCGTTGTCGCCCGCCCTGGTGAAGACCACCCTGGCGAGGTATTCCAGGTTCACCTGATGGCAGATGCCGGTGTCCGGGGGCACCACCAGGAAGTCATCGAACGCCTGTTGGGCCCAGCGCAACAATTGGTACCGCTCTTGATTGCGCTCGAACTCCAGGTCGGCGTTGCGCTGAAAAGCGTCCGCACGACCGAACACGTCGGCGATGACGGAGTGGTCGATGACCAGTTCCACGGGCACCAAGGGGTTGATCTTCTGCGGGTTCCCGCCGAACGCCGTCATCGCATCCCGCATCGCGACCAGATCGACCACGCAGGGCACTCCGGTGAAGTCCTGCAGGAGGACGCGTGCGGGCCGGAACTGGATCTCCGTGCCGTGTGCGGCGGTCGGGTCCCAGGCGGCCAGCGCACGCACCTGGTCGGCGTGGACGAGGACGCCATCCTCACCGCGCAGCACGTTCTCGAGCAGCACCTTGAGGCTGAACGGCAGATCCGCGGCCCCTGCTACCCGGTCGAGTCGGTAGATCTCGTAGGACTGGTCGCCGACGCGAAGCTGGTCCCGCGCGCCGAAGCTGTTCAATGTGTGGTCCACGTCATCTCCGCCTCTGCCGGATGGTCTGCTCGAATGGGGTCGAGGTCAGCGTGGAATCAGCCTAGGCCTCCAACGCCCGCCCGGGCGCCCTGCGGCCGTGCAGGGCTCCCGGGAGATGTCTCATCGCTGCGTGCCACTGGTCGCGGTCATCATCCCGTACTCGTGAATGGCTGCACTGGCCCCGGTCCGAAAGTCGGACGATCCAGCTACTCGGACGCGCTATCTTCGGGTCATTCGGACAATTTCACGGGTGTCGCTTGATCGTGACCACTCCCACGGGTTGAAGGAGCGCCGTCGTGTCCAATCGCTACCTGCAGGACAATTTCGCACCGGTGCGCGAAGAGTTGACCGTGACGGATCTGGATGTGACCGGGCGCGTACCCGAGCATCTGGACGGTCGCTATCTGCGCAACGGTCCGAACCCCCTGGGTGATCGGGGCGAGGCTCATCATTGGTTTCTCGGCGAGGGGATGGTGCACGGCGTGCGTATCGCCGACGGCCGAGCGACGTGGTATCGCAACCGTTACGTGCGCTCAGCCGACGTCGCGCGACAGCTCGGAGAGCCCGCGCCGTCACCGGGGTGGGCGAACATCGACTTCGCCGCCAACACCCACGTGCTCGAGCACGCGGGGAAGACCTTGGCCCTCGTGGAAGGCGGCTCCTCGCCGTACGAGCTCAGCAGGGAACTCGACACCGTCGGGCCCACCGATTTCGACGGCACGTTGCGGATGATGGGCTCGCTCCCGGCCGGCTACTCCGCGCATCCGCACCAGGACCCCGACACCGGGGAGCTGCATGCGGTCTCATACAACTGGTCGCGGGGCAACCGCGTGGACTACACGGTGCGCGCCTCCGACGGGCGCATCCGGCGGCACGTGCCCTTCGAGGTCGGCGGCAGCCCGATGATGCACGACTTCGCGCTGACTGAGAATTACGTGGTGCTCTACGACCTGCCGGTGGTGTTCGACACGCGGCGGGCCCTGGAGAGCATGCCCCGGGCGATCCGTCTGCCCTATCGCCTGATGTTGTCCGCGATCATCGGCCGCAACCCGCTGCCCGACCCGGTCATTGCGCGGATCGCCCGAGGCTTCTACCGCGGGGGAACGCCCACGACGTTGCCCTACTCCTGGGACCAGAACCACCCCGCCCGAATCGGACTCGCCCCGCGCGAGGGCAGCAGCGTGGACGTGCGCTGGTTCGACATCGATCCTTGCTTCATCTTCCACACGTTGAACGCCTACGAGGAGGGAGACACGGTCGTGGTCGACGTCGTCCGCCACGACCGGATGTTCGCGACCGTGTTCAACGGCCCCAACGAGGGGCCCACGACCCTGGCGCGGTTCACCCTCGACCTGGCCGGCGGCAAGGTTCGCGAAGACCGCTTCGACGACCATTCGCAGGAGTTCCCACGCATCAACGAGCGACAGACCGGAAAGCGATACCGATTCGGCTACTCGGTCGGCGTCCAGGACGGGCTGCCCGGCGATCAAGTACTCCGCCACGACCTCGTCGGCGGCTCCAGCCTCGTGCGTCACCTCGGCGCGGGACGGGAGGCCAGTGAGTTCTGCTTCGTCGCACACGAGGCAGCCACCGAAGAGGCGGACGGCGTGCTGATGGGGTACGTGTTCGACCGAGCGACTGGCACGAGCGACCTGGTTTTGCTGGATGCCGAAACACTTCAGGACGTGGCAGCCGTCCACGTTCCGGCCCGCATCCCGACCGGGTTCCACGGGAGCTGGAACCCGGTCTCATCGTGAAGATCTTGATTGTGGGCGCCGGCATCGCCGGCCCGACGACGGCATTCTGGCTGACCAGGGCAGGACACGAAGTCACGCTCGTGGAACACGCGCCTGAGCTCAGGACCGGCGGATATCTGATCGATTTCTGGGGTGCCGGGTTCGACGTGGCGGAGAAGATGGGCATCGTGCCTGAACTGCGGCGGCGCGGCTACGTGTATACGGAAGCCCGGGCGGTCGATCGCCACGGCCGGAGGGTGGCGTCATTCAAACCCGACGTCATCATGAAGTCGCTGGAGCGATACGTGAGTCTCGCCCGCTCCGACCTCGCTGCCGTGATTTACCAGGCGCTCGGCTCCTCTGCCGAGCTGATTCTGGGCGACACGGTGCAGGACCTGACGGACGACGGCGACCGGGTTCGGGTCACGTTGCAGAGCGGGAGAACCCGTGACGTCGACCTGGTGATCGGTGCCGACGGCCTGCACTCGCGGGTACGCAAGCTCGCGTTCGGCCCGGATGAGGACTTCGAGAAGTACCTGGGGATGGTCGTGGCCGCGTTCGAAGCGGACCAGTATCCGGAACGTGACGAGCTCGTCGCGCTGATGTACGCCGACGTCGGCTTCCAGGCGATCCGTCTCTCTCTTCCCGACGACGCCACGCTGTTCCTCCTCACTCTCCGCCATGTCGGTGACGTACCCGCCGACCGCGCGGCGCAGGAGAGCCTGCTGCGGGCGAAGCTCGGCAACAAGGGGTGGGAGGTGCCCGCAATGCTGGACCTCATGCCGCATTCGAGGAGCTTCTATTTCGACTCGGTGAGCCAGGTCCGGATGCCGTCGTGGACGACTGGGCGGGTTGCGTTGGTGGGCGATGCGGCCGCATGCCCGTCGTTTTTGGCCGGGCAAGGCTCCGCGCTGGCCATGGTGGAGGCTTACACGCTCGCGACAGAACTTGCGCGAACGGATGATCACCGTGAAGCCTTCGTTCGCTATGAGGAGCGGCTGGTCCCGTTGCTGCGCTCCAAGCAGGACGCCGCGCAGAGATTAGGGTTGGCGTTCGCCCCCAAAAGCAGGTTCGAACTTCTTGCCAGGAATACCGTGATGCGAATGATGGGGCTTCCCAAAGTTGCCGACATCGTGATGGGCAGGAGCTTTCACGACGCCGTTGAGCTCCCGCCGTTCCCCGGAGTCGAACCTGTCCGATAGCGAATGCTCGGCCGAGGATCGCGCAGCTGCCGCAGCAGCAGAAACGGGCGATTCCTATAGGTGGCTCTGCCTGAGCGCGTCACGTCGGGCGGCGGTGCTATCTCGGGGGGAACGATCGCTCGATCGCGTTCTACGGCAAGCATGGATTCGTCGAAGACGGGGTCACCCGAGCGGGTCAGTACGGCACCGAACTCCGCATGACTCGGGGTCCTCACGATGCCGGGTGGAATGGACCCCTGAGTGGCTACCGTGAGTTGTCGGCTGGGGCCGGCTCCGCTTCTTCTCGAAAGTCTCGGTGAGTCCTGGTGCAAGCCCGGCTGAAACCGGGCCGGGTGTGGAGGGGCGTGCTCGCAGGTCACAGGGTCGCGCGGCGGGGGCGTCCAATCCGGTTGAGTCCATCAGCGATGTCGGCCAGCACTCGTTGACGGTTCAGCAGCATTCTCTGCTGGCTGACAGTGTCCTCCAGGGGCCGACCGGTCGCCGTGTCGGCCGCGTCGAGAGCGTTGGTCAGCCCGTGACCGAGGTCGTGGTAGGCCCTTGCGACGTCGGAAGTGAGTGATCGGCCGGCCTCTGCGAGGCGCTGGTCGAGGTCATAGCGGGCGCGGCCGAGGTGTTTGTCGGGCAGGTCGGACGCGCGTCGGCGGAGGTCCTTGGCGATCTGGCGGCGGGCGATGGGCGCGGGGGCATGGCGGCGCAGAGTGACGGCCAGTGGAACCTCCCATCCGACGGGGTCCGTGAAGTCGAACCGAAACAGGCGCTGCTCGGGCAGGGCGACGGTGAGCGGCGGGAGGCGGAGTCGGATGCCGAGGTCTCGTTCGGAGGAGTCCCGCACGGTGTGAATGGCGTCGTTGAGGTGGTGTTGCTCGTCTGCGACGATCTGCTGGAGTCGGTCGGTCACCCGGGCACCGCACTCCTCCTGCCAGGCGGTCACCCCGTCGCAGACCACGCTTTGGAGACGTTGCTCACCGACGCCGCGGAGGTGACCGACCTCTATGACGTTGCGGTCGGGGACGGTGAGCAGTTCTTCGACCGCTGCGCGCGCCTCGCGGGTGAGTGCTGCGGATGAGACGGAGGCGGCCGCGATCAGGTCGTCGTGTAGCTCTTCCAGCAGCCATCCGACTCGGCTGGCGGCATTTCTGGCGGTTCGGGGTAGGGCCTGGAGGGTTCGACCGAACGCCGCGACCTGTTCACCGCGGGCCGTGGATTGTGCGTGCAGGGCGGCCTGGGTCACGTCGGTCTCGTCGGCGAGGGAGTCGAGGATGCGGCGGGAGGCGGCGGCGATGCTGGCGTCGAGGTCTTGCCGCCCGTGGGCGGACAGGCGGTGCGCGATGGTGTCGGCGACCGCTCGCATTCCGCTGGTTGTGTATGCCGTGTCCTGCCCGGCTAGGCGTGCTGTCAGGCCGTCCCGGGCGGAGCACGGAAGCACGTCGACGCCGGGGATGACCGAGCGAAGGAAGGCGAGCGTCTCGACCAGCTCGGTGGGCGCGAGCCGGTCGGCCTTGTTGAGGACGACGAAGGTGGCCACCGCCCGCTGTTGGACCTCCTTGAGGAGCGATGCCTCGGTGGCTGATATAGGCGGGTCGGCGGTGAGGACGAAGACAGCCAGGTCCATCCGGCCGAGGGCAGCCTGTGCCTGCTGACTGTTGTGCGCGAACACGGATCCGAACCCGGGGGTGTCGACAAGCGCCATTCCGGGTGCGGGTAGGTCGGTCTCGAGGACGACGGTCACCTGATCGACTCTTTTGGCGTTGGCCGGGTTGCCGTTTTCGGTGACATAGTCGGCTAGGGCTGTCAGCGGGGCGTGTTCGCTGCGGCGGTCGAGGTACCCGACGTCGATGTGCTCGGGACTTCCCGCGGTGATGGTCGTCGAGATCGAGGTGAGCGGGGTGACTCCGGTGGGGAGGATCTCGCGTCCGAGCAGGGCATTGCCGAGGGTGGACTTGCCTCGTTTGGCCTCCCCCACGAGCAAGACACGGACCTGTCCGAGCGCCAGACGCGAGGTGAGGTCACGCACCGTCGCGGCTCGCTCAGGGTCACACAGGGGGAGAAGGTCTCCCAGGGCCTGGTTGAGAGAGTTGGCGGACATGCTGGCTCCTACCTGTTGGGTAGTGACCGTTGGCGTGGTCGCGGTTGCCTGCGAGTCCCACCGCCGTCCTGCGTCTTTCTCGGGTTGACAAGCCGCGGCGGCGTGTCAGGGCATCCCGTAGGGCAGGTCGGGGTGGGTGGCGGAGATTTCGATGAGCCGGTTGTACTTGGCGACTCGTTCACCGCGGGCGGGGGCACCGGTCTTGAGGTGTCCGCACCCGGTGGCGACCGCAAGGTCGGCGATGAAGGTGTCGGGGGTTTCTCCGGAGCGGTGGGACACGAATTGGCGGTAGCCGGCGTCGGCGCACAGGCGCATGGCTTGGAGGGTTTCGGTGACGGTGCCGATCTGGTTCAGCTTGATCAGGGCGGCGTTGGCAATGTGGTCGCGTATGCCGTCGGCGATGATCGCCGGGTTGGTGCAGAAGTTGTCGTCGCCGACGAGTTCGACCCGCTCTCCGAGGCGACTGGTCAGCTGCTGCCATCCGTCGGGGTCGTTCTCGGCGAGTCCGTCTTCGATCAGCCAGATGGGGTATCGGTCCAGCATGGCTTCGTAGCGGTCGATCATCTGGTCCGACGTCAGGGACGCGTCGTGGACCCGGTAGCTGCCGTCGTCGGCGCGGAACTCCGATGAGGCGGGGTCGATCGCGATCGCGATGCCCTCACGGCCGGTGGGGTATCCGGCGTCGGCGATGGCAGCCAGGATGATGTCCAGCACCTCCTCGGGCTCGGTGATGTCTGGGGCGAAGCCGCCCTCGTCGCCCAGACCGGTGGGGTGCCCGGCGGCAGAGAGGCGCTTCTTCAAGGCCGCGTACACCTCCGCGCCGGCGCGGACCGCGTCGGCCATGCTGGGGGCGCCGAGCGGGCAGACCATGAACTCCTGGAAGTCCAGCAGGTTGGCCGCGTGGACGCCGCCGTTGAGCACGTTGAAGCAGGGCACGGGCATCCGCGCCGGCTGCCCGGGAACGCCCGGCAGCGACTGGTAGAGCTCCTGGCCATGGGCGTTGGCGAGGGCGCGCGCGTACGCCATCGAGACCCCGAGGATGGCGTTGGCCCCCAGGCGGGACTTGGTCGGCGTGCCATCCAAGTCGATAAGGACGCGGTCGAGGTCCTCCACCGCGCGGTAGCCGTGACCGGTCACCGCGTCGGCGATTTCACCGGTGACGTGGCTGACGGCGGTGAGCACGCCGAGTCCGCCGTAGCGGTGCGGGTCGCCGTCACGCAGCT
>CAJDWP010000017.1_pt1 | contig 18231 bp, 15 predicted proteins | sample 7391631 | NCBI WGS metagenome assembly CAJDWP01 (sample SAMEA7055740, study PRJEB34461) | soil metagenome | biome: terrestrial ecosystem; feature: Peninsula; material: soil | place: Antarctica | collected 2016 | reverse complement strand
CCAAGCGATCCACGAAGTGTTTGAGGACGGCTCCGTGACCAGCCTGTTCGACGCGATGTGCTGACGCCGGTCGCCCGTCCTAGCCGTCGCTCGCGCCGGGCCGCCCGGGCCGCTCGGTACGTTCCAGGATCGCTTCGAGAATGAGCGCGCACCGCTCCTTCTGCTGGCCGAGGGAAGCGTCCGTTCCCGGCCCGTGAACGCGCACGTCGCGGTCCGCAGAGGCCAGGTGCCCCAACGCGCTCTCGCCGCGCGCCTGCTCGAAGACAACCCGGGCCACCTCGCTCAGCACCAGATCGCACCGGGCGCCCCGCGCCGCGGCTCGCTCCAACGCGATCTGGGCGAGGGTCAGGCGGCCGCGGCGCGCGAGGGAAAGCGCCGCACCGTACGGAAGCAAGGTCGTCCAGCGGCCCGACCACGGTGGCGTGGGCGTTGACGTGGGTGTGGACGGTGGCGTGGGCGTGGTCCCGCTGTCCTCGCGCCGGACGCGCCGCTCTTCGCGGTCGCGCCGGTCACGACGCGCGTCCCAGCGCGATGGATCGACTGCGACGACGTGGTCGACGGACAGCGTCGAGGCGACTCGCAGCGCCAGCCAGCCGGCGACGTCGCAGCCCACGATGGACACGGGAGCACCGGTGCGTTCCCTCAGCCAGACGGCCGCGCGGGCATCCGCTTGGACCTGCGACTCCGTGGACGCGACGGTGAGGTCGTGCTCGCCAACGTTGGCGCAGTCCGACGCGGCATCGAGGCGCAGCGTCGCCACTCCTTCATCCGCGGCCGTCCGGGCGAGGTCGACCGCGGGTATCCCCGGCCGGCGGCGATCGCACCCCGGCCCGGTGACGAGGAGCACGGCCCGGCGCGCTGTTCCGCGGGGCCGGGTCAACACGCCTGAGCGGCCCTCGACGCTCACCAGCTCCTCAACCGCGCCGGCCGCCGTGACTGTCGCCCCGGCGAGGGGTTGCCACGTGGGGATCGACTGCGGCGGCGCGTCGTCTAGCCCCAGCCACTCGATCGCGTGCCGGGGGTCCCCACAGTCCTCGACTCGTTGGAGCGTGGCTTGCACCGCGGACGCGTACGCTTCCAGCGCTCTGTCCCGAGACTTCCGGGCCGGGACAACGGCCGCTACGCGCGTCTGCCATGCGTTGTGCGGCTTTGCGGGAGGAAGTGGCAGCTCCCCTTCGAGGATGGACGCGTGCGCGTCCGGGTCGGGCAGCAGGAGGACGGAGCGATACGGGGACGCCGGGCCGCGCGAGGTCTGCACGGTACCCACGAGGGGGTCGCCGAGGGCCAGAGCGGCGAGAGCTCGCGCCGAGCCCACCGCCACGAGATGGATGGCATTCAGCCGCAGGACCGTCGTGGCGAAGCCGATGAGCGCGCGGACGTCGTCGAGCCGTCGCGCCAGTACGGGCCGACCCTGGTCGACGGCCGTCGACTCGCCCGAGCCCGACCAGTCGGCCCGGAGCACGGCGTAACCCGCTGCGGAGAGAGCCTCCGCCAAACTCCGTCCGCCCAGCGGTTCGGACCCGGGCAGCGGAGGACAGAGTAGAAGGACCCCGCCTCGAGCCAGGCGAGTGGCCGGTCGGTGGACGACAGCGTAGAGGGGGCCGGATCCGGCGGGAATCCAGGTCGCGACGGCGCCACCGCGAGTCTCGGTGACGGCGGGCCCGGTCGCGGCGGTGGCGCTGTGGACCCTTCGACCTGGAGCGGACGACGTCCGATCGACGGTTGGCGTGCTCATGGTGCTCCCTGCAGGGCTGAGGTCCGCGGCCCGCCGGGAGGGCGGAACGACGGTCAAGACGGACGCCCAGCTTACGAAATTGGTCGACTCGTGGACCACCGTGACAGGGCGACTCAGGTCCGGAAGGGGTGGTTCGTCGCCCGGCGAGGACAGCAGCTAGCATGGGGCGTTGCCTCGGCGAGGGACGCCGTGCGGCCTCACCGCGCGAGCTTCCGTGATCGACGCGGACCGACACGCTTCGCAACGGGGGTCGCGCACGCGTGGCTCGCTTCCGTTCGACGCCCCGCGCCGAGGGCCGCACACGAGAGCCCGTGCCGCGCGCGGGCCGTTGACGAAGGAGCCCGATCATGGTCGATAGCCCGCGCATTCCCGCCGAGCTGCGCAGCGAGTTCGGCAAGGGCGCCGCCCGGCGCATCCGCCGAGCCAACAACATCCCCGCCGTGCTTTACGGGCACGGGACCGACCCCGTGCACCTCACGCTGCCGGGCCACGGCATGATGCTCGCCACAAAGACGCACAACGCCGTGGTCACGCTCAGCATCGAGGGCACAGACCAGCTCGCGCTGGTGAAGGACATGCAGCGCGACGTCCTCAAGCCGGTCATCGATCACATCGACCTCGTCGTGATCCGGCGCGGCGAGAAGGTGACGGTCGACGTTTCCGTCGTCGTGACGGGCCAGCCGGCTCCCGAGACGATGGTGGCTCTCGTCGCGCAGTCGATCCAGGTGCTTGCCGAAGCGACCAACATCCCGGAGACCTTCGAGGTGTCGGTCGAGGGGATCGCGGCCGGATCGCAGATTCTCGCCTCGCAGGTAGAGCTGCCGTCCGGTGTCGAGCTGGTCACCGAGGAAGACACCCTCGTCGTCAACGTGACGCAAGCCGTCTCGGTGGAGGCCATGGAGGCGGAACTCGCCGAGGCGGAGGCCGGGGCCGGCATTGAGAAGGAGGAGTCGGGTGACGAGGCGGCGCAGGCCGCGGCAGAGGCGGCTGCGGGCGCCGAGGAGTGACCTCGAGCGGTCCGATGCTGATCGTGGGCCTCGGCAACCCGGGGCCCGGCTACGCGAACCACCGGCACAATGTCGGCGCGATGGTGCTGGAGGAACTGGCCTCGCGGAGCGGCGCCGCCTTGCGTCGGCACAAGGCGGCGCAGGCCCTGGTCGCGGAGGTTCGGCTCGGGGCGGGGTCGGGCGGTCTGCCCGGGCCGCGTGCGGTGCTGGCCCGACCCACGACCTTCATGAACGATTCCGGGGGACCCGTAGCGGGCCTGTGCGGTTTCTTCTCGCTGCGCCCTGACGACGTCGTGGCGATCCACGACGACCTGGAGGTGCCGTTCGGTGACGTTCGGGTCAAGCGAGGCGGCGGTGAAGGCGGCCACAACGGGCTGCGATCGATCAGCAGGTCGCTGAAGACGCGCGACTACCTGCGCGTTCGGGTGGGGATCGGACGACCCCCGGGGCGAGAAGACCCCGGGGATTTCGTCCTCAAGCCGTTTACGACCACACAGCGTAGGAACGTGCCCCTCCTCGTGAGTGATGCCGCGGACGTGATCGACGACCTCTGCTGCGGATCCGACCGGTTCGCCCCGTGATGGACGGCGGGCGCGCTGTGGCTTGCCCCGTGCGCTCGGATGGTGAGAGTCGTCACCCGAGCCGCGCATATCCCGCCGGCGGATGACCCCCGCCGGCGCCGCAGGGGGCATGACTAGGGCGTTTGTTCAGGAATTCTTCATGTAACGTTAATGTGACGTTCAGCTGCGGGGCCCGGAAGCGTCTTGTGAGCATCGGCGGGCCCATGACGCGACGCGCACACGTTGAGAAGTGAGCTTCGGGGGTGTGTCGCGGTGACTCTTGCAAGGGTCCCGCCAGCTGAGAATTGTAGTGAATTCGGTTGAGTGCGTAACGCTTCTCGCGGGAGAGGCGATGTCCTACGCGAGCGTAACTTGGCGTAGCTGTGGGAGGGGTTGGCGATTTTGTCCATTCACGAGCGGGATCTTGAGCGCACACGCGCTCACGTCGCTCATCGGACTCGGCGTCGTGGGGCGCCGGTCGAACGTTTGGAGTTGCCAGAGAGCGAGGACGCCTTCGCGCCCAAGCTTGCCTCCTGCTCACCGCCGGGAAGGCGCCGAGCCTGGTCATCGGCGTACTTGCAACGACTGATCGCGTTGGATCTGCTCGTGGGGCTGCTGTGCAGCGTTGCGGCCTCGGCCCTGCGGTTCGGGTTGGATGACGCCATGTCGGGCCTGTACTTTGTGGTCGTGCCGGCGGTCGCCGTGCTGTGGGTGCTCGCTTTGGCGCTGGCGAACGCGTACGAGCGCCGCTACCTCGGGGTCTCCGGCGAGGAGTATCGGGCCGTCGGGCGCGCCCTGGTGGGCACGTTGGCGGCCCTGGGCGTCGTGTCGTTCCTGCTGGACGCGCAGCTCGCCCGCTCGTACGTCCTCGTCGTGCTCCCGCTGCTGTTGATCGGCGGCCTGGTCACGAGGAGGCACATGCGTGTATGGCTTGATCGGCGGCGTCGCAACGGTGAGTTCATGCAGCGCACCGTCGTGGTGGGCCGCGCGGACGCCGCGGATTCGCTGCTGCGCAGTATCAAGGCCGAACCAAGTCAGGGCTTGCTGCCCGTGGCGGTGTGCACTTCTCTGATGGACGGTTCCAGCGACGGCCCGCGCACTCGGACGGACATCCTGGGCGTACCGGTGATGGGGACCCCACGTGACGTCATCGCCACCACCGACCTATGCGACGCGGAGGTCGTGGCGGTCGCCTCTCACCCGGACCTCGCAGGCAAGGCCCTGCGGCGGCTGTCCTGGGCATTGGAGGAACGGGGGGTCGAACTCATCGTGGCCCCCGGCCTGCTCGACGTCGCCGGCCCTCGCATGTCGATCCGCCCGTCCAACAACTTGTCGCTGCTGCACATCGAACGCCCCGCGCATGCCACCCGGTCGATCCTGCTCAAGGACGTGATGGATCGGACTCTTGCGTTGGCGCTGCTGTCGTTGCTGGCTGTGCCGCTCCTGGTCATCGTGGCGGCCATCAAGACCACGGATCCGGGTCCGGCGTTGTTCAAGCAGCGCCGCGTCGGTGTGCGGGGAGAGATCTTCCACATCTACAAGTTCCGGACCATGGTGGTCGACGCCGAGAAGCGCCTGGAGGCGCTCACCGCGAAGACCGACGGCAACGGGGTCCTGTTCAAGATGAAGGACGACCCGCGCGTCACGACCGTCGGCCGTTTCCTGCGCCGCTCCTCGGTCGACGAGTTGCCTCAGCTGATCAACGTGTTGCTCGGCGACATGTCGCTGGTCGGTCCGCGACCGCCGCTGCCTTCCGAGGTCGAGCAGTACGAGCCCGACGCGCTGCGTCGGCTGCATGTCCGTCCGGGTATGACGGGATTGTGGCAGGTCTCCGGACGCAGCGACCTGTCGTGGGAGGACTCGCTCCGACTGGACCTGCGGTACGTGGACAACTGGTCGCCCATCGGGGACCTGCACATTTTGTTCCGTACTTTCCGGGCCGTCACGCACTCCTCCGGCGCGTACTGAGCGCATGACATGACGAAGGGCCCGCCGACGGCGGGCCCTTCGTCATGTCCGACCGTAGCGTGCGCCGGCCCTGACATGTCACGATTCAGTCACGATCGACGGGCGCGACGGGGTCGCCGACCCGGGAAAACCGGTGCCTCCCAGCCTGAAGGGGGTCGTTCGGGCGCCGGTGAGCCCGAACAGCCCGACTTGGATTCCGCGGCGCGGCGACGAATGGGGTGTGGACAGGAACGCACCGTGCCACGGAAGGCAGCCCCATATGTCCAGGCCACGACGCCTCGCGTCACTAGCGGCCATCGTCGCGCTCGGCGGCTTCGCCGCGCCGGCGTACGCCGTCCCGTCTAACGAACCCGCCCCGAGCCCACGATCCGCGTCCAGCGCACCCGCGCCCCGGTTCGTGCCGGATGCCTCCCGAGCCATCCCGCTCCAGCGGCGGGCCGTACCTGGTGGCGTGGGCAAGCCGACGAAGCCGACGCCGAGCCTCCCGCAGGGGAAGGACGCGAGGCTCTTGCCGTTCGGTGAGCGCAGCTTCTTCACGCAGGACATCAGCAAGGCACCCCTGGCGGCAGATTCAGCGGCCTTGGCCTCGAACCTGCGCGATCAGGTCGTCAGCCGCTGGAACGGCGTCGCGGCGTTCAACGCCAAGCAATACAACATCACTTTCTACGCGGCGACGCCGAGCACGCCGCGCGTGACGGTGGGCTGGAGCAACTGTTTCAAGTTCGACTGGACGCCTCGACACCTCTTCAACGGGCAGAAGTACTTCATGGACGTCCCGGTTCCCCGTGACGCCGTGTCGGCGACCGGCATCGACAGCTCGATGTCCATCTACGACCCCGCGACCGACCGGTCCTGGGAGTTCTGGAAGATGAAGAAGGACCCCGCGACGGGCAACTGGTCCGCCTGCTGGGGTGGCCGCATGGACGACGTGAAGCAGGCCACCGGGACGTTCCCTCGCTCGTTCGGCGTCAGCGCGGCGGGTCTGTCGATGGCCGGCGGCACCATCTCGCTGGAGGAGGCCCGCCGGCGCAAGATCGAGCACGCTATGTACCTCGCTGTGGTCAACGCGCGGCACTTCTCGACGTACTCGTGGCCCGCGAACCGCTCGGACGGCTACAGCCAGAATGCGGCGACCGTCATGCAGGGGCAGCGGCTGCGCCTCGACCCGAGACTCGACCTGAAGACATACAATCTGACCCCCGTCGGGCGGGCGGTCGCCGAGGCGGCGCAGAAGTACGGCTTCATCGTCAGCGACAAGGGCGGGGCGGTCGCCGTCATCGGCGAATCCGGGCTGCCGAGTACGCAGCGCACCGGCAAGGACCCGTGGAATGAGCTCCTCGGCGTGCCCAGCTACGAGGTCCTGCGCGATTTCCCGTGGGACAAGATGCAGGTCCTGCCGAAGGACTACGGACGACCCTGAGCGGGCAGATTCGGCACGACCGTCGCGTCGACGCACGGCCCATCGCCGGAGTACACCGTGAACGACCCGTGAGCAGCACCCCCGCATGAGCCGGCGCCCAGACCGCCCGCGGGACAGGTGCGAGCCACCAACGAGGACGTATCCCCCCTCCATTCATGGCGCGTTACGCCTTCCCCACAACGGACGCGACGAACCCACGACAGGAGTGGACGAAGTGTCTCGTCGCCCTTTGGTGACCTGTGTCGCCGTAGCATCTCTCACGTTCGCGAACGCATTGTGTATGGCCCCCGCGGGCCTGACGTTGCCTTCCATAGGTCGAGCGCCCCTTCCCGCCATGGGGCAGACCGCCCCTGAGTTCGTCGCGCGGTCGGTCGCAGCGGGACGACCCATCACGGACGCCGCCGGGAACGTCTGGCAGGCCCGGGACGGCTTCCTCGGCGGGAGCGCCCTGGCGGGAGGACTGCGCCAGGCCGATGTGGCGGGCACCGACGACGACCAGCTGTACCGCGAGTCGGGATTCCAGTTGACCGGGTACACGATGGCCGTTCCGGCCCCGGGACGGTATCTCGTGCGCCTCCTCATGGCCGAGAGCCACTTCACCGAACCTGGCCAGCGAGTCTTCGACGTCACGGCGGAAGGCGCCCCGGCCATGACCGGTGTCGACATCGTCGCCCAGGCGGGCCGCGCCGCCGCGTACGACCGGTACGTCGAGGTCGAGGTGAGCGACGGCCGCCTGGACCTGGGGTTCGTCAAGCGGATCGACAACCCCCTCGTCGCGGCGGTCGAGGTGCGCGCCCTCGTGGTGCGCCCCTCGCGTTTGCCCGCCGTCCGCGCGGTGGCGGCCCAGGACCCCTTCGTCGACGTGCTCGGGCGCACCTGGGAGGCCCGGCAAGGCTGGCGCGGCAAGGACACCCTGAGCTGGGATCTGGGCGGAAAGGACGTGCGCGGCACCGCTGAGGACCGGCTCTATCGCCCATCCCGGCTGGAGTCCACCGGGTGGGGTGCCGATGTGCCGGACGGCCGTTACCGCGTGACGCTGCACATGGCGGAAGGGGCGTGGTGGCAGGGCGGCCAACGGGTGTTCGACGTCACCGCGCAGGGTCGCCCCGCCCTATCTCGCGTCGACATCGCCGGCGCTGTCGGCCGCGGCGCCGCCTACGAACGGTCCTTCGAGGTGGACGTCACCGGGGGTCGGCTGGATCTCGGGTTCGTGGCGGTCGTCGACCGACCGCTCGTCGCGGCGATCGAGGCGCAGGCGATCCCCACGTCTGTGGGACCGCCGCCCCCAACAACCGAGCCGGGCCGCGCGCCGATCCCGCTAGGTCAGAACAGTTCATACGTCAGCCGCATCGAGAAGGCTCCCCTCGACCCGCGGTCGGAAGCGATCGTCGAGAGCCTGCGTCAGGACGTCGTCACGCGCTACAACGGCATCGCAGCCGTGAACGCTTATCACTTCAACGTGTCGTTTCGCGCCGTGCCGGCCGACCAGCCCCGCGTCGACGTGGACTTCGTGGACTGTCAACGCAAGGGATACGTGCCGTGGGACGTCTATCAGGGTGAGGCCTACTTCAAGGGCGTGCCGATCCCGGACGACGCCGTACCGGCGGTCGGGTCCGACGGTGAGCTCACCGTCCATGATCCGTCGACCGACCAGCTGTGGGAGTTCTGGAAGGCGCGTCGGAACGCAGGCACGGGTCGATGGGAAGCCTGCTGGGGCGGACGGATCGACAACCTCTCCACCAGTCTCGGGATCCACTCGCAGGGCTACGGGGTGGCGGCTACCGGGCTGGCGATGGCGGGCGGCATGATCTCGTTGGAAGAGGTACGACGCGGATCGATCGACCATGCCCTCTACCTCGCCGTGCCCACCTCCCAGGCCTACCCGGAGATCTCCTGGCCGGCACTCCGGGGCGACGGGCAGGCGATCGACGCACCGGACGTCGTCCGGCAGGGTCAGCGGGTGCGCCTGGATCCCAGCGTGAACCTCGATGAGCTGAACCTCACGCCGGTGGGACGCATGGTCGCGCAGGCTGCGCAGAAGTACGGATTCATCGTTTCCGACACCGCGGGCGCGGTGGCCGTGGTCACGGAGTCGGGAGCGCGGGAGGCTGCCCGCACGGGTGAGAACCCCTGGAAGAAGCTGCTGGGCGTGCCCACGTATGACGTGTTGCGAGGCTTCCCGTGGGAGCGGATGCAGGTCGTGGAGAAGGACTACGGGCAACCCTGAGACAACGGTGCCCGCACGGTCCTCTTGTCGGGGGATCCTTTCCGGCAAAGCATCTCGTATAGAAAGGCCGCCATGGCCGGACCCGTGCGGTGCGGAGTGAACTCGGCGAGCACGCTGCGGCGGGCCTGCCGGCCCAGATCGACGCGTAGCTCGGCGTCTGTCGCCAGCCGTTCCAGCGCATCGGCCAGCAGGTCGGCGCGTCCAGGGCGGACCAGCAGGCCGTTGACGTCGTCGCTGACCAGTTCCGGTATCCCGGAGATGTTCGTCGAGACCACGGGCAGTTCGGTGGCCATCGCCTCCATGAGCACGACCGGCAGGCCCTCTATGAAAGAAGGCAGCACATAGACGTCGGCCCAGGCGTAGTGCTCTGGAAGGTCGTCTTGCCCCACCGCGCCCAGCAGTTCGAACGAGTGGTGCAAGCCTTCGCTGGCGACCCGATCGCGCAGGGCGTCCATGTCTTCGCCGTCGCCGATCACGCGCGTTTGTGTGCGCACCCCGCGGTCCGCGAGCAGCCTGATCGCATCGATGAGGAGAGGGATGCCTTTGAGTGCCACCAGACGGCCGACCGTGACCAGGCGCATCGGTCCTCCGTGCCCTCGACCCTGCGCGGGGGGGCCGTACGAGTTCGGATCGACGCACATCCGGATGGTGCGCATCTTGCCCCACTGTTCGGGGGTGCTGAGCCGCATCAGCTGGCTGCGGGTGAAGTCGCTGACGGCGGCGATCCCGCGCGCGTCGCGAATCTTGGCGCGGATGTCCCATTGCTCGACGAACTCGAACTCGGCGTAGCCATGCACGGTCAGTGACCAGGTCCAGGTGCCCGGTCCGTCGATCGTGGACCCGATTCGGCTCACGAGGCGTGCCACGTCCGCGGACACGTTCGCCATGTGCGCGTGGATGTGGCGCAGGCCCGCCGTGCGCATCCACTCGTGGAGCACGGCAGCCTCGGCGAGATAAAACCCCTGCCAGGTCTTGCCCTTCAGCGTGCCGTACCCAGCCCCGGCCGCCATAGATGCGGCCGCCGCGAGCGCTGCCGGGTGAGCCCTCGCCAGCCGCGCGCAGGCCGAAGCCACGACCATCTTGTCGCGCAGGATCACTTGAGTGTTCTCGAACTCCCACCGCATGGTTTGCGATCGAAGTTGCTCGGCTGGGCAGGCGCGGACGCTGAACGTGCGCACGTCCCAGCCGGCTGCGCGCACGGCCGCGATTTCGCGCTCGATGAATGTGTGCGACATGGCCGGGTACTGGCTGTTCAGGTAAGCGATCGGCGGCGCAGCAGCGGCCATCAGACTCCTTCGGAGATTACGAGGGCAGGCGCGTTTTCGCCGGAGGCGGCGTCGCGCGGGTCAGCGGGTTGTGAGGTCACGGTTCCAGGTGGGCGCGATCTCGGTGCGATCTCGGGCGCGGGCTCGGGCCAGCGCGGTGAGTGCGGCGTAGACAGCGATGTCAGCGGCGAGGGTCGGGCGCTCGCGGGCCAACAGGGCGAGGGCTCGCACGGTGGATCGGGTGGACCGAGACAGGTCTGGCGCCCCGGAGTGACTCTCATCGGTCGGGTCCGCGAGGGCCGCATTGCCGCGGTGCACTCGGGTGAGCACGCTGAGGAGCGCGCGTGTCGTCTGCGGGGGCCGGACCAGCGAGATCCCGGCGGTGGTGGTGCGCTCAAGAAGTCCGAAGTGCCGCCCGACGAATAGATCGTCGCCCTGAGCGGTCGGGAACCGCGCGAAACGAGCCCGACCGGCCGCGTTGAGCGCGTAAACTCCTCGCCCCACCAGCGACTCGCGCGCGAACGGCAGACGCACGAACACCCGATAGAACGCCCGGACGGCGCGGGAGCATCCGTCGGTCTGCACGACCAGCGCCGGGGTGGCGAGTCTGGCTTGCGGGCAGTCCAGCGCGCGGATCATCGCGGGCAGGGCGCCTTGACGCAGCTCCACGTCCGCGTCGAGATAGATCCGGGGGAAGACGTCCGCCACCTGGTCGGCCGCGTTGAGAGCGCCAGGTTTGCCGGGGTCGGGCAGGTCCAGAACCGTGAGCCCCGAGAAGGAACGGGCCACCTCGACGGTTCGATCCGTGCAGGCGTTCGCCGCCACGACGATCTCCAGGCTTTCGCCCAGCGGCTCCGACCGCAGTGCCTGAAGGCAACGCCCGATCACCGCCTCCTCGTTGTATGCCGGGATGATGACCGAGGCAAGGATGGGGCCGCGGTCACCACTCTCCTGGGTGGTCATGGCAGTTCGGCTCTCGGGTCGGCGGGTGGCGCCAGCCGGTCGCGCAGGACGCGGGCCGGCACGCCGCCGACGACGCTGAACGGCGGAACGTCGCGGACGACGACGCTGCCCGCGGCGAGGACCGAGCCGCGTCCTACCCGCACTCCCGCAGTGATGGTGACGTTGGCGCCGATCCAGACGTCGTCCTCGACGACAATCAGACGATCCTCGCCGAGGCCTTGGGCGTTCATAGGGCGGGTCACGTCGGCGAACGAATGATCCCGACTGATCAGCGTGCAGCCCGGGCCCATCATCACGTCCTGGCCGATGGTCGCGGGGCCGAGGATTTGCGCATTGACTCCGATGCCGGAGCGTGCGCCGACTCTGACGCCTCGCCCCGAACCGAAGGTGGCCCCGTGCTCGACGTTGATGTCTGGCCCGGCGCGATCGAGCATGCGTCGGGCGGTCGCGGATCGCACCCAAGCGCCCGCTGAACCCCCGACCGCGTAGCTGCGCGGAAGAGCCCGGCCGAGGAGGTAGTACGTCCCGTACGCAAGTGCGCGCGCCGCCCGCTTCGTGCCCGACTTCATGGTGTGTCCTTCCATGGCGCGGCTCCGACTGGCCGGCATCACGCCGGATGTGATTGGGCCACAGTGCATTTCGTCGTCTTCATTCTAGTCTGGGCGTCTAGCCAGGACCACATGCACCGCGCTGCTCGTCTGCGGACGCGATGGGGGGACGCCCGCCACCCAGGCGAACCGTCGCGCGTGCTCTCCCGTACACTTCACTCGTGGCGTCAGGAGGCAGAAGTGTTGTAGCGCAACAGCGCCCGCGTTCCTCTCAGTCGCGGGTCCTGCTGTCCGGAACCGCCTGGCAGACCCTCGCCCAGGTCGCGCCCCTCGCGGTGAACCTCGCGCTCACCCCGTACGTCATCCGCACCCTCGGCACCGTCGCCTTCGGTCTGTACCTCGTCACCAGCACGCTGGGAGTCTTTCTCGGGCAGTTCGACGGAGGCGTCAACCGCAGCGCGCAGCGCTACTTCGTCTTGTACGCGGGCACCAGGGACCGGGAGTCGACGACGCGGCTCCTGACCACGCTCCTGGTCATCATCACCGTCACGACCTGCGCCTTGTTCGGCTTGGTCTTCGTCGCCGCCCCTGCCATCGTCTCGTTCTTCCACACCCCCCCGGAGCTGCGCGGCGACGTGCTGTTCCTCTTCCGGGTCCTCATCATCGGCGTCGGCGTGGCCCTAGGGCGCAACCTGTTCGCGAGCATCCTGTCCGGGTACCAGCGCTTCGCCCTCACGTCCATCACCTGGATCCTGAGCTACGCCATCAACGCCGTGGGGATGGTCTTCGTCCTTAGCCGCGGGATGGGGTTGCGCGGGATCGCGTACGCCTTCATCGTCCAGCAGCTGTTCGCGACCGTGACGATCATCCCGTCCGCGATGCCCTACCTCTGTCGCGCGGGGGTCGGCCTGCTGCCGCGCGCGATGCTGGCCGAGTTCTTCGGCTTCGCCTGGAAGGTGCAGATCTCGGGCCTGGTCAACCTCGTCGGGCAGCAGGGGACCATCCTCGTGGTCGGACGCCTCGCACCGCTGCAGGTTCCGTACTTCGGGCCGGGCGTGACGTTTGCACAGCAGCTGCGTCAACTGCCCGTGAGCTCGATGAGGCCCGTCCAGTCCCTGGTCGGGCGGTCCCTCAGCGGCGAGAGCGTTGAGGCGGCGGTCCGCCAGGCGAGCGAGATCCAGCGCGCCTGGGTCATCTTCGTGTCCGGTTGGGTCGCGGTCGGGGCGCCCGCCGCGTACTTCGGCATCAACCTGTGGCTGCCCCTTGATTCGCGCCTACCCGGGGTGGTGGCGGCGGCGATGCTCGCCGCGCACCTGTTCGCCCTGCTCCCGCAGGTGGCGCTCGTCTGGGCGATGCTGTGGAGGCGGCCGGAGTACGAGATGCGTGCCGGCGTGATCTCGCTGACGGTGACTCTCGGTCTGGCGATCCCGACCGCCACCGCGTTCGGCGCGGTGGCGGTCGCGGCGTCGGCGGTGATCGGCCAGGGTGCCGCCTTCGCCTACCTGACGGTGGTGACCCGCCGGCTTCCCGAGCCGTTACCGCCCGTCTGGACGATCATCCCCTGGCTGCCGACGGCGCTCGCCGCCGTGGGCAGCGCGGTCACGGTGGGCGCCACGGCCCGGGTGCTGGACCTTGCCGGGGGGCCGCACGGTGCCCTAGGCCTGTTGTGTTGCGCCCTCGCGGCCGGTCCGGTGCTGTGCGGGTATCTCGTGGCCACGTTCGGTCTGCGGCGGGTCCGAGGGTGGGTGACGCGTCGTGGCCGGTTCTGAGACCGCGACGGTCCGGTCGCGGGAGTGGCGGCGGTGGCTTGCCGGCGTTCTGGCGCTGCTCCTCGCCGTCGCGCTGGGCGTCGCCGCGTGGCGCGCCACGCGGCCCGTCGAGGAGTCCGTCCCGCCGGTCCCCGGGGGCCCATACCCTCGTTTCGCCGACGAGTCGGCGTTCTACGCCGACGTTTCGCGCGCCCCTATGGATGCGCGATCGGCTGACATGGCGCAGCACCTCGCCGGCCAGGTCGCGGACCGTTACAAGGGGGTGGCCGCGCTGAACACCACCAAGTTCGCCGCCTCGTTCGTGCGGGCCGGCCCAGAGACCCCGCGTCGAGACGTGTCGTTCGACAACTGCCAGCGTAAGCCCTCGACGCCACGTCGACTCTTCGACGGCCCCGGCTACTTCAAGGACGTGCCGATCCCCGAGGACGCCCGCCCCGCCGAAGGAAGCGACGCGCACCTGGCCGTATGGGATCCGGCGGGCGACACGCTGTGGGAGTTCTGGAAGGCCAAGCGCCGCGACGACGGCTCGTGGCAGGCGTGCTGGGGCGGGAGGATCGATGACGTGTCCCGGTCGAGCGGGCAGTTTCACGCTCCGTACGGGGCCGCCGCCAGCGGACTGCCGCACGCCGGCTATATGGTCACCCTCGAAGACGCCCGATCCGGTCGGATCGAGCACGCCCTCGGGCTGGTGATTCCTGACCCGGCACGCGGGCACAGTTACCCCGCCAACCGCAGCGACGGCACCTCCGCGAATCGTTCGAACGTCCCCGAGGGGACCCGATTACGGCTCGACCCAAGCGTCGACGTCGACTCGCTGCGCCTCTCCCCGCTCGGCGCGGCGATCGCGCGTGCGGCGCAGAAGTACGGGTTCATCGTCACCGACCGCGGCGGGGCGGTCGCGGTGATGGCCGAGGGCGCCGACGTCTGGAAGGGGCGGACGGGGCAGAACCCGTGGACGGATCTCCTCGGTGGCGTGCCGAGCTACCAACAGCTCAAGGGCTTCCCGTGGGATCGACTCCAGGTGGTTCAGCGCGACTGGGGCAAGCCGACGGGTTGAGCTGGGACGGTCGAGGCGTTCATCGGTTGAGCGCTCGCGGCGCCTTCCCACGGGTCGTAGTCGAACCGCGCGAGGTGCGACATGCTCGCGACGCCCGCGATCAGCCACACGCAGTAGGTCGGGAACGGCAACGCCAACGGGCCGAAGAATCCGGTGACGACCCAGGCGGTGAAGGTGGCCGCCGTCAGCAGGCGCCAGTGTTCCGCCTCCCCCGTCGCTGGCCGCAGCATCGTGCGCATCGGTCCGAGCACCCAGATCGTGAGCAGCACGAGCACCGCAGGGATCCCGAGTTCGACGGCCCGGGACAACAGGACGTTGTGGATCTCGATCACGACGTTGTTCATCGGATAGGCGTCGGACTGGCGAAACCAGTCGGATCCGTACGGGAAGAACCGGCGCCACCCGATCCCGGTCAGCGGGCGATCCGCGAGGAGCGCCAACGCGGCCTCGTTGCTGCCGAGGCGGTCGTAGAGCGAGTACTGGCTCTCGAATCGGCGCGTCAGGGCGTCCCCGATGGCCGGAATGAGGATCAGCGTGAGGGAGGTGCCCAGGCCGACCGCGCCGACAGCTGCGAGGATCCAGCGGCGAAGCCAGGCAGACAGGACGAAGAGCGCGACTAAGCCGGCGCCGACACCCACCCAGGTGGAGCGAGTGAGGGACAGCGCCGTCCCGACGAATCCGAGGAAGACGGCGGCGGTGGCCGCCAGCCGGCGCCAGCCGGCGGTGCGTGTCGCGCGAAGCGCGGCGGAGAAGGCGCACACCGCGCACGCCAACCCCATCGCCTCGGACGCGACGAACGGTCCTCTGGCCTTCCCGAACTGCAGTCCGATCTGCGGGTTCATGATGTATCGGGGGATGACCAGAGACGGCGCGAAGATCTCGCAGATCGCCGTCACCCCGAGGTAGAGGCCGATCGCGGTGAGCACGGCGAGCAGCAGCTCGCGGTGGCGGCGAACATCGAAAAACCAGGGCGCGGTCAGGAACAGCACGAAGGGCATGGCCATGCGGTCCAGCAACGCGAAGATGGCGACGCTGTTCGCGAGGTTGCCGTAGTACGCGGCGGACGCCGCGGTCCAGAGCACGAGGAGGGCGATCAGCAGGTGCAGGCGGCCGGGACTCAGCCGTGTCGTCCGGCGGCCGTCGCAGGCCATCAGCAGGAGGGCCAGCGGGATGAGCACGCGGTCCGGGCTGATCGGAAGGCCGAGGTAGCCGCTGGCTCCGTTGAGCAGATCGGCCGCGATTCCCGCCAGCAGCAGCCATACCGGTAGCGGGACGCCGCCTGGCTCGTCGATCCGTGCCCAGAGCGCGTCGAGCCGAGCCATCACGCGGCGGTGTCGCGTCGGCGTCGCTCCAGGCCGGACGAGAGGAGCAGCGAGATCACTACCCCGAGGCCGAAGCCGACCATGCCGAATCGCTGCACCCGTCGCGCCCGGTCGTCGCCCGTGACGTAGGCCTGCTCGGTCACCGGGAACAGCTGAGCCTCCGTCGTCCGGGTCGAGATCAGCCGGCGATAGCGGTCTTTGCGGGCGTCCTGCTGGACGTCGATCGGGACCCTGGTGGCGTTGGCAGCGACGTACGCGTCCAGGTCGGCGGCGATGATGTCGGCTGCCGCATCGTTCCCGACGTCACGGTTATAGCGGGCAAGGGCAGCGGTTGCCTCCGCGTCGACCCGGGCGACCCCCGGGGCGTTGGCCGTGATCTCGGCCAAGAGGGCGCCGGTGTCGTTCTCGGCGCGCGCGCGGCCCACTTCCGCGGTCAGCGCGTCGGCGGCCGTCTTGGCCCCGCGCGTCGCGTCGTCCGGGTCAGCCGCGGTGGCCTCGATCCGGATCACCGAGGAGTCGGGTAATGGCGAGGCCTGCAACGACGTCACCCCGTCGGGGAGCCGCATGCCTGCGACGCCCTGGTCGGTCACCCAGCGCGCGTAGTTGGAGGCCAGATCCTTCGTCGCCGTCGGATACCCCGGGATGTTGAGGGCGCTCATCTCTCCCTGGCCGACGGCGAGTCGGAACTCGCCGGTGGTTGTCGTGGGCTGACCGAGCGCGGCGCCCACCCCGAGCAGCGTGCACGCGATAGTCACGAGGGCGGCGGGCTGGCGATGGCGGCGCACGGCCTGCCACGCGGAGACGCCCTGGGCCGGATCTTCCGGTTCTGCGGAGGAGGGGACGGAGGTGGTAGGCGTTGTGGGCGCGTCGGCCCCTGGTCGGGGCCCGCCTCGTGGTGGGCGCGACCGCGTCGAGGCGGTATGGGTCGTTTCGCCGGGGCGGACCGTGGTCCCGTCCGTGGGCGTGGTGGGGGCCACAGGTCTCCTCGGTTGTGCGAGAGCGCGAGCAGTACCCGCCGATCGTAGCGGTTCAATGGACGAGTGTCCCACGGGGGGTGAGGAATTGGGGGATTTCAAGGGTTCATTGGGGCGACTTGGCGCACCATGCCGGGCGTCGTGAGGACGTCACCTGCGTCCGGTTCGACGTCCCGTTCGGCGAGCCCGCGAGACCCGTTGGTCCCACGGGCCTCGCCGTGACATCCCCCGCCAGGCCTCGCGGCGCCCCGCGGGGGATATGGTGGAACCACCTAGCCGACCCCTGGAGGCCCTCCCGTGCCCAGTCTGAACGTCGAGCTCGTCGCTGCCGACCGCACGGTCTGGGAGGGCGAGGCCACCTTCGTCAGTGCTCGCGGAATCAGCGGAGATCTGGGCATCATGCCCGGCCATTCGCCGCTGATGACCGTGTTGGTCGATGGCGACGTGCATATCGACGCGGGGGACTCGCGCCAGACGGCGCACATCGACGGGGGTTTCCTGTCGATCGACAACGACCAGGTCCGCATCGTTGCCGAGACGGTGACGACCGCCTCGCGGAGTTGACCTTGTCGCGGGTTCTGGTCACGGCGGAGATCGTGATCGGGGCCTGCGCGGCCCTCGCGATCGCGTTCCTCCTCGTCGTCTTCGCCCGGCGACGGATCCTCGCGCGTGGCGGAGATCTCGTGATGTGCGCGCTCCAGCGCAACGAGAATTCGCGCTGGAAGCCCGGGTTGCTGCGCTTCGACGATGCGTACCTGGCGTGGTTCCCACTGTTCGGAGTGTCGCTGCGGCCCCGCCACTGCTGGGAGCGCACGGGTCTGGAGCTGGGCAACGGCAACCCGCTCCATGCGGCTCAACCGCGGGTCGCCGAGGAGGCGCAGACCGTCCGCGCGCGATTGAGCGGGACGGAGCGCAGGAAGGGCCGAGGCTCGGTGGAGCTTGGTCTCGCACACGCCCCCTACACGGCGTTGCGCTCGTGGGTCGAGGCATCCTCGCCCGGTCAGCAACCCATGGAGTGGTGAGCGTCAGACGTCGCTTCGCTCAGCGGCGTCTTACTTAGCGGCGCCTTCCTCCTGCGCAGCCTCGCCGCCCCTCGTCGCACGCCCACCACCGGGTTGCCACAGCACATCGCCGCCGATGGAGAGGTTTGCCACGCGCGCCAGGATGAACAGCAGGTCGGAGAGGCGGTTCAGGTAGGTCGCGGTCGCGCGGTTCACCCCGCCGGGTGCCGAGCTGTCCTCTGGCGCGGACTCGGTACCGTACGCCTCGATCGCCGCCCACGTCGAGCGTTCGGCGCGCCGTGCGATGGTGCAGGCGAGGTGCAGGTACGCCGACCCTGGCGTGCCGCCCGGCAGGATGAAGCTGCGCAGGGTCTGCACTTGCTCGTTGAAGCGATCGCAGTCGGCCTCCAGCTCG
>CAJDWP010000015.1_pt1 | contig 18677 bp, 16 predicted proteins | sample 7391631 | NCBI WGS metagenome assembly CAJDWP01 (sample SAMEA7055740, study PRJEB34461) | soil metagenome | biome: terrestrial ecosystem; feature: Peninsula; material: soil | place: Antarctica | collected 2016 | reverse complement strand
TACGGCCTCGTCCTCACCCCGAAGACTTCCGACACCCGCGTCGCGTCGGTGCGCATCGCCCTGGACGCCGCGACGTTCGTCCCGCTCAAGGTGACCGTCATGTCGACCCAGCAGGAGGCGCCCGCCGTCGACGTCGGCTACACCGAGTTCGACGCCGCCGAACAGGACGCGGCCACGTTCCGGTTCACTCCTCCCCCGGGCGCCGAGGTGAGCACGAAGGACCTCACCACGAAGCTGCCCACGTCGAAGGCGTCTGCGAACCCGACCACGCAGCTCAAGGGCCACATGGCCGCAGCCGACGCCAACCGTCCCACCGTCACCGGCACCGGCTGGGCCGCCGTCGCCAGCGGGCGTCTCCCCGCGGATGCCATGGCCGTAGGCCAGGCCGGCCAAAAGGGCAAGGACAGCCAGAACGGCGAGGACGGCGAGGACAACAAGGACGCGGAACAGACCAACTCCGCGAGCCAGGCCCTCGCGCTACTTCCCCGCGTCGACGGGGCGTGGGGGTCGGGACGGCTCCTGGACGGAACCCTGGTCTCCGCGGTCGTCACCGACGACGGCCGGTATGCGATCGGCGCGGTCGACCCCGCCCAGCTGTACGCCGCGCTGCCGCAGCGCTCGTGACGCCAGCGGCCGCATCGACAGCCCTGACCAAGGTCTTCGGCGGACGCGCCGCCGTGGACCGCGTCAACCTTGACGTGCCCACCGGCTCCGTCTACGGCTTCCTCGGCCCGAACGGGTCCGGCAAGACGACGACGATCCGCATCCTCCTCGGCCTGGTGCGGCCCACCTCCGGCGCGTGCGAGGTCCTCGGCGAACCCATGCCGAAGGGCGTGACCCGCGCGCTCCCCCGCGTCGGCGCCCTCGTCGAGGGGCCTGGCTTCCACCCCCACCTGACCGGGCGAGCCAACCTCGAACGACTCGACGCCGTCGATGCGTCGGCCAAGCGCCGGACGAGCGGCGCGCGCATCGACGCCGCCCTGGACCGCGTCGGCCTCACGGCAGCCGCCGCGAAGCGCTACCGGGCGTACTCCCTGGGGATGAAGCAACGCCTCGCGCTCGCCGCGGCCCTCCTGCAGCCGCGTGAGCTGCTCGTCCTCGACGAACCGACGAACGGGCTCGACCCGCAGGGCACCCGCGAGATCCGTACCCTCGTCGCCGAATTCCAGGCGGCGGGGACGACGGTCCTCATCTCCAGTCACCTCCTGTCCGAGATCGAACAGGTGTGCACCCACCTCGGGATCATGAGCGCCGGCGCCCTCGTCGCGCAGGGCTCGGTCGAGGAGCTGCGCGCCGGGCAGAGGCCGACCGTTCATGTCGTCACCGGCGACACCGCAGGCGCCGAAACCTGCGCGGCGGCGCTCGCCGACCTGGGACTCACGGATATCGCGACCCGCGGCGACCCAGAACGCCGCGGCGTCCGCGTGACGGCGAACCCGGGAGAGCATCCGGCGGAACTCATCCTCGCGGACCTCGTCCGGGCCGCCGTGCCGGTTCGGGCCTTCGACCTGCGGCGACCCGGACTCGAAGACCTCTTCGTATCCCTCACCGGAGAGGGGTTCGACGTCGATGGCTAGCACCGCCCGGCTGCTCGCCTCCGAGGTGCGGCTGGTCGTCGGGCGCCGACGCAACCAAGCGGGCGTCGCCGTCCTCGCGCTGGTGCCGATCATGATCGCCGTGACCACCCGCCTCGCCGCCCCTCGACGAGGCGGCGGCGGGCCGGACTTCTTCTCGCAGATCACCAGCAACGGCCTGTTCGTCGCGTTCGCGGCGCTCGCCGTCGAACTGACCATGTTCCTCCCGATGGCGGTCGCGACCCTGTGCGGGGACTCGATCGCCGGCGAAGCGAAGGAGGGAACGCTTCGCTATCTCCTGACCGTTCCGGTCGCCCGGACGAGGCTTCTCCTGGTCAAGTACGCCTCGCTCGTCGTCTCAGCCCTCATCGGCGTTGTTATCGTGGCCGCGGTGGGCGCTCTCGTCGGGGTCGCGATCTTCGGTGCCGGGCCGCTGACGACCCTGTCCGGCACGCAGATCGGCACCGCGGACGCGTTGTGGCGATTGGTCCTGACCTGCCTGTACCTGACGGCCGGACTCGCCGCGCTCGCCGCCCTCGGACTGTTCGTCTCCACGCTGACCGAGCAACCGATCGCCGTCATCGTCACGGTCCTGATCGCGACGATCCTCTTCTGGCTGCTGGACTCAATCCCGCAGCTGGCTCCCATACATCCCTATCTCCTCGTCGATGCGTGGCCCTCGTACGCGGACCTCCTGCGCGACCCGCCGTACTTCGCCAACATCCTTCGGGGGCTGGGGGTGGACGCCGCGTACGCCGCGGTGTTCCTGCTGGCGGCCTGGGCGCGATTCTCGGGCAAGGACGTCACGAGCTGACCCTGCGTGGGCAGCGTGGCCTCGCCGTCGGCCCTCTCCCGCTAGAGTGCTCGGGCCGCGCTCCCGGACGGCCCGACCGGAAGGTGCCCCTCATGTCGCTGCTCGACCCGTACGTCGCCAACCCGGACAGGTACGGCCGCATGCAGTATCGCCCCGTGGGCCGCAGCGGCCTGCGGCTGCCCGCGATCTCCCTCGGCTTCTGGCACAACTTCGGCGACGACACCCCGATCCAGCGCCAGCGGGACATCATGCGCCGGGCGTTCGACCTGGGGATCACGCACTTCGACCTGGCGAACAACTACGGGCCGCCGTACGGCTCCGCCGAGATCAACGTGGGCCGGATCCTGTCCGAGGACTTCGCGCGCCACCGCGGCGAACTGGTGATCTCGACGAAGGCCGGCTGGGACATGTGGCCCGGTCCGTACGGGGATCTCGGCTCGCGCAAGTACCTGCTGGATTCGCTGGACCAATCCCTGCAGCGACTACGCCTGGACCACGTCGACGTCTTCTACCACCACCGCTTCGACCCCGACACGCCGATGGAAGAGAGCCTCGGCGCCCTCGACACGGCCGTGCGCAGCGGCAAGGCCCGCTACATCGGCATCTCGTCGTACTCGGCGGAGCGCACCCAGCAGGCCATCGCGCTCCTGCGCGACATGGGCACCCCCCTGCTGATCCACCAACCCTCGTACTCCCTGCTGAACCGCTGGATCGAAGGTGGTCTGCTCGACGTCGTGGAGGCGCACGGGGTGGGCTGCATCCCCTTCTCCCCGCTGGCGCAGGGCATGTTGACCACGCGCTACCTCGACGGCATCCCCACGGGGTCCCGTGCGGCCCAGGACACGTCCCTGTCCCGCACGCTGCTCACGGAAGAAAACCTGGCCAACATCCGGGCGCTCAACGACATCGCCGCGCGGCGCGGCCAGTCCTTGGCGCAGATGGCGATCGCGTGGGTCCTGCGGGACCCGCGCGTCAGCTCCGCGCTGATCGGGGCGTCCAGCGTGACGCAACTGGAGGAGTCGGTCGGTGCGCTGGACTACCTCGATTTCACCGATGACGAGCTGACCGCGATCGACGGCCACGCCGTGGAGGGCGGGATCAACCTTTGGGCGGGTCCGAGCACGGCTTGATGCGACCACCCGGCGCGGAGAAGACACGGGCGAACACGGACCATCACGGACACGGACGGTCACAAACAATCGGACGGGCGTACGGACGACGCGAGACGATCCGCTCCGGTCAGATGAGCGGCTGCGACGCGGATCGCTGCGCCACCCGTTCGACCGCGGCATGGCGCAGCAAGGGGCTCGACAACAACGCCGTGGCCCCTGCAGCCCAGGCGGCTGCGCTGGACAGCCAGAAGGCCTGGTGCGGACCGACGACATCCGATAGGTAACCTCCGAGGGCGGCACCGAGAGTGACACCCCCGACGAGGGCCGTCACCGTCCAGGTCAGGCCTTCGGTCAGTGACCACGGCGGGACGAGGCGTTCCACCAGCATCGTCGCGGTGATCAGAATCGGCGCGATCGCGAAACCGCACAGGAACAACAGCAGCGCCAGCTGCCACAGGTTCCCCGCGAGCAGCAACAGCGGCATCAACACGGACGGGACACACGCAGCCGACACGAACTGCGCCCCCACGGACCGCGGCAGCGACAGGACGCCGAAGGCCAGCCCGGAGCACAAACTGCCGACCGCCACCGCCGCGAGCAGCCCGCCGGCGACCGCGCGGCTGCCGCGCTCGTCAGCGAAAGCGATGGCGATGACGTCGATCGCCCCGAACATCGTGCCGCAGCAGAAGAACACCCCGGCCACGGCCACGAACGCCGGTGAGAGCAGGCCGCGTTTCCCACCTCGGGGGCGATCGGTCGCGGGCGGGGGCTCGGTCGCCTTCTGCGCGGTGAACGCCCATCCACCGCCCACGAGGATGGCTGCCGCCACGAGCACACCAGCTTGGGGCGCGATCGAGGTCGCCAGGAAGGCCGCAAGAGGCGGGCCGATCACGAACACGATCTCGTCCAGCGATGACTCCCAGGCGAACGCCCTGCGCTGCAGCGTTGCGTCCGGCAGGACGTGGACCCAGCGGGCCCGGACCATCGCGCCCATGTTGGGGCCGCACACCCCGCCGACGACCACCAGCGCGAACCACGTCCAGGTCGGCCAGTCCTGACCGACCGCGTATGCGAACCCACACCACGCGGTCGCCCCGACCACGATGACGGGACGGGTCACGCGGGCTTGGCCGAGCCGGTCGACCAGCCGCGCGATCGGCGGCATGCCGATGGCCCCGGCCAGCGCCGCCGCGCCGGCGACCTGGCCGGCCAGGCCGTAGCTCCCCGTCGTCGCGCTGATCAAGAGGATGATCGCGATGTTGAACTGAGAGATCGGCAGCCGTGACAACAGGCCGGTGACGCTGAAGGCGACCGCTCCTCGGATGCTGAAGAGCTCCCCGTACAACCTCAGCACGATAGCCTCAGCACTTCCCGTACTCCCCCGCCCTCGCGACCCGCCGCACGGCGCGGCCCGCCCAGGCGCCCGCGAGCAGCCCCACCGCCACGTCCGTGGGGTGGTGCATTCCGCGGTAGAGCCGCGACCACCCCACCGCGGCGGGCACCAGCAGGCGCACCAGGGACGCGGCAGGGCGGACCCCGCGACGGCCGGAGCCCGCCAGGCCGTCGGCCAGCACCAGGTGAAGCGCCGTGCTTGCTCCCGTATGCCCGCTGGGGAAGCTCGACGTCGGCGCGGGACGGTCCAGCCGGGCCACGTCCGGGCGCGGCCTGCCCACCATCGCCGCAGCCGACATGAACACCGCCGTCTCCAAGGCGATGGCCGCGACCGGAAGCGCAGCGTATCCGGCATCGCGGCCCCGCCGCCATCGCAGCATCGCCACTTCGCACGCCACCAGGATCGTGGGGAGCGTGTCGGAGTACGTCGACACCGCCCAACTGAGCCGATCGCCGACCGGTGTCCGCTGCTGCACCAACCACCGGTTGACGCCGGCCTCGCGCGTAAACCCGCCCATGGGGCCCTGGATGACCAGGCCCGCCGCCGTCATGGCGAACACCAGCGCCACGGCTTCCCCGGCCACACGCAGGAGCTGTCGACCGATCGTCCCAGGCACGCCTGTGACTCTATCTCTCTGGCCCCCCGGCCAAAGCAGCCCTTCGATCGCCGCAGGTCCGGCCTTTCCCAGCGCTGCTCTCGCCGTTCACGGTTCGCCGGCACCGGCCCCCGCACGGCGTCGCTCGCCGTGGTCGCTCGCGCTCCGGCGGCCGGACTAGGCTGCCCACATGGACTTGGGCGTCGACTTCGGGACCACACGCACGATCGTGGCGTACGCGGACCGCGGCAACTACCCCGTCGTCACGTTCCTCGACGAGCATGACGACGCCCACGACTTTTTCCCATCGATGGTCGCGCTGCGGCGCGGTCACCTGCTCTACGGGTTCGAGGCGTGGGCCGCCGCCCGCCAGGGCGCCCCGCTGGTCCGCTCGTTCAAGAGGGTGCTCGCCGACCCGGCAGTCAGCGCCTGGACCACGATCGAAGTCGGAGGGCGGGGCGTACGGCTCCTGGACGTCCTCATCGGCTATTTCGACGCGCTGCGGACCGCGCTGCGGACCCGATCCAGCCTGACCGACCGCATCGCGATGGCGACCCCGGTCAAAACCGTTGTCGCGGTGCCGGCTCACGCCCACGGAGCGCAACGGTTCCTGACGCTGGAGGCGTTCCGCAGAGCCGGGTTCCACGTCGCCGGCATGATCAACGAACCGTCGGCGGCCGGCTTCGAGTACACGCATCACCGCGGGAAGACGGTCACCTCACGCCGTACGCGCGTCATCGTGTACGACCTCGGAGGCGGCACGTTCGATGCCTCACTGGTCAGCGTCGACGGGACCAGCCACGACGTGCTGGGCTCGTTGGGCGTCAATCACCTCGGCGGCGACGACTTCGACGACGTGCTGGTCGCCTGCGCCCTGAAGGCGGCGGGCGCCTCCCGGACGACGCTCACGCGCCGGGCCTACCGTGACCTCGTCGACGAGTGCCGCGACGCCAAAGAGCACCTCGCGCCGCAGAGCAAGCGGCTGGCGCTCGGGGTGGGTGAGGACGCGGTGGTCGTACGCGTCGACGAGTTCTATGAGGCCGCCCGCTTCCTGGTCGAGGCGAGCATCGATGCGATGGCACCCCTGATCGGTGGCCTCGACGATGGCGAGCCGGACCTCACGGACATCGCGGGCATCTATCTGGTGGGCGGCGCGAGTGGGCTGCCCCTCGTACCCCGGCTGCTGCGCGAGCGGTTCGGTCGCCGCGTGCACCGGTCGCCGTACCCCGCGGCCTCCACCGCGATCGGGCTGGCCATCGCGGCCGATGATGACGCGGGGTATTCCCTTCGCGATCGCCTGTCCCGCGGCTTCGGCGTCTTTCGGGAGGCGTCCGCGGGACAGAGTCTCTCCTTCGACGCGCTGCTGGACCGGGCCGCAACGCTGCCGTCCACCGGTCACGCAAGCGTGACGCGGCGCTATCGAGCGGCCCACAACGTGGGGTGGTTCCGGTTCGTGGAATACAGCGACGTCGACGAGCGCGGCGAACCTCGCGGGGACATCATGCCGTTCGCCGAGGTGGTGTTCCCCTTCCGGCGGGACCTGCAGGTCGCCGACGTCGGGCCGGCGATGGCGCGTCGCGCTGCGGCCGAGAAGCTGCGCGCGGTCCGGGTGGAACGTTCCGAGGCCGGCCCCCTCATCGAGGAGACCTACGCGATCGACCCGAACGGCCTGGTCAACGTGACGATCGCGGACCTTGACTCCGGGTACGCCCAGACCCACTCCCTGCAGGGCTTCGCGCCTGGCAGGGGCAACAGGCTTCCCCGCGGCGTGCACGCCGCGGTCGAAGCCGCCTCGAGGTGAGAGACCGGCCCTCGATCAGTCGGCCGTCGCCGGTCCGCCGGGGACGATCTCCTTTCCTCCCGGCAGGTTGACCTGCGCCGGATAGTCGTCGTACGAGCGAGGATCCTCCAACGGTTCCAGGTGGCACGTCAGGTGTACGTCCTCCATATGTGTGCGCACCGCATCCTCCACGTCCTCGATGAGGTCATGGCCGCGTCGGACGCTCCACTCCCCCGGCACCAGCACGTGCACCTCCGCAAACCGCTGATGACCAGCTTGTCGGGTGCGCAGCGCGTGAAACCGGACCACATCGCTGCCGAAGGAGGCGAGCAGGCCCGCCAGCCGGGCATTCTCATGCTCGTCCCAGGCGGTGTCCATGAGGCCGACGACCGATTCTCGGATCAGGCGGTAGCCCGTGAACAGGATATTGACCCCGACCACGATCGCGACGATCGCGTCGAGCCGCCAGATCCCGGTCACCGCCACGAGCGCGACCCCGATGACGACGCCCACGGAGGTCCATACGTCGGTGAGGAGGTGGCGCCCATCGGCGACGAGCGTCAGTGAGCGGTGGGCCCGGCCGACCCGGATGAGAACGGTAGCGACGACGCCGTTCAGGACCGAGGCGAGCACCGATATCCCGAGGCCGCCGCCCACGTTCTCCAAAGGCTGAGGGTCGAGCAGCCGCTGCGCCGCCGATGAGATGATGAAGGCGGAAGCGACGAGGATCATCGCCCCCTCGACGACCGCCGAGAAGTACTCCGCCTTCGCATGTCCGAAGGGGTGCATCGAGTCGGCCGGCCGGGCCGCCACGGTCAACGCGACGACGGCCACGAGGGCGGCCACGAGGTTGACCACCGACTCGGCAGCGTCCGAGAGCAGACCGACCGACCCCGTGAGCAGGTACGCGCCCGTTTTGAGCGTGATCGTCACGACGGCGGTCGCGACGGACAACCAGGCGTAGCGCGTCAGGTGTCTCCGGTCGGTGCCTGGCGTGGGGGCGGCGGGGGAGGCAGCGTTTGGCACCACCACAGTATGGGTCGCCTTCCCGACACCCTCCCGCGAGCGCAGGCCGCGACGCGGCACCGTTGGCCCAGAAGGACATGACCTGCGGCCGATCGGACGTGTCGAGGGCGAGCTTGGTGCGCTACACGCGGGGGCCGAGACCGACTCCCGCGTCTGCGGCCAGCTCGCCGATCCGACGCGCGAGCACCACGTCACGAGACGTCACCCCGCCAGCATCGTGGCTCGTCAGAAGGACGTCGAGGTGCGTGTAACGCAGATCGAGATCCGGATGGTGGTTCATCTCCTCGGCGGCCTCGCCGATTCGGCAGAGAAGGGCCATGCCCAACGCGAAATCGCCGGTATGTAGGCGCGTCTGAATGCCGCCGGCGAGGAACGACCAGCCGGTCAGTCCCTCGTCAGTGAATTGAGCTTCGGTGAGAGTGTTCATAGCGGACACGGTGCCGTGCGCAGGGGCCCGCCGCCACCGGGGGTTCGGTCGTTCCGTGGGAACCACCGTCCCGGAGGTCGGACGGTGCGAAGCGCGGTGTCGGACACCGGAGCCGCCTTCTGTTCGAGGGCCGACAAGTGGCGTCCCTCGAAACGTCGGTGGTTCGGGCCACAATAGCGGGGACGAAAGAGGCCCACTATCGCGAGGAAACAGCAGGGGGATGCCCTCCCCCACCCGGTCGAACAGCCCGATGTCTGGACGATCGGGCACTGGACGTGTCCGGAAGCCGCGTTCGTCCACCCGCTGCACGAGAACGGGATCCAGCTGGTCGCCGACGTGCGCGCCCAGCCCGGCTCCCGGCGTAGCCCGCACTTCAGCCGCGACCACATGCCCCTCTGGCTGGCCGATGCTGGCATCGACTACGTACATGTGGCCGACCTCGGAGGTCGACGCGCCCGCCAACCTGTGGACCCGTCCATCAACGCCGCCTGGCTGAACGTCAGCTTCAAGAACTACGCCGACTACACGTTGAGCGCGCAGTACCGGCAGGCCATCGACGACCTCGTCGCGATGGCCGTCGAGCGCCGGCTGGCGATCATGTGCGGTGAACCGATGCCGTGGCGGTGCCACCGACTGCTCATCGCCAACACCCTCAGCGCCCGGGGGCTCACGGTCTGGCACCTGATGGGCGACGCGCAGCCCCGGCGACACGAGCTCGGCCGGTGGGGCGCCAACCCGTCGGTGGACCAGGCGGGGCAGGTCACCTACCCACTCGCCAGCGATCGCACGACCCCGGCACGGGATCGTGCGTGAGCAGAGCATTCTCTCGATCACCGCAGGAGCGATGACGCGAAATAGCGACGACGAGGTTCGGACCGGCCTCGCACACGTCACCGAGTGGGACCTGCGGCGCGCACGACATCGTCGCGGAACTCCTGGGGTAGGGCTTGAACACGGCATACATCCGTCCAGCGGCACCTCTCGGCACCACGGATGAGATGTCACTCATCCGTGCAGAAGTCCCGCGCGCTCGACGCTGCCGTCGAGCGCGTAAACGACGAAGGGGCCGGTATGCCGGCCAGACATCGTCCCGTGGGTCACCAACAGGTCGCCATCGCTGAGCGCTTCATCGACGGCAAGGCGGATATCGGTGAAGGCAGCTTGCAGCCACGCGCCGGTGGCCGCGAAGCCAGCAGGCCCCGGAACGCGGGCGGCGGGTGGTTCATGGACGCTTTCCCGGTTCACGGCCTCGGGATGGACGATTCCGGCAACGTCCTGCAGCGAGCCAAGAACCGTCAGCGTCAGCAGCCCCTCCGCGGTGGCGCGTCGCCCGGCACCTTGAGTGGATAAGCCGTCCATCCGCGTCTCCTTACAGTTCGCTGTAAACAAGCAGTACAGTAGACTGTATTGAATCGGGGCGCAACAGTGAACGCAACGTTTTCAGCTCATCGGGAGGACCCGTGGTCGGCAGGGCGGAGCGCGCTGAGGCCACCCGGCGCCGGGTGGTGGACGCGGCACGGCGATCGTTCCTGCGCAATGGGTACGGGCCGACGACCATCCGGTCCGTCGCCGCGGACGCACAGGTGTCCCAGGAGACCATCTACAAGTCGTTCGGCAACAAAGCCGCACTTCTCAAAGCGGTGTACGACGTCGTCCTGGCCGGTGACGATGCGCCGATGCCGCTGGCCGACCGGCCGGAAATCCAGCGAGTTCGGGCTCAGCGCACAGCGGCCGGCTCGGCGCGGGCATACGCCGAACTGACGCTGGAGATTGACGCCAGGGTGGGGTCATTGGTCCTCATCGCGAGCCGTTCTCAAGGCGCCGACGCCGAACTGGGCCAGTTCATCTCGACGATCGAGCAGGAACGGGCAACCGGCACCCTCGGCCTGGCTCGCCATTGGGGTGCGGCCGGCTTCCTCCGCGACGACGTGCCCGTCGAACGAGCCCGAGACATCGTGTGGATGTTGCTCGCCCCGGAAGTGCAGGCGATGCGCCGCCGTCAGGGCTGGTCGGACGAGGAGTACATCCAGTGGATCGTCGACACGCTCGCCGCGACGGCGCTGCGCCCTGAGGCGCCGTAGGCCATTCTCGGCGGGCGTTCCGGAACCGGGGCGAAGTGGGTGGGCCGGTCAGGCGGGCGGCTTCTCGTCGTGTCCGCCGAACTGTCTGCGCATCGCTGACAGCGCCTTGTCCGCGAACTCGTCCAGGCCACGAGAGTCGAAACGGGAGTCCAACGCAGCCGTGAGTACCGGTGCGGGCACGCCCTCCTCGATCGCGGCGATGGCCGTCCATCGGCCCTCGCCGGAGTCCGACACCCGTCCGGCGAAGTCGGCTAGATCGGGCGACTGCCGCAGCGCAGCGGCGGTCAGGTCGATCAGCCACGATCCGATGACGCTGCCGCGTCGCCATACTTCGGCGATTTCGGCCAGGTCGAGGTCGTAACGGTAATACTGGGGGTCGCCCAGGGGCGCGGTCTCGGCGTCGCTCGTCTCAGAGCTGGTGGTGCCGATGTTCGCCTTGTGCAGGATGTTGAGCCCTTCGGCGATGGAGGCCATCATTCCGTACTCGATGCCGTTGTGGACCATCTTGACGAAGTGTCCGGCGCCGCTGGGCCCGCAGTGCAGGTAGCCGTGCTCCGAGGCCACCACTTCTCCCTCTCGGCCCGGGGTGCGGCCGGCGGCTTCGACCCCGGGAGCTAGCGTCGCAAAGACAGGCTCGACCTGCGTGACCGCGTCCTTCTCACCGCCGATCATCAGGCTGTAGCCACGCTGCAATCCCCACACGCCGCCGCTGGTGCCGCAATCCAGTAGCCGGATCCCGCGCGTCGAAAGCTGTTGAGCGCGCCGCAGGTCATCGCGATAGAACGAGTTCCCGCCGTCAATGATGGTGTCAGCCGATTCCAGCGTCTTGGCGAGCTCGTCGATGACGGAGTCGGTGATGCCGCCGGAGGGAACCATCACCCACACCGCGCGCGGCGCGGTGAGCTTGGCGACCAGGTCCTGCACCGAGTCGGCCCCGGTCGCACCCTCCTCGGTCAGTGTCTTCACGGCCGCGGCGTCCGAGTCAAAGACCACGCATTCGTGTGTGCCGTCGCGCAGTAGTCGACGCACGAGGTTAGAGCCCATCCGCCCCAGGCCGATCATTCCCAACTGCATGATGCGTCCTCCTGATCGATGGTGCCATCGCCCTGTCGTGGTTCAGCGCATATTACGTACGAGCGTCGAGCCAGGGCGGTTGCCAGCCTGAATGACCGCGCACCAGGGCGTCGCCCGCGGGAGGCCCCCAGGAACCCTGGGCGTAAGCATGGATATCTGGTGGCGCATCGAGCAACGGTTGCACGATGCGCCAGGTTTGCTCGACGCTGTCCTCGCGGGCAAACAACGCAGGATCGTCGACCAGGGCGGAATGCAGTAGCCGTTCATAGGGTTCCAGCGGCTCACCGAGCTCTTGGGCGAAGTAGGAGTCCAGATGAACGGGTCGCCACGAATCGTCCCCGCGGGCCGCGATCTGCAGCCGCAGGCCCGGGAAGGGGTCGATCCGCAGCACGATCTGATTCGGCTCGACGTGTGTCTGGGTGCGGAGGAACGCCAGCCGCGGCGTGCGGTGCAGGAGTAAGCGGACCTCGGTGACCCGCTCGGGCAACGCCTTGCCGGCGCGCAAGAAGATGGGAACGCCGGCCCAGCGCCAATTGTCGATCTGCACGCGCAGCGCGACAAAGGTCTCGGTGACGGAACCGGGAGCGACGCCAGGAACGTCGGTGTAACCGACGTACTGGCCGCGCACGTAGTGGTGCGGGTCTGCGGCCGGCATCGCTTTGAACACGTCGACTTTCTTGTCCCGCAGCTCTTGGGCGGTAGCCCCAGCGGGCGGTTCCATCGCGACCAGCGCCAGGACCTGCAGCAAATGGTTTTGGACCACGTCGCGAAGCGTCCCCACGGAATCGTAGAACGCGCCACGGTCGACCACGCCGAAGTCTTCGGCCATCGTGATCTGGATACAGGACACGCTTTTGCGGTCCCAGATCTCGGCCAGCGCCAGGTTGGCGAAGCGCAGGTACTCCAGTTCGATGACCGGTTCCTTACCCAAGAAGTGATCCACTCGCAAGATCTGATCCTCGCGAAGGACCCGGTGGAGTCGGGCGTCGAGGTCGCGCGCCGAACTCAGGTCGTGTCCGAACGGCTTCTCGACGGCGACCTTGCCGTTCTTGAGCAGACCCGCCGTCCCGAGATGCTCGACGATGGTGGCGAACAGGGATGGTGGCATCTCGAGATAGAACAGCGGCTGACGATACCGCCCGACCTGGGCGGCCAGCTGCTGATAAAGGGCGTCCTCGCCGACCTCGCCGTGCAGGTAGGACAGGCGGGCAGCGAGCCGGTCGAAGACCGTGTCGTCGAGTCTGCCCTCGACGGCGCTGATCGCCTGACGCGCACGCTCACGCAGCTCATCGGTGGACAGCACATCGCGGGCGACGCCGATAATCGGACAGTTCAATAGCCCGCGGCGCTCAAGGCGATACAGAGCCCGGAAGGTCATCTTCCGGGCGAGGTCACCGGTCACACCGAAGATCACCATCACGTCTGCACCGTGGCCGATTTCGGGAGACGCGGTCCGTGAGGGCGGCTCACTGCTGGTGTCGTGCGGCGCGACGGTTTCGACGCTCTGCGGCGCTGCCGAACCGCGCGGGATGGCGGGCATGGTTCACCCGTCCCGGTGTCGTATCGAGATCATCGTGACGCCTCCAGACGAGGAACTCTCCGACACACCCAGCCTTGAGCAACTCGTCTTAGCCCACCCGCGGACCAGGCGGATCGATCAAGGTGACCGTGGTCCCAGCCCTGGCCATGTTGCCACCGTCGCAACGCCCTGTCGATGGTCCAGGTCCTGCGTTCGCCGATGCTCCCCCAGCCGATGACGGCGTGCAGCGCGGCCGCTCTGGCGCCACAACGTGGTCGCGGATTGCCTGCGGTGCGTCGCAGGGGTCACACTCATCGCATGCAACGGATCTCTTTAGAGGCACTGGCTCACCAACAGCTCGACGCGGCCCGTACGGCCGGTGGTGGACACGCCGCCAACACCGTGTACGGCGGGAGCGAAAAAGTGCTGCGTCAGACGGTCATCGGCATGATCAAAGGGGCCTCGCTAGCCGAGCACGAAAACCCCGGGCAGTCCACCGTACAAGTGCTGTCCGGGCGAGTCCGGATGGTGAAAGGTGAGCAGTCCTGGGAGGGGCGCTCGGGTGACATGATCTTCGTGCCCGAGGCACGGCACAGTCTCGACGCGTTGGAGGACTCAACGCTCCTGCTCACCGTCGCGAAGCTGCCCTGATCCCGCGCGGGTGGCCTAGGTTTCGACCTGACGGGCCGCCCCCTCGCTCTTCAGCGTCGAGGCGAAGGGGTTCCTCTTTCGCGCGTGAATCAGCTCAGCCGCCGTAGACGGCGTACCCCGCGTAGGAAGTGTTGACCTTTCGCCACGTGGTGGAGCTGTCGCCCGCGCGCGATCCCAGATGGACGGTGCCGTTGCCGTCGACGGCGAGCAGGTTGTTCCGCTTGTCGCCGTAAGCGTTCGCTACGCCGGTCAGCGTCGTGTACGAGTTCCAGCTGCCGCTCTGGGTGAACTGGGTCGTGAAGGCGCCCTTTCCATCACCGATATAGACAACGCCGAGACCTGAGAAGGTCACAGCGGCTACGTCCAGCTTGCCGTCGCCATTCCAGTCCCCGATGGCCGCGATGGACTTGATGCCACTCCAGCCGTGACCGATCTTGCGCCCGTCTGCAGCGAACCCGCCCTTGCCGTTGCCGGCATAGAAGTACATGTCGCCGGTCCCCCGAGTCGTGCCGATGACATCCGGGATGCCGTCGCCGTTCCAGTCGCCGGGTGCGACGATCGCTTGCATGCCGTTCCAATTGACGCCGATCCGGACGGCCGAGCCAAGCTTGCCGGAGGAGTTGCTGGGGTAGTGGAACAGCTCGCCGGTCGTCACCTTGCGAGCGATGACGTCCGGGCGGCCGTCGCCGTTCCAGTCTCCGCCGATCGTGACCACGTCGAAAGCGTCCCAGCCGCCACCGCCGTAGGCCTCCATCTGCGTCATCTGGCCCTTTCCGGTCGGGCTCGCGAGCGTGAGTCGCCCGCTGCTGTCGCGTCCGAGGATGTCGGAGTCGTTCATCCCGTCGATGTCGCGATCGAGCAACCTATACGGGGCGCTCGCGCCCGTCGAACCGGAGGCGCTGTTGCCGCCGGCAGCCATGAGCCTGGAGACGTTGGTGCGCATGGACGGGAGCGCCGGGTAGACGTTCGCGCCAGGGCAGGCCGTGAAATAGGTGTCGCGGTGCCCGTTGATCGCGGGCATCGTCTCGTACCGGTTCGTCTTGTTGTTGAACATCTGCGTCGAGCCCAGAGGGTTCACCCTGAACAGCTGCGCTTCCCACGCGATCAGGCGCTCCAGGGAGCCCTTGGCGGCGCTGGAGAACGGCTCGGATTCATAGTTCCCGAGCAAGGAGATGCCCATCGTGCGGTCGTTGTTGCTCAGGGTGGCTGCCGGCCAGACGGGCTGGTCCGGGTGGAGCCACGCTCGGCCCTGCCAGATGCGTCCCCACCGGTCGATGATGAAGTTGTACGCGATGTCGTCCCAGCCCAGGGTCTGCGTCGCGTAGCGGTACATGCCACGCATCATCGCGGGCACCTGGTCCGAGGTGTAGTTGTTGGAGTCCGCGGTGTGATGGATGACGATGCCTTGGACCTTGTTCGACTCTGGGGTGCCCTTACGCCACGACTCGTCGGCGCCCCACTGCGCGCGGGTCAGAACCTGCGGTCGTTGCGCCGCCGCCTGCGCGGAGCCGGCCGGGGTGGTTCCGGGGGTGGCGTCCGCGTCGGAGCGGCCGGGGTCGATGACGGTCACCTTCGGGTTAGCGGGCACCTGCCCGGGACCGCCGAGGACGCGAGCCTGCACTTTGGTGGCGCCGGTGATCAAGATGAGGTCGCTGCCCTCCCGGGTGACGCCGGGGACCTTGGACGGGTCCGGGCCGACCGACGGGTGGAACTCGGCGTTGTTCCAGGCCCCCCAGCGGCCGTCTTCGTACACTCGGTACTGAGATTGGGCGCCGTCCGAGGTGCCCTTGTCCCAGGTGATGCCGACCGCAGCGAGTGTCGGGTTGACATCTTGGGGGGTGGTCGCCTTCTGTACCTTCACGTCGCGGTCGGGCAGCGTCTTGGCACCCAGGTTTTCGCGGGAGTTGTGGCTCGTGGCGTTTCGGATCTCATCCTCGGGGGCGTGGGCCGCGTCGGCCACCTCCACGCTCGCGGAGTCGACCATGTCGGCCGTGGACTCAGTGCCGGATATCGGCGTCGGCGCAGGCGCCGCTGCGCTGAAATCCAGGGGGAAGATCACGAAACTCGGGGCGAGCATGGCCCCCCCGAGAAGGGATGACAGGCGTCGCACCCGCACGATGTTTCTCCTTGCATAGCGGTGGTGGAGACGCCGAGGCGCCACGGATCACACCACGTACCGGTTCGGATCGGACAGATCCGTCGTCCGTGAACGTGACTCATGTGGAACGATCGGCAAGTGCGGGACGAACCTGAGCACTCCTAAGCGAGTATCGCTGCGGCCGAACGGAATTCATAATCGGGCCGGTTGCTGCTCCGACATGACCCGGCGACGCAAGCGCTGGGCACGCGCTCGTTTGTCGGGAGCTCAGTACCGGGCCGGGGCATGACGAAGGGCCCGGATCTCTGATGAGACCGCCGGGCCCTTCGGGTGCGGACGTCGCGAGGACCGTGCCGCGCGGCGGCGCCTACTGGCCGCCGGGATGCTGGCGCTCGGGCCAGCCCTGGCCGATGTCAGCCAGCAGGTCCACGTACCACTGTTGGCGATAGTCGAACGCCTTGTGGCCGGCGATCCGGGAGAACTCGATCGGACGCAGCTCGTCGCCGCGCTCCTCGTCGTTGCCGATCACGCCGGAGAGCCCCGCGAGCGCGCTGTCGACCGCGAGTTCCGTCATCGAGCGGATGAGGTCGAGGTCGAACTGGTTCGCTGGCGCCGACCGCGAGAAATATCCGGACTTCTGCACGTTCGTCTTTTCCGCGCCAAGAAGCTCGGCGAACTGCTTGCCGAACCACGCGCCCGGGTTGATCTCGTTGATGCGCACATGCCCGAACGCGTCTCGCGGCACGTCCTCTCCGCGCTTCTCCATCAGGTCGACGATGTCGGAAACGCCTGCGCCCTCGGAGATGAAAAGGTTCACGCACCCGACGTCGTCCATCACCTTCGTCAGGCGCTCGGCCTCCTTTTCGATGTTGATCTCGACCTCGGGCACGTAGACGCCGTGGATGTCCCAGCCGCGCCGGTCCAGCCCGATCTCGGGGAGCCACTCGCGCGTGTCGAGCCACTCGCGGTATTTGCGTGCCGTCGCCGCGGTCAACCAGCCGCAGTTACGACCCATCACCTCGTGGATCATGAGCATCCTCGACCCGGAGTTGTGCTCGGCCATGAAGTTGGACGCGAAGCGCGCGCCCTGCTCAGCGGCCGTGTCCGCGCCGAGGGATTGCCGGATCGGGATGATGTCGTTGTCGATCGTCTTGGGCAGGCCGACGACGACCAGGTGGTGGCCCGTCTCCTCCAAGTGGGCCGCCAGGTCGGCGGCCGTCGTGTTCGTGTCGTCGCCGCCGATCGTGTGCAGCACGTCGATGCCGTCGTCGGTGAGACGCTTGGCCGCGAACGCCAGCGGGTCTACGCCGTCCGGCACCAGGCCGCGCTTGACGAGGTCGGGTGCGTTGGTCAGCTTGACCCGGGAGTTACCGATCGGCGACCCGCCGTACTGGTGCAGCAGCGCCGCCCGCTCGCGGATGGTCGGGGTGATCGTGATCGAGTCGCTGCTCAACAAGCCCTGGTAACCGTGCCGGTAGGCAACGATTTCAAGGTCGGGCGCGACCTGTGTGTACCGCTCGATGAGACCTCCGACAGCGGAGGACAAGCAGGGGGCGAACCCACCCGCGGTGAGCAGGGCCACTCGACGTACGGTCACGGTGCATCAGCTCCCAGATCGACAAATCCTGTACCAAGCCTAGTGGCTCACCGATGCGGCGGGGCTCGCCAGCGCATACCGGGAACGGGGTGCCGACCTGCCGATCAGGAGCGCGGCAATGGCCACGTGTGGACGGGTTCGTTGCTCTCGACGTGGTCCAGGTAGACGGCGAGCATCTGCCGCAGCGCCTCGACGCGATCCAAGCCCCGGTTCTCGTACCGGCGCACCGCATCGATCTGCCACGTAGCCCCGTTCTGTCGGCGCAGGCAGCGGCCCTCGATGACACCCAGGTAGTGGTCCACGGCCCGCGCCGACACGCCCCGGGCTTCGAGGCCCTGATGGGCGATCGGCAGGAGGTGGCGCAGCGTCAGCTCCTCCACGGTGACGGACGCGTACCCCGGCCAGTACATACGAGCGAAAATGCCCTCACGAGCGCCCGCGAGGAAATTGGACTCTGCGGCGGAAAAGCTCATCTGGCTCCACACCGGTCGGCGCTCCTCGGCGAGCATGGCCACCAGCCCGTAGTAGAAGGCAGCGTTGGCGACCATGTCGACGGGAGTTGGCCCGCTGGGCAACACCCGATTCTCGACTCGCAGGTGGGGCACCCCTCCCGCCGTGTCGTAGATCGGCCTGTTCCAGCGGTAGATTGTGCCGTTGTGCAGCATCAGCTCGGACAGCTGAGGGGCGGCGCCGGTTTCCAGCACCGCCACCGGGTCCTCGTCGGTGGTCTCGGGCAGCAGCGCCGGGTAGTAGCTGACGTTGTCCTCGAACAGATCGAAGATCGACGTGATCCAGCGGTCCCCGAAGTAGACGCGCGGGCGGACGCCCTGATTCGCCAGCTCGATCGAGCGGGTGTCGGTCGCCTGCTTGAACAGCTCAATCCTGGTTTCGTGCCATAGGGAACGTCCGCAAAAGAACGGCCCGTTCGCCGCGAGG
>CAJDWP010000014.1_pt1 | contig 19065 bp, 15 predicted proteins | sample 7391631 | NCBI WGS metagenome assembly CAJDWP01 (sample SAMEA7055740, study PRJEB34461) | soil metagenome | biome: terrestrial ecosystem; feature: Peninsula; material: soil | place: Antarctica | collected 2016 | reverse complement strand
GGTTCACCGGCCGCCGGCGCGGCCGCCGGCGCGGGCGCGGGCGCGGGCGCGGCGGGTTTGCCGGGCGCCGGAAGCTGCGCAGCAGGTTCGAACGGCGACGTTGCGGGCGCCGCCGGCGCGACAGGAGCCGCGGGCCCCGGTGCGGCAGGAGCCGCAGGCGTCGGTGCGGCAGGAGCCGCGGGCGTCGGTGCGGCCGGAGTCGCCGGCGGGGCAGGAGTTGCGGCAGCGGGCGTCTCCGTGGACGGCCCAGCCGCGCTGCGTACCGGTCCTGGGCGCGGTCCGCCCGGTTTCGGTCCCGCGGCGGCAGGAGACGCAGCCGCAGGCGAAGTGGCCTGGGGTGCCGTCTTCGGGGCGCCCGCGGCCGGGACGGCCTTGGTGCCCTTGACCTTGCCTGCGGCCACGTCGGAGCTGAAGCTCTCGCGCAGCTTGCGGACGACGGGGGGCTCAATGGTCGAACTCGCCGAACGGACGAACTCACCAGTGGACTTCAGGTGCCCAAGCAGCACCTTGCTTTCGACTCCGAGCTCTTTGGCGAGCTCGTAGACCCGGACCTTAGCCACTTCTCTCCTCACTATGGCCCGGGTCGAGGCGACGCCGAACCATGGGTTACTGCTGGGGTGCGCTCATTGCTGGGTACTCATCGCGTGCTCATCAGCGTCAAACCCGCTTTCGGTTCTCGTGGTTCGTGCTGCGTAGAAAATCTGCGCGACCTGCGCTCGCACGTCGGCCGGATCGAGGTGGAACGCGACCCGAAGGGCGCGCCCGAACGCCCGGCGGCGCACGGCGAGATCGAAACAATCCAGGTCTGGATGCAACCATGCACCGCGGCCCGGCATGCACCGCCGCGAATCCGGCGCCAGGACGATGCCGTCCGGACTGTGGACCGCGACGAATCGCAGAAGTTGTGACCGCATTCCCCGCCCGCGGCACCCGACGCACAGACGCACCGGCTCGGCGGGAACGGCCAGAGCCATCTTAGCGTCTCCGTTCAGCTGGACCTACCTGGCTGCTGCGATCCACCAGCGGTATCGCCCGCGGATCGTACATCCGATCCGTCGGCGCCGTCGGCACCCTGGTCCTGGCTCGCGGCGCCGCGTGGCGCACCACCGAAACCGGGGGTGTCCGGGTGGATGTCTATGCGCCAACCGGTGAGTTTCGCGGCGAGCCGGGCGTTCTGGCCCTCCTTGCCGATCGCGAGGGACAGCTGATAGTCCGGGACGACGACGCGGGCCGAGCGCAACTTCTCGTCGACGATGTCCACCGAAGACACGCGGGCGGGAGACAACGCCGCGGCGACGAACTGGGCTGGATCCGGGCTGTAGTCGACGATATCGATCTTCTCGCCGTGCAGCTCTGCCATCACGGCCCGGACGCGGGCCCCCATGGGTCCGATGCAGGCGCCTTTGGCGTTCACGCCGGGCTTCTTGGCGTGGACCGCGATCTTGGTCCGATGCCCGGCCTCTCGCGCGAGGGCCGCGATCTCGACGGTGCCGTCCGCAATCTCCGGCACCTCCAGGGCGAAGAGCTTGCGCACCAGGTGGGGGTGGGTTCGCGACAGCCCGATCTGCGGGCCGCTGGGCCCGCGCCGAGCGCTCACCACGAAGCAGCGAAGCCGGTCCCCATGCGCGTACCTCTCCCCCGGCACCTGCTCCGCTTGTGGGAGGAGTCCCTCGACCGTGCCGAAGTCGACGAGCACGCCGCGGCCCTGGCTCTGCTGGACGACGCCGGTGATGATGTCGCCTTCTCGCCCGCGGAAGTCGCCGAGGACCGCCTCGTCCTCCAACTCGCGCATGCGCTGCACGATCACCTGGCGCGCCGTAGCGGCCGCAACGCGTCCGAAGCCGGCGGGCGTGTCGTCGAACTCAGGGCCCGCCTCGCCTCGGGTCCCGTCGTCCAGGACCGGGGCCTCCTCGCGCGCCCACACCACGACGTGGCCCGTCTTGCGGTCGAGGTCCACGCGCGCCGCGCGATAGGCGCCCTCGGTGCGGTGGTAGGCCAAGAGCAGGGCCTGCTCGATGGCGGGGATGATGACGCCCAGCGAGATATCCCGCTCGCGTTCGAGCGCCCGCAGCGCCGCCAGATCGATGTCCATCAGGTCTCCTCGTCGTCGGTCTGCGCGGCGGCGAAGTCCACGAGCACGCGAGCACGCGCGATGTCTGTGAGCGGGATCCAGGTCGTGGCGGACCCGCTGTCCCCGTCGGTGGCCGTGATCGACACGTGCTCCGGCGCGGCGGCTGTCAAGCGCCCGGTGAGCTCCGCGCCGTCGGTCAGCTTCAGCTGCACGATGCGCCCCACGTTGCGGCGAAAGTGGCGCGGCAGTTTGAGTCGCCGCCCCACGCCCGGTGAAGACACCTCCAGCACGTAGGGCGCCTCACCGATGGCGTCAACCTCGTCCAAGACGGTCGAGATCGCTCGCGCGGCACCGGCTACTTCGTCAAGGCTCAGCGGCGGTACGGGAGTCTCGTGGTCGTCCGGGGCCAGGGCGTCCAGCTCCCGGTCGACCGCGATCCGCAGGACGCGGCGACGACCGGCGGGGGTGATCGTCACGTCTTCCACCAGGAACCCTGTCCCGGTCAACGCCGTCGCCGCGAGCGCGGCCACCTCCGCCGCGCGATCATCGCCGGTCATGGTGACCCTCCTGCTCTTCTTGAGTACGGCGGCGGGCGCCACCGGCGCCTGGACCCCCGGACCACTGTATCCCGCAGCGACGCATGCTCCCGCGACGCGGGCCGTCCCCGCGCCGCGGGGGGCGACGGGGGGCGACGCGGTGTCATGATGCGGCCGTGCCTCTTTCGCCGACCGACCACGGACCGACGCGGCGAACGGTGCTCGGTGCACTCGTCGCGTTCGGCGCGGTGACGTTGGGCGGCTGTGGGGTACGCCTGGAGGACGACGCCACACGTATCCCTCTCGTCCCGACCCGTACCGTCGATCCCCGGGCGTCCGCGGTGGCAGACGAGCTGCGCGTCGTCCGCCGCGCCCGCGCTGCCTACGCGGCCCTGCCGGAGGGTAGCCTCGGCGGGCTGTCCGCATCCCTCGCGGCGATCCACGCCACGCAGGAGGGCGTGCTGGCGGCCCGGGTTCGCGAACTGGGAGAGGATCCCGACGATCGGCTCCGGCTACCCGGGCCCGAAACGGGGACGCTTCCCGCGTCGGCCACGTCGCCGGCCCAGGCCGAATCCCTCGGACTGGACGTCGAGAGCAGGCAGACGCTCTCCCACGCCCCAGGCGGGGAGGTGGCGCTCCTGCTGTCGGTGCGCGCTCAGCGCGTTGTCGCCGCACCCCTCGTCGGCGTTCCGACGGCCGCATGGCCCGATCCGGTCTGCGCCACGCCTTCCGAGGCCGCGCGTCTCCTCGCCGCCGCGCGGTCGACGGAGTATGGGCTCCAGGTCGCGGCGGCCCGCGGAGGCCCCGACGCCTCGCCGATGGCCGATGCGCTGAGCGAAACCCGAGAGGCGCGGCGCGCGTTGGAGGTTCTGGCCGGCGGCGCCGCAGGGTCGGCCGCCCTCGGCTACGACCTCCCCTTCCCGGTCCCCGATGCCGTGGCCGCGACACGGCTCGCGGTCACCTGCCTGCACGGCTTCTGCGCCGCTGTGATCGCGGGAGGTCCGGCCGCCGTCGCGAACGAGCCGGCGTTGGTCACCCTGCTCCGGTGGGCCGGTCTCGCGGAGAAACTCGCTCACGCCCTCGGCGCCCCGTTGCAGGCGTTCCCCGGTCTCCACCTGGCCGAAACGACTTCGCCGACGTGATGACCGTCACGTTCAGCGGTCGGCGCAACCCCTGAGGCTGCGCCGAACGGTTGCTTGCCTACAGTGGACGGACTGCGAGCTCGTCGAGCCGACCGCTCGCCGCAGTTGCCACGGCGAACATCTGCTGGGCGCCCCATCTTCAGAATGGAAATCGACATGACGTCCCGTATCCCCGCCTCGTTGCTCGCCGCCACCGTCTGCGTCCTGCTCGCCGGGTGTGGCAGCAGTGGCGATGAGGTCAAGTCGTCGGCTTCTGAGGCCGGCGACAACGCGAGCTCCGCTGCGAGCTCCGCGGTTGATGCGGGCACGTCGGCGGCCAGCTCGCTCAAGAGCGACGCCGGCCTCGAGGCGGACGACGCCTGGGCGCGCGCCGTGCCCGACGTCGCGGCCATGAAGATGACGGGCGTCTTCGGCAAGATCAAGAACACGACCGACAAAGACGTGCGGGTCGTCAGCGCCACCACCGACTCCTCTGCCATGACCGAGTTGCACGAAACCGTCAGCGTCGATGGCCAGAAGGTGATGCGCGAGGTCGCCGACGGCTTCACGATCGCCGCCGGTCAGACCCGTGACCTGGAGCCGGGTGGAGACCACATTATGGCGATGCAGATGACGAAACCGCTCCCCGCGGGGACGACCGTCACGGTCACCCTCCGCACCGATGACGGCAAGACGCTGGAGTTCGCCGCGCCCGCCAAACCGTTCAGCGCCGAGCAGGAGAACTACGCCACCTCCTCGCCCAGCACGCAATGACACCTGCCGAGGGAGCCACGCCGCCGCCGGGGTCGGGACACTCACGTCGTTCCGTCCTGGGCAGCGGGGCTCTTCTCGCCGGGGCGGCGCTTCTCGGTGGCACGGCCGGCCACGCCGCAGGCGCCTCCTCCGCTACGACGCCGAGCGGCCCTGACGCGACCGTGGCCCAGGGTGCCGACGTCGAACCGTTCTTCGGCACGCACCAGTCGGGAATCCTCACGCGGCAGCAAGCCCACGGGTCGTTCCTCGGGCTGAAGCTGCGCGCCGGGACCGGGCGTGACCAGGTTCGGGCCATGATGCAACTCCTGTCCGACGACGCGGCACGCATGACGCGCGGCGAGGCGCCGCTGGGTGCGCTGGAAGCCGACATCGTCAACCTGCCGCGCCGGCTCACGGTGACGTTCGGTTTCGGCGCAGGCCTGTTCACCGCCATCAAAACGCCGGAGGCCATCCCGCCTGCCCTGGCAGCGTTGCCCGACTTCCTCGCCGACCGGCTCCGCCCACAGTGGGGGCAGAGCGACCTGGTGGTGCAGATCTGCTCGGACGAGCCCGTGGCCATGTCGTACGCGGTGCGCCGCGTCGCGCGCGATGCCGCGCCGTTCGCGACCGTCGCATGGGTGCAGTCCGGTTTCGCCAACGCGGTCGGGACCGAGGCGCCTGGGACGACCCCTCGCAACCTCATGGGCATGCGCGACGGCACGGCCAACGAGACCGATCCCACGCAGGCGGCAGCCGTGGTGTGGAGCACGGACCCCCGCTACCCCTGGCTGGTGGGGGGGTCCCATCTGGTGCTCCGACGGATGGCGATCAACCTCACGACGTGGGACGACGTGAGCGTGGAGGGCAAGGAGTTGGCCTTCGGGCGGCGTCTGGGCAGCGGCGCGCCCCTGAACGGGACGAAAGAACACGACCTCATCGACCGCGACGCCGTCGACGACCGCGGGTTCCCCGCGATCGCGCCAAACGCCCACGCGGCGCTGGCGCAGGCCAGGAGCAGCGACGAACGGATCCTGCGGCGACCGTACAACTACGACATCGGCCTGGACGCCGACGGGCAGCCGGACGCCGGGCTGCTCTTCGTGGCCTACCAACGCGACGTCGCCACCGCTTTCATCCCCATCCAAAAGCGGCTGTCTGCCTCCGACGCGCTCAACACCTGGGCCACCCATATCGGGTCTGCCAGCTACGCGATCCCTCCAGGCGCCCGGGAGGGTTCGTACGTGGGCGCCGGGCTGCTCGACGCCTGAGAGCAGGAATCACGGCGGGGTCGCCGCTGTGCCCCGGTCGCGGTGTCGTGCTACAAAAGCACCATGGCTACGACAGCGTTCAAGGGTTCCCCCGTCCAGACCATCGGCGATTTGCCCTCCAAGGGCAGCTCTGCCCCCGATTTCACGCTCGTCGGCAATGACCTGGCCGACATCACGGGCCAGGGTTTCACCGGCCGCCGGGTTGTCCTCAACATCTTCCCGAGCATTGATACCGGCGTGTGTGCGACGAGCGTCCGCAGGTTCAACGAGATCGCCGCCTCCCTACCCGACACCACCGTGGTGTGCGCATCCGCCGACCTGCCGTTCGCGCTCGGCCGTTTCTGCGGCGCCGAGGGCATCAAGAACGTGACGGTCGGCTCCGCGTTCCGCTCCAGCTTCGGCCAGGACTACGGCGTCACCATGACCGACGGCCCGCTGGCCGGTCTGTGCGCCCGCTCGGTCGTCGTCGTCGACGAGTTCGGCAAGGTCCTGTACACCGAGCTCGTTCCCGAGATCACGCAGGAACCCGACTATGACGCTGCGGTCGCCGCTCTGAAGTGACCTCGCGACCAGCCGCGTGATGTCACCCGGGTCCTGCTGCGCCAGCCGTGGGGTCCGGCGGCACGGCGCTGCCCGCTGGCGTCCTGTTCTGACTGAGGAGCCGTGAACGAACTCGTCGTCATCGTGGTGTACGCGCCCCACGGGGAGGCGGACGCCGTCCGCGAGGCGGCTGCGGCGGCGGGCGCGGGCGCGATCGGCGCCTACCGCGCCTGTAGCTTCACCGCGCCGGGTCGCGGACGATTCCTTCCCGTGGTGGGCGCCCGCCCGGCGATCGGCGCGGTCGGCGTCCTCGAGGTGGTCGAGGAGGAACGCATCGAGGTCGTCTGCGAGCGAGCTCTCGCGCGCGTCGCCCTCGACGCGATGCTCGCGGCACACCCGTACGAGGAACCGGCGCACCACGTGTACGCCACCCTCGACCCCGGCACGCTCTGATCGGCGCCCACCACCTTCTCGCGGTGCCGTCCGAATCCCGGCGGGGCAGACTGCAGTGATGGCGAACCGTTTGTCCGACGCCCTGTCCCCGTATCTTCGGCAGCATCGCTCGCCCTGACTAGGAGATCCGGGGCTGTTTGCCGCGCTCGATGCTGTCCTTGCGGGACTCGTTGCCGAGCGTCTCCATGGTGCGGGAGGCGCGGACGTCGGCGCAATCCGGGACTTTCTCGGTGTCGAGCGCGCCCTCCGCCTGGGCGAAGATCTTGCCCGCCTCCGGCGCGTAGAGCCGCACCCGCCACGCCCGCGCGCTGCCACCGCAGCGGTTTTCCCTGTGCGAGCAGCGTGGGCTTCTTGCGGGTCGGCATCTGCGTCCTCTCTAAACTGGAGAGGTGGAGTCGCCTTGGACTCCGTCCGATTCACTTTCGTGTATCACTGGGACCAAAGGATCCATGTGTCACTCGTCAGGAGTCATGGGAAATGGCCAACCGTCTCGCCATCGCGACCAGCCCCTACCTGCTGCAGCACGCGGAGAACCCGGTCGACTGGTGGCCGTGGGGAGACGCGGCCTTCGAGGAGGCCCGGCGCCGCGACGTCCCGATCCTCTTGTCGGTCGGCTATGCGGCCTGCCACTGGTGCCACGTGATGGCCCGGGAGTCGTTCGAGGACGAGCAGGTGGCGCAAGCGCTCTCCGACGGCTTCGTGGCGGTCAAGGTGGACCGCGAGGAACGCCCCGACATCGACGCCATCTATATGTCCGCGACCGTGGCCCTCACCGGCCGAGGCGGCTGGCCGATGACGGTTCTGATCACGCCGGAAGCGCGGCCGATCTGGGCGGGCACTTACCTCCCGAAGGCCTCCCTGCTCCAGTTGCTGGCGAGCGCTCGTGACGTGTGGCTGCACCGCCGCGAGGACATCGAGCGCAGCGGGCGACAGATCGTCGACGCCCTGGCCGCCGCGACGCGACCGGCGTCCCCGACCGCGCTCGACGAGGGCGAGCTGGACGCCGCCCTCCAACCGCTGCGCCGTGACTACGACGCGCGGCACGGCGGATTCGGCGGAGCGCCGAAATTTCCCCCGTCCATGGTCCTCGACTGGCTTCTCGCCCACCATGCACGGACCGGCGAGGCCGACGCCCTGTCGATGGTCGCGGTGACGTGCGAGGCGATGGCGCGCGGCGGGGTCTACGACCAACTCGCGGGCGGCTTCGCGCGATACGGCGTCGACGCGGACTGGGCCGTACCGCACTTCGAGAAGATGCTCTACGACAATGCGCAACTACTCGGCGTCTACGCGCGACTGCACCGGGCCGTGTCGGACGTGCGGGCCGTGTCGGACGCGCCCAGCGCGCCGGATGCGCCGCACGGACCCGGCGAGACGGCGGACCCGCAGGGCGACATCGCCGACCTGGCCGCGCGTGTCGCGCGGGAGACGGCGGAGTTCCTGCTGCGCGACCTGCGCACCCCGCAGGGGGCGTTCGCGTCCTCCCTGGACGCGGACACGCATGGGGTGGAGGGCCTCACCTACGTGTGGACGCCCGGCGATCTGGCCGCCGCGCTCGGCCCGCTCGAGGGGGCCCGCGCGGGCGAACTGCTCGCCGTCACCCGCGAGGGGTCGTTCGAACGTGACGCGTCGACCTTGCAGCTGCGCCGAGATCCGTCGGACGGCGCGTGGTGGAACGATGTTCGGGCCAGGCTTCTCGCGGCCCGGAACGGGCGAGCGCAGCCGGCGCGCGACGACAAGGTCGTGACCGCCTGGAACGGCCTGGCGATCGGCGCCTTGGCCGACGCGGGTGTGCTGTTGGGCGAGCCGGCCTATATCCAGGCGGCCGCAGTGTGCGCCGGCTTCCTGGTCGAGAGGCACTGGGTCGACGGGCGCCTTCGTCGCACTTCCCTCGGTGGACGCGTGAGCGAGGCGACCGGTGTCGCCACGGATTACGGAGACCTCGCCGCCGGACTGCTCAGGCTGGCGCAGGCGTCCGGCCAGGCGAAGTGGGCGGCCGTGGCGGGCGACGTCCTCGACGTCGCGATCGCCCACTTCTCTCTGCCCGACGGCGGTTTCGCCGACACACCGGATGACGGGGAGACCTTGGTCATCCGTCCGCGCGAGGTCGGGGACAACGCCGAGCCGTGCGCTCAGAGCTCGCTGGCGGGAGCGCTGATCGCGTACGGGACTCTCGCGGGTTCCGCCCGACACCTGGAGCGGGGCCTGGCGTCGCTGCAGGCCATGGGCGAGCTCGCCGCCGCGTCACCGCGCTTCGGTGGTCACGCGCTGACGGTCGCGGAATGGGTCGCGGCGGGCCCCGTGCAAGTGGGGATCGTTGCGGTCGGCGAGCGGGATCCCGCGGGCCTGGCGTTGCTACGCGTGGCTCGCCGGGCCGGTTCCCCCGGGATGGTCCTGGCGTTCGGACCCCCCGATGCTCCTGGGTGGCCGCTCCTGGCCGATCGGCCGCTGGTGGCCGGGCTCTCCGCGGCGTACGTGTGCCGCGGCACCGTGTGCGACGCGCCGGTCACGAATCCGCAGGCCCTGGAAGCGCTCCTCGCCCGAAGCGCGCGCTGAAGCGCTGGGCCCAACTGCACCGTCTCGGCGGCCCACGATCGGCCATCACGTCCTGCTCCTACCGCGAACCGTGCGCGCACCCGACGAGTCAGCGTTCGCCGCGCAGAGCTACACGAGGGTCTGTGCTGGTGGCCGGCGTGAGGGGCAGGATAGGACTGTGACCTTCGACGCCCTCACGCAGGACATGTTCGACGCGCGGATGGAGCGCTGGTGGCCCGACGTCGTCTCCGGGCTGCGGCACGTCTACCCGGTCGACGTCGCCGACGAGGCGGCCGAACGCCTGCGGCCCATCGTCGCCGCGGGCTTCGAGAATCGCGACGAGGAGTTGCGGCGGCTCGACTACCGGGCGGAGCTGCGACCGGACCGCCTCCAGGCCCCGGCGATAATCGGCTACGCGGCGTACGCGGACCGATTCGCGGGCTCCATCGCGGGGGTTCACGACCGACTGGACTATCTGCAGGAGCTCGGCGTCACCTACCTGCACCTGCTGCCTTTGCTCGCGACCCGACTCGGCGTCGACGATGGTGGCTACGCGGTCGTCGATTACGGGGCGGTGCGTCCCGATCTGGGGACGATGGACGACGTCCGTACGCTCACCGCCGCGCTACGGGCGCGCGGCATGTCGCTCGTGCTGGATCTCGTGCTCAACCACGTCGCCGCGGAGCACGACTGGGCGCGTCGCGCCCGTGCCGGAGACCGGCGCTACCGCGCGTACTTTCACGTGTTCGAGGATCGTGCGCTGCCCGACGCGTACGAGGAGAGCCTGCCGGAGATGTTCCCGGACTGGGCCCCGGGCAACTTCACCTGGGACCAGGAGGTGGCGGGCTGGGTGTGGACAACCTTCAACGCCTGGCAGTGGGACGTGAACTGGTCCAACCCCGACGTCTTGATCGAGTACGCGAGGATCATCCTGGACCTCGCCAACGCGGGGGTGGAGGTGTTGCGCCTCGACGCGCTCGCCTTCCTGTGGAAGCGCATGGGCACCGACGGCCAGGGCCAGCCCGAGGTCCACTCGATCACGCAGGTACTGCGAGCGATGACCCGGATCGTCTGCCCCGCGGTGTCGTTCCAAGCGGAGGCGACCGTCGCCCCCCAGGAGCTGGGCGCCTACCTGGGCCAGCGGCAGTGGTCCGGCACGGTGAGCGACCTCGCGGACCACAACTCGCTCATGGTGCAGATCTGGTCGTCGCTGGCGACCAAGGACGCCCGCTTGGCAGCACGCGCGCTTGCGGCGCTGCCCCCGATCCCCTCGTCGGCCGCGTGGATCACCTATCTGCGCTGCCACGACGACATCGAGTGGGCCATCTCGGACAGCGACGCGGCCAGGGTGGGGTGGTCGGGTCCGGACCACCGTCGCTTCCTCACCGACTGGTACCTCGGCAACTTTTACGGATCGCAGGCCAGGGGGAGGGTGTTCCAGGAGAACCCGACGAGCGGCGACCGGCGGGTGAGCGGCACTGCGGCGGCGCTCATCGGCGTCGAGGCCGCCGAAGGGACCGGCGGGGGAAGAGCGGATGCCGCCGCGTCGGAGCTGCTCGCGCTGCGGCTCGCTCACGCGATCGTCTTCGGCTGGGGCGGGATTCCCGTGATCTGGTCCGGCGACGAGCTCGCGACCCCGAACGATCCCGACTGGTGGGCGGATCCGGCCCACGCCGACGACAACCGGTGGGCGCACCGGCCTGCGCTGGACGAGGGGCGCCGGTCGCTGCGGCACCGCCCGTGGACCGTCCCAGGCCGCGCCTTCGCCGATCTGGCCGCCATCGCCAGGACGCGGGCGCGGCTGCCGTACCTGCACGCCGGCGTGACTTCGGAGGTTGAGACGCCGTACGACCCTGGCGTCCTGTCCCTCGTGCGACGCCACTCCCTCGGCACGATGCTGCAGCTCTACAACGTCACGCTCGACTGGCGGCCGTATCCCGGCTCGAGGCTCGGCTCGCTGGGGCTGTCGGACACTGTCGATGCGTTGACCGGGCACATCGTCACGCCCGGCGCGGACGGGAAGCTGTGGCTGCCACCGTATGCCGCGTGGTGGCTGGTCCCGGCCGACGGCCCCCGCTGATCCCCGACGTGTCGAGGACGCTTCGCGACGGACCTCGCCGCGACAGACGTCCGCAGTAGGTTGGAGGCCATGACCTCCCGGCCCCACTCCCCCACCGACGCGCTCTGGAACCGTCCCGTTCCCATGATCGGCGACACGAGTTCCGCGCATGAGCGCGCGGGCGATCCCGCGGGCTGGGCCTTCTCCGCGGAGGCGATCGCGCAGCTGGGGCAGATCATCGCCTCCCGGCGCGACATCCGTCGCTACCGACCCGATCCGGTCCCGGACGACCTGGTTCGGGCGGTCATCGAGGCCGGCCACTTGGGACCGTCGGTCGGGCACAGCCAGCCGTGGCGGTTCATCGTCGTGTCCGACCCCTCGCTGCGGGACCGCGCCGCCACGATGTCGGACTCGCTGCGGTTGCGTCAGGCCGCCGCCTTCAGCTCCGACCGGGCGCAGCGACTCCTCGACCTGAAGCTGGAGGGCCTGCGGGAGGCGCCGCTCGGGATCGTCGTCGCCTGCGATCGGCGCGCTCCGGCCGCCGGAGTGTTGGGACGGGCGACGTTCCCCGACACGGATCTGTGGTCATGCGCGTGCGCCATCGAGAACATGTGGCTCACGGCTCGTGCCCACGGGCTCGGCATGGGCTGGGTGACGCTCTTCGAACCGCACGACCTGGAGGAGCTTCTCGACCTGCCGGAGCGCGTCGAGACGCTCGGTTGGCTGTGCCTCGGCTGGCCGGACGAGCGCCCTCCCGAACCCGGCTTGCAACGCCTCGCCTGGTCCTCCCGGCTGCCGCTCGACGAGGTGATCCTGCGCGATCGGTGGCCCGGCGGGGCGGACGGCACGGTTGGTGCCGGGGCGCGCGACTCCTCCTCTCGCGGGGCTCCAGCCCCCCCGACGAACCATCTTCGCGCCCCCGACCAGGCCCGTGTCGTGGCCGCCACGGACGACACCGACGACCTGCTGTCCCCGCCCGGGTCGCTGGGCGCGCTCGACCGGGCGCTGGACACCCTGGTGGCTGCGGGATGCGCCGGCGCCACGGGCGGGACGTTGGTCCTCGCCGGCGCTGACCATCCGGTGGCGGCCCTGGGTGTCTCGGCGTACCCGGCGCGCGTGACCCGGGACGTCATGAACGCGTCGGTCGCGGGCGAGGCGCTCGGCGTCGTGACCGCGTCCGGTGCCGGCCTCGGCGCGGTCGTGGTCGATGCCGGGGTCGCGGGCGGCGTCATACCCGGCGCGCTCGAGTCCCGCCTGGCCGACGGAGCGCAAGGCGACCTGATGGGCTCGGATGCCCTCACCCGTCAGGCAGTCGAGCGTCTCATCGACCGCGGCCGGCAGATCGGCCGCCGCGCAGCGCCAGGCCTCGTGGCGCTCGGCGAAGTCGGGGTCGGCAACACGACCGTGGCCGCCGCCCTGGCGTGTGCCCTGCTGAACGTCCGCCCCGAGGAGGCCGTCGGACTCGGGGCCGGCTCCGACGCGGCGATCCTCGAGCGCAAGCGCGAGGTGGTCTCGGCCGCGCTGGAGCGTGTCCGGGCGCAGGGGCGGCTCGACGTCCGCGACCCCGTGGACCTGTTAACGGGGTTCGGTGGCCCGGAGATCGCCGTGCTGGTCGGCGTCGTGTTGGGCGCGGCGAGCGCCGGGACGAGCATCGTCCTCGACGGGCTGGCCACCTCCGTCGCCGGTCTGCTCGCGCAGCGGCTCGAGCCGGCGGTGCACGCGTACCTCGTGGCCGGTCAGCGCAGCCGGGAGGTCGCGCACGACCTGGTGTTGCAAGAACTCGGCCTGGAGCCGCTGCTGGTCCTGCGGCTGCGGGCCGGTGAGGGTGTGGGCGCGTGCCTGGCCACCTCGCTGTTGCTCCAAGGCCTGCGTCTGCGCCAACGGGCCGCCCGCACGCGCTGACGGTCGACCCCGCCCACTCGCAACGTTCCCGGCTCACCCCCAGAGCTGGCGCCACACGTCGTACCCGATCCGCATCGTGAAGGCTCCCACGACGACGATAAATACGACACGGACGAACGCGTGACCTTGCGCGACCGCCGCGCGGGCACCGAGCCAGCCGCCGAGGACGTTGGCCGCGCCCATCGGCAGCGCCACGTGCCACGCGACGGCACCGCCGGGGATGAACACCGACAGCGCCGCCAGGTTGGTGGCGAGATTCGCCATCTTGGCCATCGCCGTGGCGTGGAGGAAGGCGTACCCCAACACCCCGACCAGCAGGAACGCGAAGAATGACCCGGTGCCTGGACCGAGCGCGCCGTCCCACATCCCGACCCCCAGGCCGATGGCCACCGCGTACGACAGGTGCCGACCCTTCCCGTGACGCAACGCCTCGACCCGGCCCAACGACGGCTTCGCGAGGGTGTAGGTCCCCACCCCGAGGAGAACCGCCAGGATCAGGGGGCTGAACGCCTCGCGCGGGATCCGCGAGGCGAGCAGGGCCCCGGCCGTGGAACCCACCCAGGCCGCCACCGCGAGGGGAAGCGCCGTGCGCAGATCGGGCCGAACACGTCGCCGGTAGGTGGCCGCGCTAGCCGCGGTCCCGCAGGCCGAGGCCAACTTGTTGGTCGCGAGCAACTGCACGGGGATCGCGTGCGGGAAGGCGACCACCAGCGCCGGCAGCTGGATAAGACCGCCCCCACCGACGACCGCGTCCACCCATCCGGCCACGAACGAGGCCGCCACGAGCAGCGCGAGCGAACCGAACGCCACCTCATCCACGGCGCGCCTCGACGACCTGCGCGCAGCCGGGCGGGGGGAAGAGCACCGGCCCACCCTACGAGGGGGTACCCGCGCCAACGCGCGGCGGGCGCGTGGTACACACCTGGGGTGCCAGCGCCCATGCCCCTGCCGTGGTGCCACGGGGCGTCGACGCGGGAGCGCCAGTGAACTGGCGCCACCTCGTCGCCGACACCCGGCCCTTTTCCAACCCGCATTTCCGGCGCCTGTGGACGGCGAACATCATCACGGTCATCGGCGCGCAACTCACGGTCGTGGCGGTACCTGCACAGCTGTACGCCGAGACGGGCAGCTCCGCGTACGTCGGGCTCTCCGGGCTGTTCGGGCTCGTCCCGCTGGTGGTGTTCGGCCTGTGGGGTGGGGCGCTCGCCGATCACCTGGACCGGCGCAAACTGCTCATCGTCTCGACCCTGGGGATCATCGCCACCTCGATCGCGTACTGGGTGCAGGCCGCGGCCGGTGCGACAAGCCCGTGGTTGCTGCTCAGCCTGTTCTCACTCCAGCAGGCCTTTTTCGCCGTCAACCAGCCGCTGCGCAGCGCGATCCTTCCGACGCTGCTGCCTGTCCAGCTGCTCCCTGCGGCGAACTCGCTCAACATGACCGTGCTGATGGCAGGCGGGATCGCAGGGCCGCTGATCGGCGGGGCAATGATCCCGGTTCTGGGGTACTCGTGGCTTTATCTGATCGATTCGATCACTCTGTGCGCGACCCTCGCCGCCGTCTGGCGGCTTCCCCCGCTGCCCGTGCTGCGCGACGGAGCCGGCGAGGTCGATGACGCCGGCGCGCGGCAGCGCGGAACGCCCGGACTTCGCTCGGTGATCGACGGGTTCGTCTACCTGCGCGGCCACCCGGTGCTGCTGATGTCGTTCGTCGTGGACATCATCGCGATGATGTTCGGCATGCCGCGAGCCCTGTTTCCGGAGTTGGCGCAGGTCAGTTTCGGAGGACCGCCGGCGGGCGGGTTCGCCTTCTCCGTCCTGTATGCCTCCATTCCCCTCGGCGCTGTCCTGGGCGGCGTGTTCTCGGGGTGGGTGAGTCACGTGCGCCGCCACGGCCGGGCTGTGATCCTCTGCATCGCGCTGTGGGGGGCTGGGATCGTGGGCTTTGGGCTCTTCGCCTCGCTCGCGGGCGGGGCCACCCACCCATGGCTCCTGCCGGCGGCCGCGATGTTGGTCGCGGCGGGTGCCGCGGACATGGCCTCGGCCGCGTTCCGCCAGTCGATTCTGCAGGGAGCGGCCGCCGACGAGGTACGCGGCCGGCTCCAGGGGGTGTTCATCGTCGTCGTCGTGGGCGGTCCTCGGATCGCCGATGTCCTCCACGGGGGCGTATCCCCCTGGATCGGCGCCGCGCCGGCCACCATCGCCGGGGGCATGCTCGTGCTCGTCCTGCTCGGGGCGGTCGCGTTCGCGGTGCCGGCGTTCGCCCGGTACGACGCGTGGGCGGACCGCGCACCCTGACTGCGCACCTGACCGCGCGCCCTGACCCGCGGACGCGCTCGCCGCCGACGACATCTCGACCGAGGTAGTGCACGTCCCGACGGTCAAGCCATTGGATGCGGAGACGATTCTGGGCAGCGCCAAGAAGACGAGCTGCGTCGTGACCGCTGGGCCGGCTGACCGACACGAGCGGTCCCTCAGAACCGCAGGTCAGTCGCGTACGCCGGCGAACGGACCGCGATCCGCAGGCTGTCGCCCGGCCGGAGCTGAGCCAGAGTATCGACGGCGTTGGGATCGAGCACGGCGATGACCGGGTAGCCGCCTGTCGTGGGGTGGTCCGCCAGGAACATGACGGGCCGCCCCGACGGTGGCACTTGCACGCTGCCCCGCACCACGGGCTCGCTCGCCAACTCGCCGGCGATGAGCCGCGCCAGGGCGGGCCCCGCGCACCGCACCCCGACGCGATCGCTGTCGGCCTCGACGACCCAGGTGGCGTGCCCCAGCACGTCTCGGGCTCCCGGGGTGAACCAGTCGGCCCGCGGACCCCAGGTGGCGCCCATCGTCACGCAGCCACCTCCGAACGGCACACGCGACGCGGCCGCCGCCACGTCCCGGCCCGCACCGGTCGTCTCCGCGGGCCCGCCGTCCGGACCCACAGCGAAGCCGACGATGCCCGTATCGGCAGTCCGCACGGCATGCGAACCCGTGGCCAGCACCTGTCCAGCATGCACCGGCGCCGGACCGAGCCCGGCCATCGTGTCGGACGAACGACTCCCGAGGACGGGCGGCGACGCGACCCCGCCGAGCACAGCGACGTAACTGCGCAGGCCGGACTCCGGGCGCCCAAGGCGCAGCGTGGCACCCGAGGGCACGAAGACGGGCTCGGCGAAGGCGACCGGGCAGCCGTCCACCGAGCAGGGCGCCGGCGCCCCCGTCACGGCGACCACGGTCGGCTCCAGCGCACGTACGGCCAGACCGCCTGCGAGGACCTCCAGCGTCGCGGCGGTCTCGTCGTTGCCCAGGAGCCGGTTCGCCAGGCGGTGCGCCGAACGGTCCGCGGCCCCGGACGGGCCGACGCCCAGGGCGGCCAGGCCGCCTCGCCCGAGATCCTCGACGAGGGTTCGAGGTCCCGAGGCCACGACGAGAAGCCGCCGGCCGCAGGACACGTCGAGCCGCGCGGCCCGTTCCTCATGGGCATCAGGCGGACCGCCCGTTTCCGTCGGGACCTCAGGTTTCGCTGACCCCATGTCGACGTGTGGGGTCCCTAAGAGCTCAGGCGGTGCGGGACGTAGGCGGCCGGTGACGTCGGCGAAGCGCACCCTCGTCCCCGGGGTGAGCAGCGCCGGCGGGCTGGCGCTGCTGTCCCACAGCACGGCCTCCGTGGTGCCCACCAAGCGCCAGCCGCCGGGGCTGGCTGTCGGGTAACAGGCCGAATACTCCCCCGCGACCGCGACCGAGCCGCGGGGGACCCTGGGCCGGGGACTGGCCAGCCGGGGAACGCTCCAACCGGCGTCCGGACAGGTCAGGTAGGCAAAACCGGGCGAGAAACCGCAGAACCCCACGGTCCAGGTGAGCTGCGTGTGCCGCGACACGAACGCCTCTGGGGTGCACCCGAGGAGGTCGGCCACGGCACCCAGATCCGGGCCGTCGTAGACGACCTCGAGGACGACGTCGACGATGACGTCACGCCCGAACACCGCACCCTGCTCGCGCGGCTCGACCGTGCGGATCCGCTCCCGCAGCCGGACGCCGGCGCCGGGACCCGGGCCCCGGACGAGTACGGTGCGCGCCGCCGGGACGGTTTCGCAGCCCGCCTCCGGATCGCCGATGGCCTCCCATCCCGCGTGAAACGCCCGGGCCTGCACACCGTCGTCGAACTCCAGCAGCAGCGCGTCCGGGCCGCAGGGCAATACGCGCGTCAACGGGGCACCCCGTGGGCGAACGGTTCCACGATCACGCCCGCCTCGTCCAAAGCCGCGCGCACGGCTTGGGCCATCTCCACGGCGCCCGGGCTGTCGCCGTGCACACACAGGGAATCGGCGCTCACGCTCACCTCCGTACCGTCGATCGCGACGACGCATCCGTCCACGACCATGCGCACCGCCCGCGACGCGACCACGTCCGGGTCGCGCAACACGGAACCTGCCCGATCGCGCGGGACCAGGGTGCCCTGCGCCGTGTACGCCCGGTCGCAAAACGCCTCCCTGGCGGTCGGCACGCCGAGGTCGTCCGCGATCCGCAGCGCGGCCGACCCGGGAAGGCCGAGCAGCGTGAGCGGCCGCGCCACTCCCGCGAGAGCCTCCGCGACCGCGCGCGCCTGCGCCTCATGTCGCACGATCGCGTTGTAGAGGGCGCCGTGCGGCTTGCAGTACGTGATCTCCACGCCCTCCCCTGCCGCTATAGCCTGCAGCGCGCCCACCTGATAGCGCACCTCGGCGCACAGCTCGACCGGATCGACGTCGAGGAAACGGCGCCCGAACCCCGCCAGATCCCGGTAGCCGACGTGCGCGCCGACGGCAAGTGAGTGCCTGTGGGCCAGGCGGACTGTGGCCGACATCGTGAGCGGGTCCCCTGCGTGGAACCCGCAGGCCACGTTCATGCTGGACAGGAGGGAGGCGAGGGATGCGTCGTCCGCGCGCCGCAGCGGACCAATGGACTCGCCGACGTCGGCGTTGAGATCGACGTGCATGCGGATCATCCTTCCTGACTCGGGCGCAGTTGCGCCCTCGTCGCCGGTCCGGCAACCCCACGATCTGCAGCTTCTCCCCGATGACGGGTCGCGCATCGCGGAGAACCTCGGGACGTCCCCTCGCCTGGGAGTTACAGTGGCCACACGGCGCGCGTGCCGTGTTTCCCACCGCCAACCGAGGGAATGCGACGCGGCGTCGCCCGCTTCCTGGGCGCACTGGGCACGGCGGAGGGCAGGTCTTGGGGCAGCAGGAGGAGAGGCCGATGTACACACTGACCATCAATGGAGCTGACCACGAGGTCGACGTCGCCGACGACGCCGACCTGATGATCGTCCTCCGTGAGAAACTGAACTACAAGTCCGTCAAGGACGGCTGCAACCAGGGGTCGTGCGGCACGTGCACCGTCCTGGTCAACGGCAAGGCGGTCCGCGCCTGCACGCAGAAGGTCAAGCGCCTCGCGGGCAAGCAGATCGTCACGATCGAGGGCTTCACGGAGCGCGAGCGTGAAATCTTCGGCTATGCGTTCGCCAAGAGCGGCGGCGTCCAGTGCGGTTTCTGCATCCCCGGCATGGTCATCGCCGGCAAGGGCCTGGTCGACGCCAATACTGACCCCTCGCGCGACCAGGTGAAGAGTGCCATCCGCGCCAACATGTGCCGCTGCACCGGGTACGAGCAGATCGAGGACAGCATCCTGGTCGCCGCCCAGCTGATCCGGGACGGTGCCGCGGTCCCGGAGATCCCCCAGAAGCTTGCGGTCGGCGAGGACGTGTTCCGCGAGGACGCGATCGACAAGGCGCTCGGCATCGGCGAGTACGTCGACGACATCATCATGGAGGGCATCACGTACGGGCGGAACGTCTTCAC
>CAJDWP010000071.1_pt1 | contig 19359 bp, 15 predicted proteins | sample 7391631 | NCBI WGS metagenome assembly CAJDWP01 (sample SAMEA7055740, study PRJEB34461) | soil metagenome | biome: terrestrial ecosystem; feature: Peninsula; material: soil | place: Antarctica | collected 2016 | reverse complement strand
TGGTCGCCCGGGGCGAGGCCTCCCTGGCAGGTCGGGCAGTAGAAGAACGCACGTTCACGCGGCGGGACGCCGATGGTCGCGACCCGGACGATGCCGCCGCAGCGCCGGCAGTCTCGGCCGGAGCGAGCGTGGACGAAGAGGTTACGGCCGGGTCTGGGGATGCCCGTCGAGCACCGGATGGGGCGGGTAGCGCCGATGCGCAGGAGTCGGTGGGCTCGATGCACGATCCCCGTCAGGCCATCGTCGTCGAGGTCGCCGACCGGTGTCCAGGGATGGACCCCCTCGACGAAGAGCGACTCCGCGGCGAAGACCGTCCCGATACCGGCGAGGCTGCGCTGGTCCATCAGGGCGTAGCCGATGGGGTCGGTCGGATGATGACGGATGTTGGCCACGGCTCGGTCGGCGTCCCAGTCGTCGCCGAGAAGGTCCGGGCCCAGGTGCCCGACGAGGTCGTCCTCTCTGTCGGAGGGGACGAGGTCGAGCCGGCCCAGGCGCACGCCGAGGCACGTCCACGCATCGGTGGCCAGCACCGCCCGCACGTGGGGTCCGCCGATGCGACGTCCCCCTGTCGACGTGTCGGTCGCCGCGATGCGCCAGGATCCTTCCATGCGCAGGTGGCTGTGCAGCGTCCAGCCGTCGTCCAGCCGGTTGAGCAGGTGCTTACCGCGGCTGACGACCTCCAGCGTGCGGCGGCCGGTCAGGTCGATGCCGCCGAGGTCCCCCCAGCGGAGCTCAGCCCGCCGCAGGATCTGGCCGCGCAGCGCCTGGTCCAGCCGCGTCGCGGTGCGGCGGACGGTGTCACCTTCGGGCATAGCGGGCCCCCAGCGTCTGCTGCGTCACCGGCGGATCCTCACTCCGCGCGGTGTGGCGTGGAAGCCCGCCGAGATCAGGGCCAGATCCAGGGGATGCCCCGAGCCGAGCAGCACCTCGTCGTCGGCCTTCTCGACGGTGAGCGGGCCTAGTCGACCTCCGTGGACGGCGTCGGCGAGGGCCGACGCCGCGGCGGCCAGCCGGTCGGCCTCGTCGGTATAGGTCAGCACGGCGCGTCCGCCGCGTTCGACGTAGAGCAGGAGCTCACCGTCGTGCAGCGCGACCAGCGCCCCGGCCTTGCGACCCGGGCGGTGGCCGGCCTCCCCGTCACCGTGTCGCGGCCAGGGAAGGGCGGCGCCGTACGGGTTGGCGGGGTCCGTCGCGGCCAGCAGGAGCGTCTCCGGGTCCGGCCCGTCGCGGCCGGCGCGCAGTCGGTCCACCGCCCCGGTGGTGGCGAACTGAGAGGCGCCGAGTCCCTCGACGAAGTAGCCGCGTCGGAGCGTGCCGGTCTCCTCGGCGGCGGCGAGCACGCGGTATACGCCCGCAAAACCGCCGGGTGGCTGCTCGGCCGCGACGCTACCTCGGGTGAGCACGCCGTACCGGTCCAAGAGCACGTCTGCGAGCGCGTGCGCCCGGAGCGTCGGATCGGCCTCGACCGGCGGCAGAAGCGCCCAGCGGCCGACGCTGCTCGCGTCGGCGAGACGGCTCCCTGCTGCTGGCGGATCTGCTCCCGACACGGAGCGGCCCAGCGCTGATCCGTACGGTCGTAGGCCGCGGCGCGTCCGGCGTGGCGGCCGCGGGGGACGGGACCGATGCGCGCCGCCGCGGGAGCCCACAAGCGCGCGGATCGGAGCGTACGAGTCGTTGCTCACCATGCCCTGCCAGGTCAGTTCCCACAGGATGCCGGAGACAGCCCCCAGATCGTGCGTCCCACATCGCTGCGCCAGCGTCCGGACGTGGAATGCACCACCCGAACCCAGCAGGTCGAGCAGGGCGGCGCGAAGGTCGCCCGTCGATTCGACGGGAGCCATCCCGGGTCGCTCGGGCTGCTCGGTTTGCTCGGGCGCCTCGGCTCCCGAGGCATCAATGGCGTCGAGGGCATCGTTGGGCCCGACGTCATGGAGGGAGTGGATGGAACGTTGGGAACGTCGGTGCTTCGGGTCGTCGCCCGGCGAGACCTCGCCGCGGGGCGTGTCGGCGGGAAGCCACTCGCCGGGGGGCGCCAGCGTGAGCGAGCCGCTGTCGGCGAAGTGGAAGGAGATCCACCCATCGGACCCCGCAAGGGCACCGTGGCCTTGCCAGAGGACCTCCCCCGAGGCCAGCAGCTCATCGAGGTGGGCGGGGGAGTAGTCGCGCACCCGGGCGGGCAGCACCAGCGACTCCCACGCGCTCGCGGGCAACACCGCGCCCGTGAGCTGCTCGATCGCCGACGCGACTCCCTCGGGGCCCCGCCCCTTTCCCCCCACGCTGTGCCATGCCGGCAAGAAGCGAGCGAAGTCGACCTGCTCGACGGGTTCGACCTCGGCGCGCAGCGCCGCGAGCGATCGACGTTTCAGGAGGCGCAACACCTCCGGGTCGCAGTAGTCGACTGGCGGCCGCGTCGACGCGGGGGCGCCGCCGTCAGAAGCTGCCGGAGGGCGCAGGCGTCCGCTCGCGAGCCGGTCGGCGCGCGCCAGTCGGGCCAGGACGTCGGCGGCGACGGCCGGCCCGACGCCGAGCCACTGCGCAAGGTCAACGGCGGTAAACGGCCCGTGCGTCCGCGCATACCGCGAGGCGAGGTCGCCCAGCGGATCGGGCACCGGGGCGAGCAGAGAGTCTGGGACGCCGGGGGGCGGGGCGACGCCGAGTGCGTCGCGCAGGCGTGCAGCGTCCTCGACGACGGCCCAGCGGTCCACGCCGCTGATCCGCAGCGCCAGCAGTCGTCTGGCATCGCGCATGGCGGTGAGCCAGGCGTCGACGTCGGCCATTGCCGATGGATCGGTGCGCTCGCGAACGTCGTCGGCGGTGATCGGTCCCAGGCGGCGCACCAGGTCGGCGACATCCTCGGCGTGGCGGCATCGCCGATCAGGGGCGCGGCGCTGCAGCTCGTCTTCGGTACGGGCTAGCACCGCCGGGTCGAGCAGGTCCGCCAGGTCGGCGGCGTCCGCGCCGCCGAGCAGCTCCGCCAGCAGGTCCGGGTCGAGGGACAGTGCTGCGGCGCGACGCTCGGCGAGCGGCGCGTCACCTTCGTACAGGAAATGCGCGACATAACCGAAGAGGAGGCTTCGCGCGAACGGCGACGGCGCAGGCGTTTCGATCGCGACCACGCGGACGCGGCGATCGGCGACGTCGCGCATCAGGTCGACCAGGGCGGGCACGTCGAACACATCCTGGAGGCACTCGCGGACCGACTCCAAGATGATCGGGAAGCTCGGATAGCGGCTCGCGACCGACAAGAGTTGGGCAGCGCGCTGACGCTGCTGCCATAGTGCCTGACGGCGCCCGGGGGAGCGGCGAGGCAGGAGCAGCGCGCGGGCGGCGCACTCCCGGAATCGCGCCGCGAACATCGCCGACCCACCGATGTGCGCGGTGACCGCGGCGGCGACCTCGCCCGGGTCGATCGTGAGGTCGGCGACCAAATCGGCGAGGGCGCCCCCGTCCGCGCCGCGATCCTGCGGCGTCTCGCCGAGGTCCGCGTCGGGCAGATGCAGCACGATCCCGTCGTCGGCGTACATCGGGTGAACCTCGACGCCGAGCCGTTCTCGCAGGCGGGCCGCGATGACCAGGGCCCAGGGTGCGTGCACGGGGGTTCCGTACGGGCTGTGGATCGCGATCTGCCAGTCGCCCAGTTCGTCGCGGAAGCGTTCGACGACGATCGTGCGCTCGTCGGGCAGCACCCCGGCGGCCTCGCGTTGTTCGGCCAGGTAGGCCACCAGATTGTCGGCGGCCCACTCATCAAGCCCGTCGGAGCGGGCGCGCGCTAGGGCGGCCGCTCTGGGGAGCTGGGTCAACTCCCGCGCGTACGCGCCCAGGGCCGCGCCCAACTCGGCCGATCGGCCCAACGTGTCCCCGCGCCAGAAGGGCAGGCGGCCCGGCTGACCCGGCGCGGGCGCGACGATGACCTGGTCGTGCGTGATGTCCTCGACGCGCCACGCCGACGTGCCCAGCGTGAAGACGTCACCCACGCGCGACTCGTACACCATCTCCTCGTCCAGCTCGCCGACCCGTCGGCCTGCGCCGTCGCCGGCGAGGAACACCCCGAACAGCCCTCGGTCGGGGATCGTGCCGCCACTGGTCACCGCCAGCCGCTGCGCTCCCGGTCGACCCCGGAGCGTGTCGGTGACCCGGTCCCACACCAGACGCGGGCGCAGCTCCGCGAACTCCTCGCTCGGGTACCGGCCCGCCAGCATGTCGAGCACCGACTCCAGCACGGGGCGGGTCAGGGTCGCGTACGGCGCGGCCCGGCACACCGCCCCGTGCAGGTCGGCCACGGTCCACTCATCGAGAGCGGTCATCGCGACGATCTGCTGGGCCAGGACGTCCAGGGGGTTGGCGGGCACCCGCAGCGCCTCGATCGCACCGGCGCGCATGCGTTCCACGACCACCGCGGTGCTCAGCAGGTCGGCGCGGTGTTTGGGGAAGAAGAGCCCCCGGCTCACGGCCCCCACCTGGTGGCCGGCGCGGCCGACGCGCTGCAGACCGCTCGCGACGCTCGGCGGGGCCTCCACCTGCACCACGAGGTCGATGGCGCCCATGTCGATGCCGAGCTCCAGGCTGCTGGTAGCGACGACGACGGGTAGGCGGCCGGCCTTGAGATCGTCCTCGATGGTGGCCCGTTGCTCCTTGCTCACCGACCCGTGGTGCGCCCGAGCGAGGATCGGCGGGGCGCCGCGTGAAGACCCCGCCTGCCCCATCAGCTGCGCGGGCGGGGTGCCGGGGGTGCGAGGCGCGCCGACGGCGCGAGCTGCGCCGTCGTACTCGTCGGCCTCGTCGTCCTCGTCATGCTCGTCGGGTTGGCCGGGAGTGCCGCCGTCGCCGGAATCGCAGGCGTCGGCGGGGACGAGTGCCTCGGCGCAGCGCTCCTCCCAGATCTCGTTGAGCCGGGCTGTCAGGCGCTCCGCGAGTCGCCGCGAGTTCGCGAACACCAGCGTCGAGCGGTGCGCGGTGATCTCGTCGACCAACCGCTCCTCTACGTGAGGCCAGATCGAGCTGCGGGCCGCTGCGCCAGAGGCCGCGCCGGACAGGTCCTCGGAGGCGGTGCCGAGATCGGCGAGATCCGGGACCGGAACCACGACGCCGAGATCCCACGCCTTGGCTGACGGGGGATCGACGATATGAACGGGTCGTCCGCCGGCGAGGAAGCGGGCCACCTCCTGCGCCGGGCGTACGGTCGCGGACAGCCCGATCCGTTGGGCGGGGCGGTCTAGCAACGCGTCGAGACGCTCGAGCGAAAGCGCCAGGTGGGCTCCCCTCTTGCTGGCGGCGACCGCGTGGACTTCGTCGACGATCACCGTCCGCACGCCGGTGAGGGACTCGCGCGCCTTCGAGGTCAGCAGCAGGAACAGGGACTCCGGAGTCGTGATGAGAATGTCCGCCGGATCGCGGGCGAAGGCCCGACGTTCGGCGGGCGGAGTGTCCCCCGTGCGCACGGCGACCCGGATACGGCGTTCCGGGAGGCCGAGCCGCCGGGCCTGTAGGTCGATGCCCACGAGGGGTGCGCGCAGGTTGCGTTCGACATCGACGCCCAGCGCCTTCATCGGGGAGACGTAGACCACCTGGCAGCCCGCGGGCGGCGCCGCCATGGTCGGCTGGCGGTTCAGGATGTCCAGCGCCCACAGGAACGCCGACAGCGTCTTGCCAGATCCGGTCGGCGCGATGACCAGCGTGTGACCGCCGTCGCTGATGGCCTCCCACGCCGCGCTCTGCGCCGGGGTCGGGGCGGCGAAGGCACCCTGGAACCAGTCGCGTACCGCTGGGGAGAATCGCGCCAGCGCCGTCTGCGGCTGGGCCGGTGCCGCGGACGCACCGTCGCCTGCGTGCTTGGCCGGTCGGTTGCTCATATCACGTCGAAGCGTGCCACAGCGCCCCGACAACGCACCCCAGCAGCAGGGCCGTCGGCGCAGGGGGGTCGGTTCAGTTCGTACGCGTTCCGTCGGAAAGCTTCGGAGGGTGGCGAGGGGTGGGCGGCGGCGGACGGTGATGTACTGCGGGTGTGCGACTTCAGGAGTTCTGGCGGCTGATGGAGGAGGAGTTCGGTCGGCCGCGGGCGCGGCAGATCGCGGACCATCACGTGTTCGCCGAGCTGGGCGGCACGACAGCGAACGAGACGCTAGAAGCCGGCGCCGATCCGAAGGTCGTCTGGAGGGCGGTCTGCGATGAGATGGACGTACCTCAGGATCGGCGTCTAGGCCGCGAACGCCCGCTGCGTCACGACGGCTGAGACGTCGACACCCGACACTCGACACCCGACACGCCGATGACGTCGCGAATCCGAACGTGCGTGCGACGAACACATGTTCGGGATAGCGTGGGGTGCGGTTCGAACTTTCGGCGGTCCTCCACACCCCCGCGGTCGTCAGTGCTCATCCACAGGCCCGGCCCGGGTGCGGAGCGTTGTCGGAGGCGCGACCTAACGTCTGACCCAACGGATCGCCGCGGCGGCCGACAGGGTCGAAGGTAGACGGCGGACACGAGACACGAGAAGGCGGTAGCACCATGGCAGCAAGCCCGGCCGGCGGGGCCGACCAGCGCAAGCCGACCCCGGATCAGCGGCAGAAGTCACTGGGCGCGGTGTTGGCGCAGATCGAGAAGAGCCACGGCAAGGGGGCCGTGATGCGCCTGGGCGACGACATCCGCCCGCCGATCGCGGTGATCCCGACGGGGTCGATCGCGCTGGATGTGGCCCTCGGCATCGGAGGCCTGCCGCGCGGCCGGATCGTGGAGATCTACGGCCCGGAGTCCTCCGGGAAGACGACCGTCGCGCTGCACGCGGTGGCCAGCGCGCAGCAGGGCGGCGGGATCGCCGCTTTCATCGATGCGGAGCACGCGTTGGATCCGGAGTACGCGAAGAGGCTCGGCGTCGACACCGACGGACTCCTCGTGGCGCAGCCCGACACCGGCGAGCAGGCCCTAGAGATCGCGGACATGCTGATCCGCTCGGGCGCCCTCGACATCATCGTGATCGACTCGGTCGCGGCGCTGGTGCCTCGCGCCGAGATCGAGGGCGAGATGGGAGATAGCCACGTCGGTCTGCAAGCGCGGCTGATGAGCCAGGCGCTGCGCAAGATCACCGGCGCCCTCAGCAACACTGGCACCACCGCGATCTTCATCAATCAGCTGCGCGAGAAGATCGGCGTCATGTTCGGTTCACCGGAGACGACCACTGGCGGCAAGGCGCTGAAGTTCTACGCGTCCATTCGCCTTGACGTTCGCCGCATCGAGACCCTCAAAGACGGGACGGTCGCGGTCGGCAACCGGACCCGTTGCAAGGTCGTGAAGAACAAGGTATCTCCGCCGTTCAAGCAGGCCGAGTTCGACATCATCTACGGCCACGGCATCTCGCGAGAGGGCGGACTGATCGACATGGGCGTCGAGCACGGATTCGTCCGCAAGTCGGGGGCGTGGTACACGTACGACGGCGACCAGATGGGGCAGGGCAAAGAGAACGCGCGGGCGTTCCTGCGCGACAATCCTGAGCTGTCCGATGAGCTTGAGCGCCAGATCAAGACGCTTCTCGGCGTCGGGGTACCGGCGGGCGAGGCGGTCGTTGACACCGGCAACGCGGACGCCTCGACAGCTCGAGGCGCGCGGCGCGACGACGATCTCGGCGAGGTGCCCTTGGCCGAGATCCCGGTGGCCTTCTGAGCGCGTGATGGCCGATGCTGACGGCACGTCGACCGCTTCGCGGGAGACCGAGCTGGCGGAGCTGCGGGCGGCGCTGTCGAGCGCGCAGCAGGGCGCCAGCGCCCCTCGGGAAGCCGCGCCGTCCTCCGGATCCGGGCGGCAGAGGCAGGCGCCTTCGCCCCCACCTCCGGACATGGCGACGGCCGGGCGCGATGCGGACCCCTACGAAGTGGCCCGCCACATGGTGCTGCGCATGCTGACCATGGCGCCGCGCAGCCGCTCCGAGCTGGCCCGCAAGCTCGAGCTGCGCGGTTGCGCTCCCGAGGTTGCCTCAAGGGTGCTCGACCGGATGGAGGAGGTCGGCCTCGTCGACGACGCCGCCTACGCGGCGATGCTCGTGCGCAGCAAGCAGTCGACCCGCGGGCTGGCCCGGCCCGCTCTGCGCGCCGAGATGCGACGCAAAGGTTTGCCCCGGGACGTGATGGAAGACGCGCTCAATCAGGTGAGCGCCGACGACGAACATGAGGCGGCCGCCCGACTCGTGGCGAAGCGGCTCGACACGATGCACGGTCTGGACGCGACCGTGCAGGCGCGGCGCCTGGCCGGGATGCTCGCCCGCAAAGGGTACGGCGGTGCCCTCGCGCGTCAGGTCATTCGTGAGGCGCTGCGGGGAGCGCCGCAGCATCAACGAGACTGAGTCGCCGGGTGACGTGGGGACATCCCAGATCAGATGGAGTGAAGCGGTCGGTTTGCCCGGGAGAGGGAGTCGGCGGGGACGACCTGCTTGCCGAACGGAAGGCAGGTCACCGGGATCATCTTGAGGTTCGCGATGGCCAGCGGGATGCCGATGATCGTCACCGCCTGTGCCAGTGCCGTCGTGACGTGACCGATCGCCAGCCAGATTCCCGCAACGAGGAACCAGATCACGTTGCCGATCGCCGAGCCCGCGCCCGCACCGGGCCGAGCCACCACCGCGCGACCGAACGGCCACAGCGCGTACGAGGCGATCCGGAAGGAGGCCACCCCGAACGGGATCGTGATGATGAAGATGCATGCGACGATTCCGGCCAAGACGTAGCCGAGCGCCAGCCAGAAGCCGCCGAAGACCACCCAGACGATGTTGAGCAGGGTACGCATGAGCCGCGATGACCTCCATGACGACGACGCCGGGCGCGGCTGAGTCGTCCGCGGCCCGCGCCCCGGCAGGCGTCGGGGCTATTAGTTCAGCGAAGGGCGCCGCGCCGCAGTTCCCGGACCTCGCGGGGGACTCTGAGGCGACCGGTCCGGAAACGGCGGTCTAGAGCAGCGGGCTCTCTCGGCCGCGCGCCAGGTGCCCAGCCCACACACGTACCCTGGTCTGCGATGACCACGAACGATGCCCCGCGAGAGCCACGCGTGCCCACCTATGAAGTGCGTACGTTCGGCTGTCAGATGAACGTGCACGACTCCGAGCGGCTCGCGGGTCTCCTGGAGCGCCGTCCCCGCCGACCTGCGCCCCGATGTCGCCGATGTCGTGGTCTTCAACACGTGCGCCGTGCGGGAGAACGCGGACAACAAGCTGTACGGCAACCTTGGCCAGCTCCGTCCCGCCAAGACGCGCAACCCCGGGATGCAGATCGCCGTCGGCGGGTGCCTCGCGCAGAAGGACCGCGCCGAGATCGTGCGGCGCGCACCCTGGGTCGACGTCGTGTTCGGTACCCACAACATGGGGTCGTTGCCGGCGCTGCTGGACCGCGCGCGCCACAACCAGAAGGCCCAGGTCGAGATCCTCGAAGCCCTCGAGACGTTCCCCTCGGTGCTGCCGACCCGCCGCGACTCCGCGTACGCCGCGTGGGTCTCGATCAGCGTCGGGTGCAACAACACGTGCACGTTCTGCATCGTCCCCGCGCTGCGGGGCACGGAACAGGACCGCCGCCCGAGCGACATCCTGGCCGAGATCAAGGCGCTGGTCTGCGACGGGGTGATCGACGTGACCCTGCTGGGGCAAAACGTCAACACGTACGGCGCCCAGTTCGGCGACCGACTGGCGTTCGGCAAGCTGTTGCGTGCGTGCGGGGACGTCGAAGGCCTGGAGCGGGTGCGATTCACCAGTCCGCACCCGGCCGCGTTCACCTCCGACGTGATCGACGCGATGGCGGAGACCTCGAACGTGATGCCGAGCCTGCACATGCCTCTGCAATCCGGCTCCGACCGGGTGTTGCAGGCGATGCGGCGCAGCTATCGTGCTGGTCGATTCCTGCGCATCCTCGACGAGGTCCGCGACAAGATTCCCGATGCCGCGATCACGACCGACATCATCGTCGGTTTTCCCGGCGAGACCGAAGAGGATTTCGAGGGCACGCTCAGGGTCGTCGAGCGGGCCAGGTTCGCGGGGGCCTTCACGTTCCAGTACTCGATCCGACCCGGCACCCCGGCCGCCACGATGCCCGATCAGGTCCCGAAGTCGGTGGTCCAGGAGCGCTTCGATCGTTTGGTGGCGTTGCAAGACGAGATCGCCTGGCGGGAGAGCCGCGCCTTCGAGGGCCGCACGGTGGAGGTCGTGGTCGCACCGGGCGAAGGCCGCAAAGACGCCCAGACTGCCCGCATGTCGGGGCGCGCTCGCGACAATCGGCTGGTGCACTTTGCTGTGCCTGAGGCCGCGCGGGCGTCCGGAGACCTCCCGCGTCCCGGCGACGCGGTCGAGGTGCAGGTCACCTACGGGGCCCCGCACCATCTCGTGGCCGACAGCGCCCTGGCTTCAGGGCCGTTCCGCGTCCGGCGAACGCGCGGCGGGGACGCGTGGGAGGCCACCCAGCACAACCCAGTGCCGGGGCGACCGACTGTCGCCCTCGGGATTCCCACGATCACGGCGCACTCCAACGGGTGATCTACGACGAAACCCGTGAAGCGATGAGCCTCATGGGTGAGTCAAGCCCACCCATGAGGCGCATGGTTGGTCGGACAGCGCTCACTCGCCGCCGAGACGCTGGTCAGCCTGCGCCCTAGCTTGGTCGATCTTGTCGCTGTGCTGCCCGCCGGTGCGCTCCTTAGCGAGCTCGGCGGCCTTGTCGAGGGCCGCGTCCGTCTGCTCCTCGTTCGCCAGCGCCTCGGCTGCCTTGCCCTTGATGTTGTCCATGAGGCCCATCGGGGTCCCCTTTCCCGTCGTCGCCAGCCAATGGTCTGAGCCGACGTAGATGAACTGATATCCGGGCGGCCCGGCTGCGCGCCCCTGACTGGATCGTACGGGCTGCGCCCATGTTCCCTGCCGGCCGACCGCCCTGCCGCGCGAAGCCGTGGGCTGCCAGGATGGTTGCATGCCTGACGTGCTCGATGTCCCTGGGGCGGGTGTGCCCGACGATGGCCGCGATGTGCTCGCCACGTCTCTCGCCAGCCCCCTCGTCGTCGCCGTGGTCGGGGCGACCGCGACGGGGAAGTCGTCGCTGGCGCTGGATCTCGCCGAGGCTCTCGGCGGCGAGATCGTCAACGCCGATGCCTCCCAGCTTTACCGGGGCATGGACATCGGTACAGCGAAGGTGCCTCCCGAACAGCGCCGGGGGATTGCGCACCACCAAGTCGACGTGCTGGACATCCACGAGGACGCGTCAGTGGCGGCCTACCAACGGCAGGCGCGCGCGGACATCGACGCCATCGCAGCGCGCGGCCGGACGCCGGTCGTCGTCGGTGGCTCGGGTCTGTATGTGAAGGCTGCCCTCGACGTGCTCGACATCCCCCCGACGGATCCGCAGGTTCGCGCCGCCTGGGAGAAGGAGTTGGTCGAGAACGGGGTGGAGGTGCTCTACAGCGTGCTCACGCACAAGGACCCGGTCGCCGCCGCGGGCATCCACCCGCGCAACGCGCGCCGCATCGTGCGCGCCCTGGAGGTCATGGAGATCACGAGGCGGCCGTTCTCCTCGTCTATGCCGGACCGCGAATACGTCACCCCTGCCGTGCAGCTCGCGATTCGGGTGCCGCGCCGCGACCTCGACGAGCGGATCGGTCGGCGCTCTGCGCAGATGTGGGCCGACGGGTTCGGGGCGGAGGTCGAGTCCTTGGAGGCGCAGGGACTGTCCCGCACCAAGACGGCGTCGCGGGCACTCGGATACGCTCAAGCCCTCACGCAGTTGGCCGGGCGGCTCAGCGAGGCGGAGGCCATCGAGGACACGGCCCGGGCGACTCGTCGGTTGTCGCGCCGGCAGGACTCGTGGTTCGGGGCCGACCCACGGATCGTGTGGCTCGACGAGGGGCCGGGCCTCTCCGCGCGGGCACTGGCAGCGGTCAAGCTAGCGTGCCAGCCGCTGGACGCGCCATGACCGCTCTGGACTTGGGGCTGCCATTCGCGAAGGGGCACGGTACTCAGAACGATTTTGTGATCCTGCCTGACGCAGACGGGACACTGTGCCTGGAGGATTCCCTCGTACGCCGGCTCGCGGATCGTCGCGCCGGTGTGGGCGGCGATGGGGTGATCCGCGTCGTTCCGACCGGGTTGGCGCGCGAGGAAGCCGTACGCGCCCAGGCCGGGCAGGCGCGGTGGTTCATGGACTACCGCAACGCCGACGGCAGCGTGGCCGAAATGTGCGGCAACGGGGCGCGCGTGTTCGCCGCTCACCCAGGTGAGGGTGCACATGGGCCGTTGGCGGGTCGTCGCGCCGGAGGCTTTCGCCGACCGCGGCTTCGACACGCTGGTGGCCGTACGCGGGCACGACCCGTGGCCCGGCATGTCGATGGATCTGGGCAACCCCCACGTCGTGGTCGTCCTTCCGGAGGCGGTGGACCTCGACGGTTTGGACCTGAGCTCGGCGCCGTTGCTCAACCCCATCCCCGAGCAGGGCGCGAACATCGAGTTCGTCCAGCCCCTCGGGCCGGGTCACCTGCGCATGCGGGTCCACGAGCGGGGGGTGGGGGAGACGCGATCGTGCGGCACGGGTGCATGTGCGGCCGCGTTGGCGTTGCGAGCGTGGAGCGCCCACCCCGGCGAGCACGACGCGTGGCGGGTGGAGCTGGCCGGCGGAACGGTCTATGTGACCGCCCTGCCGGGCGACGAGGTGGAGCTGACCGGCCCGGTCGAGCTGGTCGCGGACGGCACCTTCTGGCCCGTCGCGCGCTGAGAGGTGCCCGGACGCCCTTCAGTGTGGCGCCGGTCGTGGTGGAATGACGCCGTGAGTGCTGCCGAATCCGTACGCCGGGCCGCGAGCGTAGCGGCCCAAGCGTCCCTGGTCCTGCGTCGCACGCCGGACGCGCAGATCGACGCCGTCTTGAGGGTGGCCGCGCAGACGCTTTCGCAGCGCGCGGACACCATCTTGGAGGCGAACGCGCAGGACATGGCCGCAGCGGAGGCGGCCGGGATGTCCGCCGGCCTGCTCGACCGTCTGCGCCTCACCCATGCGCGGATCGCCGACGCGGCGGATCAACTACGCGAGCTGTCGGGCGTCCCCGCGGCGGAGCGCCTGGTGTACATCCGTGACCTGCCCGACGGATCCAGGGTGTACGAGCGACGCGTCCCGGTGGGCGTGATCGGGGCGACGTACGAGGCGCGGCCCGCGGTCACCCTGGATGTGGCGAGCCAGGTGCTCAAGGCGCGCAGCGCGGCGGTGTTGCGGACCGGGTCTGCGGCGCTGCGCTGTTCGGCCGTGCTGGTCGACGAAGTACTCGCTCCCGCGCTGGCCTCCGCTGGCCTCCCGCCGGGCGCGGTCACTCTCCTGCGCGAGCCCGGCCACGAGAGCGCCGAGGCCTTGGTGAGCCAACCGGAGGACATCCCGTTGGTGATCGTGCGCGGCAGCGGCGAGACGACCCGGCGCCTCAGCGCACTCGGCGCCGCGGCCGGTGTGCGGGTGCTCGCCCACGCCGACGGCGGCGGCGTCATGTATGCGGACGTCAGCGCCGACCCCGAGCGCTTGGCCGGCCTGATCCGCGCCGGCGTCGACCGGCTCGGCGTGTGTAACCGGCTCAACCTGCTGCTCATCCACCGCGCGCGGTGGGAGGAATTCGCCGGCCTCGCGGCGCGGACGCTCGCGGAGTCTGACGTGAGCGCCGCGCTCCCTCCGCACGAGCTGCCCCTCGGTCACGAGTGGGCCCTGGACGACGACCACCAAGCCACGGTGACGCTCCAGCCGGTCGACGGCCCGGTCGACGCCGCCAGCCTGGCCTCGCGGGAGACCAGCGGCATCGCGGCCACCGTCGTGGCTCAGGACGACGAAGCAGCCGCGGAATTCCTCGCGGCGTGGGACGGCACCGGCGCGTTCTGGAACACCACGACGCGACTGCTCGACGGTTACAAGCTGCTGGGCGTCCCCGAGACCGGCATCAGCCTGGACAAGGTGCCCGGCCCGCGTGGTCCCGTGACGTTTCCCGATCTGTGCCTGCGTCAGTTCGTCGTCGTGCCGCACTCGGGCGCGGAGGCCGCGGAGCGCACACTCGGCTGAGCAACGGGCTGGCCTTCTCGGTTGACCTCGTCGGCCCTAAGGGCGTGCGCGGTGCCGGGCTGCAATGTCATTGTGCGGCAGGTTGATTCGTTGTGGTTCTGTTACAAAACGCTTAGTCCGGTCGGCATCCGCGCAGTTTTACGCTGGCGGTATCGCGACGGTTGACGTGCGCGGTGGGGGCTCATGGGGATGGGGGAATCACGATGATGTCGACTCTTGCGCGCATCGCGGCTCTGATGACGGCGGCCTTGTTGATGGGATCGAGCGCTACGGCGGCCACGGCCGCGGCGGGGGAGCCGGTCCGCACTTCGACGGTGACGGCGGGGGATCAGGGGTCGATGAGCGCTTCCGCTGCGGCCACGATGACCTCGAACCGGAAGCCGAAGCCGAAGCTGAAGCCGGCCAAGGGCTTCCACGTGGTCAAGGAGCTGTCGCGGGAAGCGCAAACGGGGCTCGCACCGGCTAAGGGTGAGCTGTGGTTGGCGGCCATGACTGACGACTACACCGTCCGGCTCGACCATCTGCGGGCGGGCCGGTGGACGACCGAGACCGTGCCCTTCGATGACGGGGGAGAGGTCTTGCTCACCGGCACGAGCCGGGACGACGTCTGGCTCGCGGTCGGGGCGTCTTTGCGCCGGTACGACGGACGTCGATGGGCCACGGTGGCGCTCCCGGCCCGCGACTTCCGCGCCGGAACGTGGGGCATAACCTCGGTGGTCAGCCCCCGCAGAGGCGTCCTCTACGCTGCGCTGTCCGGCGCCGAGTGGTACGGCGGCTCGCAGGTCTTCCGCTACGCCAAGGGACGGTGGACCGCGCTCGGTGGCCCCTCCTCCACACCCGGGTATCACCGGGTCTTTCAGATGAAGGTCGTCGACGGCGCGCTACTGACCCGCGCCTACACCCCATCTTCAGAAGACTTCGAAAAGTATGTGGGCGGCGGGTGGGGCGAGCTATTCAGCAACAGGTTCATGCTGGGCACCCCCTTCCACATCAGCGGGTGGTACCCCCGCAGTGACGGCAACCACCTGCTCCTCGGTCAGGGCGGCTTCTCCGGGCTGGTCCCGATGTGCCAGCAGTGGATCGGCGCCGAGCCGCTGGTCGAGTGCGCCACGACCCGTACGACCGCAGCGTCCGCCCAGCTGAGGAACGGCACGATCGTTCTGGCCGAGGATGACCACTACCGCCCTGGGAACCCGTGGACCGGCACGACGCAGGGCGAGTGGGTGGAGGGTAGCTTCGGCCTGCGCTTCCCCGACGGTCGGGAGGCCCCTCTGGCCGGCGACCCCGGAGACACCACGCCACTCGTTATCGCAGAGGCTCATCGGAACGCAGCCTGGGCTGTCACGGGAACCCAAACCGACACCGGCTGGAAGACCTACCTGCAGCGCTACGACGGCTGACCGTCGGGGCGCAGCCTCTGGTTGGCCGGCCCTCCCGACGGACCGGATCGTGCGCGGCACCGAGCAGCAATATCATTGTGCGGCAGGTCGATTCGTTGTGGTTCTGTTACATAACTCTTAGCCCGGTCGGCGTACGCGCACTTTTACGCTGACGGTATCGCGACGGTTGACGTGCGCGGTGGGGGGCTCATGGGGATGGGGGAATCACGATGAAGTCGACTGCTGCGCGCGCTGCGTCTCTGATGACGGCGATCTTGTTGGTGTCATCGAGCGCCACGGCGGCCACGGCCGCGGCGGAGGAGCAGGTACGCCCTTCGACGGTGACCGCGCTGGAGCCGGTGTCGACGAGCACTGCCGCTGCCGTCACAATGACCTCGAACCGGAAGCGGAAGCCGGCCAAGGGCTTCCACGTGGTCAAGGAGCTGCCGCGGGGAGCGCAAGCGGGGCTCTCGCCGGCCAAGGGTGAGCTGTGGTTGGCGACCACAGCTAACGACGGCTCTGTCCAGCTCGACCATCTGCGGGCCGGCCGGTGGACGACCGAGACCGTGCCCGTCGATGACTGGGGAGAGATCTTGCTCACCGGCACGAGCCGGGACGACGTCTGGCTCGCGGTCGGGGCGTCTTTGCGCCGGTACGACGGCCGTCGGTGGACCACCGTGGCGCTCCCGGCCCGCGACTTCGGCGCCAGACCGTTCCGCACAACCTCGGTGGTCAGCCCCCGCAGAGGGGTCCTCTACGTTGCGCTGTCCAGCGCCGAATGGTTCGTCGCCTCGCGCGTTTTCCGCTACGCCCAGGGACGGTGGACCGAGCTCGGTGACCCCTCCCTCGAACGCGGGTACCATCAGGTCGTTCAGATGAAGGTCGTCGACGGCGCGCTACTGGCTCGCGCCCAAAACCTAACTTCAGAAGACTTCGAAAGCTATGTGGGCGGCAAGGTGACCGTGCTGTACAGCAACTGGTTTCTGGCAGACACCCCCTTCCACATCAGCGGGTGGTACCCCCGCAGTTACAGCAACCACCTGCTCCTCGGTCAGGGCGGCTTCGAAGGGACGGCCCCGATGTGCCAGCGGTGGATCGGCGCCGAGCCGCTGGTCGACTGCGCCACGACCCGCGTGATCTCAGCGTCCGCCCAGCTGAGGAACGGCACGATCGTTCTGGCCGGGACCGACCGCTACCGGTTTGTGGACCCGCGGACCGGCACGACGCAGGGCGAGTGGGTAGAGGGTGGCTTCGGCCTGCGTTTCCCTGACGGTCGGGAGATCCCGCTGGCCGGCGGCCCTGGTGAATCCACGGAGTTCTTCGTCGCAGAGGCTCATCGGAACGCAGCCTGGGCCGTCACGACGACCTATACCGGCACCGGCTACAAGTACTACCTGCAGCGGTACGACGGCTGACCATCGGGCCCCCGACTAGGTTTCGCACGTGGCCACGACAGAGAAGATCTACTCCGCCCTCGTGCAGCGGAACCCGGACGCGGAGGCCGAGCTCCCCGATCAGGTCCGGACCAATCTCCCCCGCAACAGCCTGCGGCTGGTGGCGGCTAATGCCCTGCAGTCCTCCGGCGACCAGACCGTCAATGCCTCGACTGTGCTGCCCTGGCTCTTCAATGCCCTGGGTGTGCCTGCCGCCCTGATCGGTCTGCTCGTGCCGATTCGCGAGTCCGGGTCGATGCTGCCGCAGGCCTTCCTCACGCCGTGGATCCTGCAGGTGCGACACCGCAAGTGGGTCTTCGTCACCGGCGCCCTGGTGCAGGCCGCTTCGGTGTCCGTCATGGCGCTGACTGCCGCCACCGGCCATGGTCTGACCGCCGGCCTGATCATCGTCGCCGCGCTGACGGTCTTTTCGCTGGGGCGCTCCCTGTGCTCGATCTCCTCGAAGGACGTCCAAGGACGGATCGCGCCGAAGGGCCAACGCGGCCAGATCAACGGCCTGGCTACCACCGCCTCCGGGCTTGTCGCGATCACCCTCGGCCTGGGGGTCCGTTTTTTCGGCGGTGACGATCTCGCCGCCGGGCAACTCGCCTGGCTGCTCGGCGCCGGCGCCCTGCTGTGGGTGCTCGTCGCCGTGCTCTACTCCAGCATCCACGAGCCGGCGGGCGAGCCGCCCGAGCCCCGCGCCCCCGACGCGTCGAACTGGTTCGTGGAGTCCGTCACCCTCCTGAGAGAAGACCGACCCTTTCGCAACTTCGTGGCGGTGCGCGGCCTGCTGCTCGTCTCCTCGCTCAGTCCCCCCTTCGTCGTCTCCCTCTCGGTCCGCTCCGGCGCCGAAGGGCTAGCCGGCCTCGGTGGCTTCATCGTCGCCTCCGGCCTCGCGGCGCTCCTGGGCGGGCGCATCTTCGGCCGCTTTGCGGATCGCTCGAGCCGGCGGCTGATGACTTTCGGCGCGTCGGCCGCCTCTGGCATCGTCATTGCGCTCGTGCTCATCGTGAGCATCACGGACGTGGGGGGCGGCTCGATCTGGGCCTACCTGCTCTTCGTGGCCGGGTACTTTCTGCTGACCCTGACGCATACCGGGGTGCGAGTTGGCCGCAAGACCTACGTCATCGACATGGCCGAAGGGGACCAGCGCACCACGTACGTGGCGGTGTCGAACTCGGCGATGGGGCTCATCCTGCTCACCGTCGGTGGGATCAGCTCCGTGCTGGCCACCATCGGCCTGGAGTGGGCGCTGCTCTTCCTCGCAGGCATGGGCCTGCTCGGCGTGTTCACATCGGCCCGACTGCCCGAGGTCTCGAGCGGGTAGCCGGTTACTGCGCCGAGGGCAGTCACCACCAGGGGCGCCCGGGCCAGCACCGCCTCTCAGGCGGGGTCGGGCAGAACCGACCCGTCGTCGCGGCGAATTCGCAGCACCCGGAAACCCTTGGCGGACGCGAAGCGCTCGACCTCAAAGTGCGTCTCCAGGGTGCCCGAGAGCCACTGGTGCAGCGAGTCGGAGCCGAGGTTGCGCTGCACGACGAGGTAGGCGCTGCCGCCTGGCGCGAGGCGTGCCAGCCAGTCGAGCAGCATCGCGTGCAGCACGGTCTTGCCGACCCGGATGGGCGGATTGGACCAGATGACGTCGAAACGTACCCGCGGTGGGACGGCGTGCGGCGGGCAGGCCCGCACGCCGCTCAGCCCGAGAGACGCGGCGTTGACGGCCACCAGATCCACGGCGCGCTCGTTGACGTCGACGGCCCACACGGTCGCCTCCGGGGACAGCATCCCCAGCGTGAGGGCCAGCGGCCCCCAGCCGCAGCCTAGGTCCAGCAGATCGCCGGAGGCGGGTGGGTCGGGGACCTCACGCAGGAGGACGGACGTGCCCAGGTCGACGCGGTCGCCGCTGAACACCCCCGAGGCGGTGGTCACGTGGACGTCGCGGCCGGCGAGGACGACCGACAGGGCGCGGCGTTCGTCGCGTCCGGTCGGTCGTTCGGCGAAGTAGTGATCCCCGCGATCCACCCGGGGCCGGGAGTCGGCCATGACGCCATCGTAGGCAACCGGTCGGTATTGGCCCATCGCTCGCGCCTCGGCCGGTGCGAGGTCGGGACGGCGCTAGCCATGACACCGCCGGGAGTGTCAGTCTGGGCACATCATGACGCGCCCTTCCACGGATCCACACCCGCCCAGCCACTCGGGGGAGCCCGGCCTCGTCGACCTTTTTGGGTCGCGGGCCAGCGCTCTCGGCGATGACGACACCTGGCACCTCAACGATCCCGACTTCTCCTACGACGGTGACCAACTCGACCGCGAGGAACGGGCCGCGACGCGTCGGGTCGCAGGCCTGTCGACGGAGTTGGCGGACGTCACCGAGGTCGAGTACCGCGAACTTCGCCTCGAACGCGTGGTGCTCGCGGCCATCTGGTGCGAGGGGACCTCGCACGACGCCGAGAACTCGCTGCGCGAACTGGCGGCCCTCGCCGAGACGGCGGGCTCGCTGGTGCTCGCCGGGGT
>CAJDWP010000097.1_pt1 | contig 19629 bp, 16 predicted proteins | sample 7391631 | NCBI WGS metagenome assembly CAJDWP01 (sample SAMEA7055740, study PRJEB34461) | soil metagenome | biome: terrestrial ecosystem; feature: Peninsula; material: soil | place: Antarctica | collected 2016 | reverse complement strand
CCGACGCGTCGATACGTGGGCGCCGGACAACTCGACGGCCGCTGCGCATGCTGATGCTGACCGATCACGACCGCCCCATCTCTCGGATGTGTGTCGGGTCAGCGTACGGCCACGTTCCCCGCTCAGCGGGGCGCCTACGCTGGGGCGGTGTCCTCGTCGCGCCGTACGCCAGCATCGCGAGCGGCGCCGCGCGTGGACCGGCTCGCGATGCTACGCGCGGCCGTCAGCGCGATCGGGGGGGTGGAGCGGCCCGGGCAGGTGCAGATGGCCCAGGCGGTCCAGGACGCGATCGCCAGTGGCCAGCACCTGCTGGTGCAGGCGGGGACGGGCACCGGCAAGTCCTTGGCCTACCTGGTGCCGGCCGTGGCGCACGCGTACGAGTCCGGCACCCCCGTCGTCGTCGCGACCGCGACGCTGGCGTTGCAGGCCCAGATCGTCGACCGGGACATGCCGGCGCTCGCGGAGGCCGTGCGGCCGTTGCTGGGTCGGCGCCCTTCCTCCGCACTGCTGAAGGGGAGGCGCAACTACCTGTGCGTCTACCGCCTCGCGGGCGGCTTCCCCGATGACGACGAAGGTGCCCTATTGTCTGTCGGCGCGGTCGACGAGGGCGTCTCCCGGCTGGGTGCCGAGGTGCGCCGACTGCGCGCGTGGGCCGAGGCCACGAACTCGGGGGATCGCGACGAATTGGTGCCCGGCGTGTCGGCGCGGGCCTGGCGCCAGGTGTCCGTGTCCGGGCGCGAATGCCTGGGGTCGGCGTGCCCGATGCGCGATGAGTGCTTCGTGGAGGTGGCCCGGGGCGCGGCGGGGGACGCCGACATCGTCGTCACCAACCACGCGCTGCTCGCGATCGACGCCTTCGAATCACTCGCGCTCTTGCCCGAGCACGAGGTGCTGATCGTCGATGAGGCTCACGAGCTCATGGACCGGGTGACCACCACGGTCACCGGCGAACTGGGTCCGGGCATGATCGCCTCGGCGGCGAAGAAGGGCCGACGGTCGGCAGATACCGACGCGCTCACGGAGGCGGGCGAGGCGCTGGGCGGGGTGCTCGCCGAACTCCCGGAGGGCCGGATCACGCGCCCTGCGCAGTCCCTGGTCGTGGCGCTCGGCCAGGTCCTGGCGGCGGCGCGCTCGTGCGTGTCGGGCCTGAAGCCGGAGCCGGGGGAGCGGTCCGACTCCGCGGATGGCTCACGAGCGGCGGCGAAGGCTGCGCTCGACGACGTGTACGACGTGTGCGAACGCATTCTCGCCGGGCGCGAGCTCGACGTGGTGTGGATCAGCGACGATCCCTTGCGAGGACCGATGTTGCGGGTGGCGCCGCTGTCCGTGGCCGGCCTGCTCCGCGACGGTCTGTTCAGCGAGCGGACCACCGTGTTGACCTCGGCCACGCTCGCGCTTGGAGGGTCGTTCGAGCCGGTCGCGGGCATGGTGGGGCTGCGCGGCGAAGGCGCGCCCGCGTGGCAGGGGCTCGACGTGGGCAGCCCGTTCGACTATCCCGGCCAGGGGATCGCCTACGTCGCCGCACGCCTGCCCGCCCCAGGCCGAGACGGAACGTCGCCGCTGGTCATGGACGAGTTGGAGGCGCTGATCAGGGCGGCAGGCGGGCGAACCCTCGGGCTGTTCTCCTCGATGCGGGCCGCGCGGGCCGCGGCGGAGGAGATGCGCTCCAGGCTCGGCGAGGACTACCCCGTGCTGTGCCAGGGCGAAGATCAGACACCCACGCTTGTGCGTGGGTTTGCCCGTGAAGCTCGGACCTGTCTGTTCGGGACGTTGTCCTTGTGGCAGGGCGTCGACGTACCCGGTTCGCGCGCAGGGGGCGGGGCGGCTGATCCGGCGGGGTGAGGATCGAGGCGTCGTGGCGTTCCTCGACCCGCGGATGGTCACGGCCCGTTACGCCGGCTTCCTTCAACGGTCGGTGCCGTCCTTCTGGCCCACGACCGACCGGGATCTCGTCCTGGGCGCGCTCCAGCGACTGGACGCGACAGCGGAGCCCGTGCTGCCGGTGCGTGAACCCCGGCGAGGCCGCCCGGTTCCCGGACCCGGATCGGAGACTGTCCCCACCGGGGAAGCGGCCGCCGACACGGTCAAGCACGTCGAGCCCGTCGCGCCCGTCGCGCCCGTCGAGCCCGTCGCGCCCGTCGCGCCCGTCGAGACGGCCCACGATTTGTTCACACCCCCGCTCGCCACGGGAGCCCCCGTCGTCGACGCCACCCGTACCGGGGTGACGCGGGGACATCCGTGGTCCGCGGACGCGGACGACGAACTGCGAGGCGGAGCCGAACTGGGGCTGGACATCGATGAACTCGCCGACCATCTCGGTCGCCCCGAAGCTGAGATCGCGCACCGTCTCCGAAGCCTGGGTTTGGGTTTGGGTCTGGGTCAGGGCGGAGCAGCACAGGACGAGGCGTAGCCGGCCGTGGTGCCGCGAACCGGGCAGGGATACCGTCGGTCGCCGGACGCGCATCGTTGTCGGCGCGCCGTGGCAGGGTATGGGACGTGCTGCCAGCGGTGAGTAGACGACGTGCCGGGGGAGACGGCGACTCCCGCGGACTCGTCAGCGTGGCTGATGTGGCCGGCGTGGCTGATGTGGCCGGCGTGGACGGTGTGACCGACCCTCATCAGAGGTGGTCGTCGTGACCCCGCCGTCGGCCCGCCGTCCGCCACGACCGCAGGTCAGTGAAGGGCCGCCGCTGGAGGCGCGCTCCCCCCACGGCGGTGGCGTTCCGCCGTACGTGCTGGTGAACGGCCCGGAGGAGCTGCTCGCGCAGCGGGCGGTCACCGCCACCCTCGACGCCGTGAAGGCGACACGTCCCGACCTGGAGGTCGTTCGGGTGGAGGCCACGGCGTACGAGCCGGGCGCGCTGATCCGGCACACCAGCCCTTCGCTGTTCGGCGGAACCATCGCAGTCGTCGTCTCGGGCGCCGAGGAGGCCGGTGACGAGCTGACCAAGGATCTGTTGGCCTTTCTGGCCGCCCCCGCCGAGCACGTCACGTTGATCGTCGTACACCGCGGCGGGGTGCGCGGCAAGAAAGTCCTGGACGCGCTGAAATCGGGCGGCGCCCGCGTGCTTCAGGCCCCGGCCGTCAAGTCCGACCGGGACAAGAGCGAGTTCGTCGTCAACGAGTTCCGCCGACAGGGTCGTTCGATCGCGCCGGGTGCCGTCCGGGCGCTCGTCGAGGCTGTCGGCAAGGACCTGTCAGAGCTGGCCGCGGCGTGCGCCCAGCTCATCGCCGACACGACGGGGACCGTCGAGGAGCAGACCGTCGAGACGTATCACGGGGGCCGGATCGAGGCCACCGGCTTCCGGGTCGCCGACGCCGCGCTCGCCGGGGACGTGCCGCAGGCACTGTCGCTCGCGCGCCACGCGTTCGCGGTCGGCGTCGACCCGGTGCCGATGGTCGCCGTGCTCGCTGCGCAGTTGCGGCAGTTGGTAAAGGTGGCCGGCGCCCCGCGCGGTTCGTCCGCCCAGCTCGCCAAAGCCCTCGACATGGCCCCGTGGCAGATAGACCGGGCTCGGCGCGCTCTGTCCGGCTGGGACCTCGATGGTCTGGGCAGCGCCATCCAGGCTGTTGCCGCCGCGGACTTCGCCGTGAAAGGAGGGGGGCGCGACCCGCAGTACGCGGTAGAGCGGGCCATCCTCGACCTCGCGGGTGCCCGGCGGGGATCGACGCGTTGCGGTAGGTAGCGCCGGCGGCGGCCTGCGCGGGCGTTTGGGGGAGCGACACCGCCGTTCGCCCCAGCGCGGGCGGCCTGCCCGCGGAACGCGAGGACGGGCCTGCCCGTCAGGGTGGCCGATCGACCCGAAAGAGAACCGTGGCGAACATCAAGTCCCAGATCAAGCGCATCAAGACCAACGCGAAGCGCACTGATCGTAACAAGGCGCACAAATCTGAGATGCGCACCTGGATCCGCAAGTTCCGCCAGGCTGCGGCGAGCGGCGACAAGGACGCCGCTAGCGCGGCGCTCCGACTGGCGTCCAAAAAGCTCGACAGGGCCGTGAGCAAGGGCGTGATCCACAAGAACCAGGCCGCCAATAAGAAGTCGGCGATGGCGAGGACGTACAACGCGCTGTGACGCGCCGGGCGCACGGTCGGCTTGCGGCCGGTGCGCACCGCCGAAGGGCCGCCTCCCGCGACGGGTGGCGGCACTTCGCGACTTATCTTTCCCGCGTCGCTGCATGACAGTGTGGCGAAGGTCGGGCTTTCTTTCGGGGTCCGCATCCCTGCATCGGTGCTTGACTGGTCGATAGAGAAGGTGACACAGCAGGGTTAACCATCGAAGGTGATCCCACGCTTCGTCGACCGCCGTGGCCCTGTGGGTGGTCGACCACGTCAGGAGGGATGGGGCAGATGGCAATGGCGCCAATGCCGGGCGTGGCGACGGTGCGGGGCTTGAGCGGGTTCGGACGCGGCCTCGCCGCCGCAGGCCTGACGACGGCCGCGGGGCTGGCCGCCGAGCGGCTCAGCAGGGACCGGCGCCTCGCGGTCGCGCTGGACGAAGAGCGCGGCGGGCGCCACGGCTTGTACGAGGAGACGCCCGACGAGGTCCTGCGCGTGCGCGCGACCGACGGTGTCGCGCTGCACGTCGAGATCGACAACGTCCGTCACAGCTCATCGCCTCCGGGCCGACCGGGGGAGTCGTTGCCGACCATCGTCTTCACACACGGCTACTGCCTGTCCGACAAGTGCTGGGTCTTCCAGCGTCGACAGATGCGCGACGCCGGCTACCGCGTGGTGCTGTGGGACCTGCGGGGCCACGGACGTTCGGACCCGGGTGAAGCGGGCAGCTGCACCATCGACCAGCTCGGCGCCGACCTGGCCACCGTGCTGCAGGAGGCCGTGCCGGAGGGGCCGATCGTGCTGGTCGGCCACTCCATGGGCGCCATGGCCATGATGTCGCTCGGCTTGCACCACCCGGATGTGGTCCGTCACCGGGTCATCGGCGCCGCGTTCGTGGCCACGAGCACCGGGGGCCTGTCCAGCCTGACGTTCGGCGTGGGCACCCTGCCGGGCCGGGCCGTGTGGAAGGTCGGTCCGAGGCTGACCAAGCGGCTTGCCAGCTCTCAGGGGCAGGTGGACTCCGTCGTCCGGGCGGGCCGGGACCTGCTCAACTTCTTCACGCATTGGGGGGCGTTCTCCTCGCCCGTGCCGATGAGCATCGTCGACTTCAGCTCCTCGATGCTCTACAACACCCGCCTCGATGTCATCTCGGCGTTTATGCCGCGCCTGAACGAGCACGACAAGGTCGAGGCGCTGGCTGCGTACCACGGGCTGGAGACGCTGGTGGTCAACGGGACGGACGACCGGCTGACCCCGCCGGAGCACAGCGAGGCCATCGTGCGGCTGCTGCCCGGGTCCGAACACGTGGTGTGCGACCTGGCCGGTCACCTGATCATGCTGGAGCACCCGGCCCTGCTCAACGAGCACCTCGTGGATCTGGTGGCGCGGTCTCGCCGCGCCATTCGTGCGCTCCCGGATCATCGAGCGCAGCGCCAGGCCGCCTTCGCCTGACGACCATCCCGAGGACGACCGGCGAACAGATGGAGTCCGATCATCATGATCAGCGCGCTGCTGGGGGCTGTTTTCCTCGCTACGGCCGCCACGTGCTGGTACGCCGACCGGCGGCGGACCCTGCCGCCCTTCTACGTCGTCTTCTCGGTGGCCAAGGTCGCCACGACGACGGTCCTCATCCTTTGGGCGATCACGCTCGGCGCCACGGACAGCGGCACCGGATGGGCGGTGCTGGTTGCGCTGACGTTCGGGCTGGTCGGAGACGTCGCCTTGCTGCGCGAGGAGCGGTGGGCCTTCAGGGTGGGCCTCGTCGCCTTCCTCGCCGGGCACGTGGCCTACCTGATCGCCTTCGCGGCCATCGCCGGAACGAACGGGCTGCGCCCGATCACCGGCCTGATCGGGGCGGTCCTCGTCGCGCCGCTCATGGCCCGTTCTCTGCCCCGAGTGCGCGAGGCCGTCCTGGCGGACGGGGACCCGCTACTCGGGAAGGCGATATTCGCGTACGGCGTCGTGCTCTTCGCGCTGACGGTGCTCACCGGCCTGAGCGGTCGGGTGCTCGCCCTCGCCGGGGCGATCTGATGCTCGGAGCGCTGGCGGGCTGACACGAGGGCCGGACGCCGTGTGGCGAGCCCTTTTGCGTGCCTTGTGCGACGAGCCCGAGAATGGTCCGAGGACGTGAACTGTCGTGAAGTGGTCACAAGGTCCGGTCGTGAAGTCGTCACCACGATCCGCTGATTTGGCAGCCGATGATGGTGCCCGGGAGAGGACCGACTATCGGTGCGGGCAGAACCGCGTCCCGGAGCCGCCGAATGACTCGCCGGGCAGCCGGTGATGAGGTTCGTTGATGCCAAAGCGTCGCACTGCGACGATGACATCCATGATCATCGACGAGGGGACCGCCATCGAAGGACCCCCTAGAGCGCGGGGTTCGGTGCAGGCAAAGGGGACGGTGGCCCTTCTACTGACGCAGGCCGGCTTTCAGGTGTGCCTGGCGGTGGGCCTGCCTTGGGGCCGGGCGGCCTACGGAGGACAAATCTCCGGCACGCTTCCGGCCCGTTACCGATGCATCAGCGCCGGGGCTGCTTTTGCCTATGCCGCCGCTGCTGTCGCTCTGGTTCGCGGTGGGGACGGCGTGCACAGGCAGCGCGTCTTCCTGGGCGGGGTCGCAGCGCTGATGGCCAGCGGGACTGTACTGAACGCCATCTCGAGGTCACCGCTGGAGCGTGGTCTGTGGACGCCATTCTGCGCGCTCACTGCAGCACTCGCCTGGCGTGCCCGCCGACTAGCGGGCTAGGCGCGGCCCGCGACTCCTGACTGCCGGTGCCCGGATCGGTCATCGTGCTGCTGGTCAGGACGATCGCCATCACGGCCCCCGAGACAGTTGTCCCTATGGATCGCATGAGTGCGTTGACCCCCACACTCAAAGCGGCCTCTTCACGTGGCACGTTCCTCAGGATGAGCGCAGGCATCGCAGCATAGCCAATTCCGACTCCGGCGGACGCCACTGATGCGACGAACATCATTTTCCATGGGGCGTCAGACATGAACACCGCAAGCAGATACCCGAGTCCCACGCCCATGGCCCCAACGGCCAGGGTTATCCGCCCTCCAAACCGGGTGAGCAACATACTGGAAATCGGCAAAAACGCGAGCATTGCAAAACCGGCGGGTGGCATCCATAGACCCGTCGCCATCACCGACTGACCCAAACCGTGTGGAATCTCGGTGGGTACCTGCAGGAGTTGGGAAATCACGATCGACTCCGTCATCATTGCCAAAGCCAACGAGTAAAGCCGCAATGTTGGTCAGCAGAATCGGCAGTTTGGCCGTGGTTCGTACGTCTACAAGCGGGGCGTCGTGCTTCAGTTTGTAGCGTCCCCATAGGACGAGAATGATGAGCCCTCACACGATGATTCCGAGGGTGGATGCCGACGTCCAACCCCAGTCGTTACCTTTAGTCACTCCGACCAGGATCGCGACCAAAGCAGCAGTCAACCCGATGCCCCGGCGTAATCGAACGGGGCCGGATGTTTAAAGGTGCTTCGCGGCAGGACTGCGGCCGAGAGCACCAGCATCACTGCGGCCAGAATCGCTGAGACCCAGAACAGTGCGTGCCAGTCGAAGACCTCGAACACCCAGGCAGCCAGGGGTAGCCCAAGTGCGCCTCCAGCCCCCAAAGTTGCGCTTACTGTCGCAATGGCCGTGTTAACCATCCGGGGCGGAATGGATTCCTGAACAAGACTGATCGCAACGGAGATGTACCCCATGGCCAGACCTTGCAGAACCCGCCCAATGAGGACGATAACGAAGGAACCGAAAAGTGCGGCAAGTAACGACCCCACGAGCAGGATCACCGAGGAGACGACGAGCAGGGCCTTCTTTCCGTGAATGTCTGCCAACCGGCCTGCAACCGGCATGGCGATGGCCCCACCGAGCAACCGAGCAGCGTTGCGGTCACGATCCAAGCGGTGTTCGCAGCTGACGTGTTCAGCAAGGCAGGCAGGTCACTTTGGATGGGAATCACAAGGGACTGCATAAGGGACGCGCTCAGGCTGGAGAATCCCAACACAGAGACGATCAACCAGGCGGCGACAGTTGGTGCGTGCCGCAGGCCGGCCTCGGACACCTGCCCCGCGCTCGAGCAACGCGGCCGCGAAGACTACTTCGCCGACCGCTACCGAGCCGTGCTCACCGCCGCTTGACGATGCATAGGAGTATCACCCCCGGGGCCGCCATTTAGGGGTGTCAGAACACCGCCACTCATCGCCGACGGTCCCACCGTGTCAGCGGACCGTGGTGACGCCTTCACGACCGAGCCTGTGACAACTTCACGCCAGTTCACAACAGGTGGCTCCGCGGGCGTATCCCCACCTGTTCCACTCCCGGTCGGCAGGGCTCGGTGGGCTACCCTGGGCCAAAAGCGTCGGGCCCCGCTTCGGATCCAGGCGCGCTGACGACACCGGACTCAGCGTGGCCGACCCCTGCCGTGTCAGGGGTTTCTTCATGTACGCGTAGCGGCGCCGCTACGCGTACATCTCCTCGGCAGAGGCCGGGGGCCGGATCACGGCCAGGGCACATCAGATTCGAGGAAGACGCGAGATGAGCGAAACCCCGTACCGCTATACCGCCGAGCTGGCTGCCGTGATCGAGACATCGTGGCAGGACCGGTGGGAGGCCGAGCACACCTTCTGGGCGCCGAACCCGACCGGACCGATCGGGGAACCGGAGAAAGTGGCCGGGCGGGAAAAGCTGTTCGTGCTCGACATGTTCCCCTACCCCTCGGGCGCGGGCCTGCACGTGGGCCACCCGCTGGGGTACATCGCGACCGACGTCTTCTCGCGGTTCCAGCGGATGACCGGCAAGAACGTGCTGCACGCGCTCGGGTACGACGCGTTTGGGCTGCCCGCCGAACAGTACGCGGTGCAGACCGGGCAGCACCCGGCGCTGACCACGGCCGACAACATCACGAACATGCGCCGCCAGCTGCGCCGCCTCGGCCTGGGGCATGACGACCGGCGCAGCATCGCGACCACGGATCCGGGTTTCCTCCGCTGGACGCAGTGGATCTTCCTGCAGGCGTTCAACTCCTGGTTCGACCCGGACGTGCCGACCCGCGACGGCGTCGGCAGCGGGCGCGCTCGGCCGATCGCTGAACTGGCGGAAGAGTTCCGTCTCGGGGTGCGGGCCTTGCCGGACGGGACCGCCTGGGCCGGCCTGGACGACGTACAGCGGCGCCGGATCATCGACGGCTATCGTTTGGCCTATCTGTCCGAGGCGCCGGTCAACTGGTGCCCCGGCCTCGGCACCGTCCTCGCCAACGAGGAGGTCACCGCCGAGGGACGCTCCGACATCGGCAACTACCCGGTGTTCAAGCGCAATCTGCGGCAGTGGAAAATGCGGATCACCGCGTACGCCGACCGGTTGCTGACCGACCTCGACCGGCTCGATTGGCCGGAGCCGGTGAAGCTGATGCAGCGCAACTGGATCGGACGCAGCACCGGCGCGAACGTGCTGTTCTCGGCGCGGAGCGTGGACGGTACGGACACACCGATCGAGGTGTTCACGACCCGACCCGACACACTGTTCGGTGCGACGTTCATGGTGCTGGCTCCCGAGCACCCGCTGGTGGACGCCCTGGTGCCGGTCGCGTGGCCGGACGACACGCGCGCAGCGTGGACCGGCGGGCACGACGTGCCTGCCTCCGCCGTTGCGGCCTACCGGGCGCAGTCCTCGGCCAAGAGCGATCTGGAGCGGCAGACCGAGAGCAAGGTCAAGACCGGCGTGTTCACCGGGACCTTCGCGGCCAACCCGGTGAACGGGGCTCCCACCCCGGTGTTCGTCGCGGACTACGTCCTGATGGGGTACGGGACCGGCGCGATCATGGCCGTGCCCGCCGAGGACCAGCGCGACTGGGACTTCGCCGTGCAGTTCGACCTGGACATCATCCGGACGGTGCAGCCGCCGGCGGATCACCCGCAGGACCAGGCGTACACCGGCGATGGACCCTCGATCAACAGCGTCGGAGAGGGCATCGACCTCAACGGCCTGGGCCAGGACGAGGCCAAGGACCGGATGACCACGTGGCTGGAAGCGCGCGGCGTCGGGCGCGGGGCGGTCACGTACAAGCTGCGTGACTGGCTGTTCAGTCGGCAGCGCTACTGGGGCGAGCCGTTCCCGATCGTCTACGACGAGCACGACCTGCCGATCGGGCTGCCCGCCGACCTGCTGCCGGTCGAGCTTCCCGAGGTCGAGGACTACAGCCCGACCGAGCACGACCCGGACGACGGCGACAGCGAGCCGGTCCCGCCGCTGGCCAAGGCGCACGAGTGGTCGAGCGTGGAGCTGGATCTGTCGGCGGACGGCCACGGCGACGGCCCTGCCTCGTACCGCCGTGAGCTGAATGTCATGCCGCAGTGGGCGGGCTCCTGCTGGTACGAGATCCGCTACCTCGACCCGACCAACGAGGTCGCGTTCGTGAACCCGGAGGTCGAACGGTATTGGATCGGTCCGCAGGCCACTCCGGCGCTGGGGGAGCCGGCGTCGATGCCCGCGGGGGCGCCCGACCCGGGCGGGGTGGACTTGTATGTCGGCGGCGTGGAACACGCGGTGCTGCACCTGCTGTACAGCAGGTTCTGGCACAAGATCCTCTTCGACCTGGGGCACGTGAGCAGCGCGGAACCGTACCGGCGCCTGTTCAACCAGGGGTACATCCAGGCGTACGCGTTCCGCGACGCGCGCGGTCAGGCCGTCCCGGCCGCGGAGGTGGTGGAGCATCCGGCCGGCCAGAACGGCGGTGAGCCGACGTGGACGTGGGAGGGCGAGCCGGTCACCCGTGAGTACGGGAAGATGGGCAAGTCGCTCAAGAATGTGACGACGCCCGACGAGATGTTCGCCGCCTACGGAGCGGACACGTTCCGGGTGTACGAGATGAGCATGGGCCCGCTCGACGTGTCGCGGCCGTGGGAGACGCGCGCCGTCGTGGGATCCCAACGGTTCTTACAGCGCGTATGGCGGCTCGTCGTGGACGAGGAGACCGGCGGCTGCCGGATCGCGGCCTCCGGACAGGCGACCTCACCGGACCCGGCGACCGCCAAGCTGTTGGCCCGCACGATCGACGGGGTTCGCGGCGACCTGGAGCACCTGCGGTTCAATACCGCGGTCGCCAAGCTCATCGAGCTGACCAACGGTCGCCAAGCTCATCGAGCTGACCAACGGGTTGACGAAGCTCGACGTGGTGCCGCGCGAGGCGGTCGAGGCGCTGGTCCTGATGGTCGCGCCGGTCGCGCCGCATCTGGCCGAGGAGTTGTGGTCCCGAATGGGGCACGCCGACTCCTTGGCGTACGAGCCGTTTCCCGTCGCCGACCCGGCCCTCCTCGTGGAGGATTCGGTCACCTGCGTCGTGCAGATCCAGGGCAAGGTCCGCGACCGGCTGCAGGTGCCGGCCGATATCGGCGAGGAGGACTTGGTGGCCGCGGCGCTGGCCGCCCCCAAGGTGGCCGGGCTGCTCGAGGGCGCCACGGTGCGCAAGGTGATCGTGCGCCCGCCGACGCTGGTCAACATCGTGGCCGGATAGAGCGGGCATGGTGGGGCATCGCGGTAAGGGCGCGGTCGGCAGCGCAGGGTCCGCATGAGGGTCGCGGTGGTCACGGACTCGACGGCCTACCTGCCGGACGGCGCGTTGGCGCAATCCGGCGTCACGGTCGTGCCGCTGTCGGTCATCGTCGATCACGACGTGTACGTGGAGGGCGAGGACCGGGCGGTCGGGGAACTGCGGCGCGCGCTCATGCGGGCGGGGTCGGCCACGACGTCCCGACCCGCGCCGGCGGTGTTTCTGCGCGCCTACGAGCGACTGGCGTCCGAGGGCGCCGAGGCGATCGTCTCCGTGCACCTGTCGGCGCAGCTGTCGGGCACCTGCGATGCGGCACGACTGGCCGCCCTGGACGCTCCCGTCCCCGTTCGCGTCGTGGATTCGACGGTCATGGCGGCTGCGCTCGGGTACGCGGCGCAGGACGCCGCGGCGGCCGCCGCCCGGGGCGCGGATGCCGCCACCGTGGCCGAGGTGGCCGCCGAACGCGCGCGGACCGCCCGGGTGCTGTTCTGCGTCGCCTCGATGGAGTTCCTCCGCTGGAGCTGCGCGACGGGCGCATCGAGCTTCTGGAGAAGCAACGCACCATAGGACGCGCCATCGCGCGGTTGGCCGTGCTGGCGGGCGAGACGGCCCGCGCCTCGGGGGGCGGGGTTCGGCTCACCGTGCACCACGTGGGCGCGGCCTCGCGGGCGCGGTCGCTGGCGGAGGCGGTGGCCCGGGAGTGCCGCGAGGTGGGTACGCCGGTGAGCGAGCCGTCGATCGTCGAGCTGGGCATGGTGGGAGCCACGCACCTGGGCCCGGGCAGCCTCGGCGTGGTGATCGCCCCGCTCGGCTGACGCCCGCCCGTTTCGACGCGCCGTTTTCGCGATGCTGCGCCACGCGCAGTCGCTGACAGGACGGTCCGCTCGCCGCGGCGGTCGTCCACACCCCTGGGTCGGTGCACGCTCATCCACAACAGAGCGCCCGCGGCACCCGTGGGGGCTCCTCGACCGCTCAGCGTGGGGGTATGCGTCTGAGGTTCCCTTCGCCCCCGTCGCCGGACCGCGTCGAGCAACTGCTGACCCGGGCGGCCCCCGGCCGACCCGTCGGTGCGTCGACGATGTCCGTGGCCCCTGACGACCCTGACGCTCCCGTCGCCCCCGACGAGCCCGGATCGGAGCGGTCCCGTTCTGGCCGTGGCCCGAGGCATCGGGACCTGAGGCCGCCAACTCCGGCCGTCCTGACTCTGCCCGGACCGCTGCGCGGGGCGAGCGTCCGTCCGGCCTGGCTGGCCGTGGCGGGTCTCGTGCTGGTCGGTCTGGTCGCTCTCGGGTTGCTGGCTGGTCGCGCCGCGGTAGCCCGGGTGGCCGCGGCGCCCACACCGGTGGCGGCCCCGACGTCCCCCCAGGCGTCCGGCGGGTCCGCGCTGGATGCGTCCGAACGTCCCAAGGAGTCGCCGGGGGGTGGCTCCCCGTCGGGGGCGGCGTCCGAGTCGTCGGCGTCGGCGGCGGCATCGTCAGGAGGCCCGGTCGTGGTCCACGTGGTGGGTCACGTCCGCACGCCTGGCGTGGTCACGGTGACGGCCGGCGCGCGGATGCGCGATGCGGTGACGGCGGCCGGCGGTCCGCTGGCGAGCGCGGAGCTGGGGGTCGTCAACCTGGCCCGGGTCGTGACCGATGGGGAGCAGATCTCCGTCCCGGCCCGCGGCTCCCCGGAGGCCTCGGTCGCCTCGGCGTCCGCGGCAGCAGCCGCCGCAGCGGCTACGGGCAGCGGTCCGTCCGCGCGAGGAGCCGCGGGCGCGACCGGCTCGGGGGGCTCGGGCGGCCCGGTGAATCTCAACTCGGCGGATGCCGCCGCATTGGACACGCTGCCCGGCGTCGGGCCGGTGACGGCCCAGAAGATCCTGGATTGGCGCGAGAAGCACGGTCGCTTCACCCGGATAGAGGAACTCGGCGAGGTTCCGGGGATCGGGCCCAAGCTCCTCGCGCAGCTGACGTCGCACGTGACGGTCTAGGTGGGCGCGGACCACCGACGGCGCGGAGGCGACGACGGGCCCGAGGGGACGCCCGAGGACGGTGCCCGACTCGACCTGCGTCTCATCGTGCCGGCCTGCACCGCGTGGGCGGCTCTCGCGGTGCTCCTGCCGGGCGGCGGGACCGCCCTCGCGGCCGGTTCCATCATGGCGGCGCTGGTGGCGGGTGGGGCGTGGCGTATGCGGGAGCGACGCCGGGCATCCAGCACCGCCCTGGTGGCGACGCTCGTCTGCGTGCTTCTGGCCGGCGCCGCTCTCCAGATCGCGTTGCGGGAGGCGGGGCCGGTACCGGAGTTGGCCCGGCAGCGCGCGCTCGTGACGGTCGAAGGGCGGGTCGGCAGCGACCCTCGACTGCTGCGCGCGGGGCCGGAACGCCGGGCCGACATGGTGCTCGTGCGGCTCGATGTGGACGAGGTGGTCGGGCGAGGGAACCGTTCGGCCGTCTCCACCCCGGTTCTGGTGTGGGCCACCAAGGAGTGGGGGCAGGTGCGGTGGAACGAGCGCGTCCGCGCGTCCGGACGGCTTGCCGCCGCGCCGGCTGGGGAGGACGTGGTGGCGCGCTTTACGCCGATCGGATCGCCGCATGTGGTGGCGGGCGCGGGAGCGGTCTCGGCAGGCGCAGAACACGTCCGTTCCCGCCTGCGCGCAGCCGTCGAGCCCCTCCCGAAGGACGCTCGCGGACTCCTCCCGGGGCTGATCATCGGCGACACGAGCCTCTCCCCAACCGAGCTCACCGACGACATGCGCGCCACGAGCCTGACCCACCTGTCGGCGGTGAGTGGCTCCAACGTGGCGATCGTGCTGGCGGCGGCCCTCGGGGTCGCCCGGGCGGCCCACCTGCCGCGGCGCTGGCGACCGGTGTGGGCGGGGGTGGCCCTGCTTGGATTCGTGATGCTCGCGCGCCCCGAGCCGAGCGTCTTGCGGGCCGCGGTCATGGGGGCGGTCGGGCTCGTGGGGATCTCCGCTTCGCGACGGGCGGCCGGGCCCCCAGCTCTCGGGGCGGCAGTGTCGATCCTGCTGCTCGCCGACCCGTGGTTAGCCCGGTCGTACGGTTTTGCCCTGTCTACCCTGGCGACGATCGGGTTGCTGGTGTTCGCCCGGCCGTGGGGTGAGTGGTTCGGGAGGTTCCTGCCGCGGCGCCTCCGCGGCATCGGGCCGGCCCTCGCGATCCCGGTCGCGGCTCAGGTGCTGTGCGCGCCGGTCATCGTGCTGCTCACATCGTCGGTGTCGATCGTCGGCGTGTTCGCGAACCTGCTCGTCGCGCCCTTCGTGGCCCCCGCGACGATCCTGGGCGTCGTCGCGGCGCTCCTGGCCGCTTTGTCGCTGACCCTTGGCACCTGGGTGGCCGCGCTCGGCGCCATCCCGGCGCTCGGGATCGCACAGGTGGCGCACTGGGGCGCGGGGGTTCCCTTCGGATCCTTGCCGTGGCCCGGGGGGATCGTCGGCGGGCTGCTTCTCGCGGGGGTGAGCGTCGCGGTCCTGCTCACCGGACCGTGGCTGCTCGCCCAGGCGGTTCGCCGGCCGCTAGCTGCCGTGGCCACGACGAGCCTCGCGCTGGCGTGCGTGCTCCCCCCGCCGGGCGGCAGCTGGCCGGACCCGGGCTGGCGGTTCGTGCTGTGCGACGTCGGCCAGGGCGACGGGATGGTGTTGCGCACGGGGCCGTCGTCGGCTGTTGTGGTGGACGCGGGGCCGACGCCGATGCTGATCGCCGGGTGTCTCGACCGGCTCGGCGTGGAGTCGGTGGACGCGATGGTGCTCACGCACATGCACGCCGATCATGTGGCCGGCTTGGAGGGGGTGCTGGCGCGCTGGCCGGTGCGCGAGGTCTTTACGGGAGCGGTCGACGACCCGCCCGAGGACGCCCGGCGCGTCGCCGCGTCGCTGTCCGCTCGGGGGCTCGAGATGCAGCGCGTCCACCGCGGAGACGTGCTGCGGTGGGGGTCGGTCGTGGCACGGGTGCGTTGGCCCGAGGGGCGGATCGCGTCCGGATCGGTGCCCAACAACAACTCGGTGGTCCTGGACGTCGACGCCGACGGTCTACGACTGTTCCTCATGGCGGACGTCGAGCGGGAGGCGGCGGTGGCGATCCGTGCCGAGCTGGCGCGCGACGGTGACTCCGGTCCGGTCGACGTGCTGAAGGTAGCCCATCACGGGTCCGCGAACCATGACCGCGACCTGATCCTGCGACTGCACCCCCGGATGGCACTCATCTCTCTGGGCGCCGACAACACCTTCGGTCATCCGGCGCCGTCGTTGCTGTCCAGCCTGGCGCTGGTGGGTGCGCCCGTCTTTCGTACCGACCGTGACGGCGACCTGCTCGTGAGCCTCGTCGACGGGGTGCCGGCGCTCGCCCGCTCCCGCTGATCCAAGGAACACGGCCGGGGAAGAAGGCTCGCCCGGGCGAGGCGCCTCAGGACGGCACGCGCGCCGCGCCCAGCGCGACCGCGCTGTCGATGAGCGCCGTGATCGTGGCGTGCACGGCCGGCACGCGACACAGGTCTGGAGTCGTGACGGCGTGGACCGTGCGTCGCGAGGGCGGGTCGATCGGCAGGATCGTCACGCCGGGGTTGGTGGCGCTCGCGAGGATCAGGTCAGGGATGAGCGCGATGCCAAGACCGGCCGCGACAAAGCCCAATACCGCCACGTAGTCCTCAGTCTCGAACCCGACGTTCGGCGAGAATCCCGCCGCGTCGCACATCTGGACCAGATGGCCGCGACAGCGCGGGCAGCCCGCGATCCAGTTGTCGCCCGAGAGGTCGGCGATGCGCGCGACGGGTTGGTCCGCGAGGGGATGGTTGTTCGGTACGACGAGTCGGACCTCGTCGTCGAGCAAAGGATGCGACACGAACTGGTCGAGGGCTTCCTCGCCTCGGCCGAGGTCGGTGCCTTCGTAGGTGAACGCGACCGCCAGGTCGCACTCGCCGGCGCGTAGGGCAGCGAGGGACTGAGGTGGTTCGCCTTCGGTGAAGGTGACCGTGATGTCCGGGTAGCGCTCCCGGACGCTCGCCAGGGCCCGCGGCACCAGGGTGGCCGACGAGGAGGGGAAGGCCATGAGCCGCACCCGCCCGGCGCGCAGCCCGGCGATCGCGGCGACCTCCTCCTCGGCGGCCTCGAGGGCGGACAGCACGCTGACGGCGTGACGGGCCAGCACCTCACCGGCCTCGGTGAGCCGGACGCTGCGACCCAAGCGCTCAACGAGCGCGGTGCCGGTGCGCTTCTCCAGGCGGCGGACCATCTGCGAGATGGCGGGCTGGGAGAAGTCGAGCGCGGACGCGGCCGCAGTGAAGCTGCCCTTGTCGGCGATGGCCTTCATGACTCTCAAGCCTGCGGCGTCGATCATCGCCTCATCATAACGTGACGTTATCTACGACGCGACAGTCGATCGCGCAGGCGAGTCGTCGTGGCGACCGGAGCTCCCTCAGAGGCGGCGCAGGACGGCGGTCACCTTGCCGAGGATGACCGCTGCATCGCCCAGGATCGGGTCGTACGCCGCGTTGCGCGGCAGGAGCCAGACGTGTCCGTCGCGTCGCTTGAACGTTTTGATAGTCGCCTCGCCGTCGAGCATGGCCGCCACGACGTCGCCGTTGTCGGCGCTCTGCTGACGGCGCACCACCACCCAGTCCCCGTCGCAGATGGCGGCCTCGACCATCGAGTCACCGCTGACCGCGAGGAGGAACAGTTCCCCGTCTCCGACGACCTGTCGCGGCAGGGGGAAGACGTCCGTCACGGCCTCGTCGGCGAGGATCGGGGCGCCGGCGGCGATGCGTCCAAGGAGGGGGACGTAGGCCGGGGCAGGTTGCGCGTCACCGGATCCGGTCTCATCGACGTCCTCGACGCTCGACGGATCATCCGGCGTGATCCCCTTCGGTACGGGAGGCGGGGTCCGCACGCCGCGAGACCGGGTGGTGCTCGGCATGGCGACGATCTCGATGGCCCGCGGGCGGTGCGGATCACGCCGCAGATAGCCCTTGCGCTCCAGTGCCGCCAGCTGGTGGGCGACGCTGGACGGGCTCGTGAGGCCGACGGCGTCGCCGATCTCGCGCAGGCTCGGCGGATAGCCGCGTTTCTTCACGGCCGACTTGATCACGTCGAGAATCCTTTTTTGCCGCTGCGTGAGGCCGTACCCGGTGTCCCGTTCGGGGAGCCTGTGGATCCTGGCCATCGTCCCTCCTTGGTGTCTTCCCTGGTCGCAGGGTTGTCAGTGGTCCTTGCTTGAGTTGTCGTCGTGAGGGTCGGTCGCGCAGAGGACAGCACAACACGCGTTCGATCATCCACTCGACATCCTGTTCGATCTGTGCTCATAATCGCACAGTCGTCCAATCGGAAGCGTGTTCGAGGCCGGGCGTGTCGCGCGGAGCGTGCGCAGGGGTCGACAAGGCGAGGAGGCGGCCGTGATGAGTGTGGCGCTGCAATGGGGTTCCGTGAGCTCTGTGCCGGACGCGACGGGGCGCGAGACCGAGAGCGCTCCACCGCGGCAGCGACACTTGCGGGTGGTTCCGCCGCCGGCCGCGCCGTCCCGGGCGTGGCGCCTCACGCGGAGGGGGAGACTCGCACGCGCGCTGCTGGTCGTCACCGCGCTCATAATGCTGGCGCTCATGAAGCAGGCGCCGCTGGGCGGTGCCAACTGGCTCACGGCCGACCACTCGGTGACGGTGCGGTCGGGACAGACCCTCACGGATCTCGCCGTCCAGGAACTGCCCGGCATCGGCGTCGCCGACGGTGCGTGGGCGATTCAGCGGCTCAACGGCCTGCCTAACCCGGCGGTCTACGCGGGCCAGCGCCTGCAGATCCCCGCGGGCTGACCGCGATCCACCGGCGCCTTGCGTCGGTGTCCGGTGACCCTGGGCGGCCCTGACTTAGCGGGCGCGCCGAGGTCATCTCAGCCGTTGCCGGGCCAGCGAGGCGGTGTTGACCCGGCGGCCTAGACTCGCCTCGATGTCCAGCCAGCTGCACGCCGTCGACAGCCCCACGTCCCTCGTCGGGACAGGGTTCGCCCACCTGCACAACCACACCGAGTACTCGATGCTCGACGGCGCCGCCCGCATCGACGACCTGTTCGCCGCTGCGGCGTCGATGGGCATGCCCGCTCTGGCCACCACCGACCACGGCTACATTTTCGGGGCCTACGAGTTCTGGAAAAAATCCACCAGGTACGGCGTGAAACCGGTCATCGGCATCGAGGGCTACCTGACACCCGGCACCCACCGCAGCGACAAGACGCGGGTGAAGTGGGGCGGAGCGGACGCCGGCCGCGCTGACGTCTCAGGCGCCGGGTCTTATACGCACATGACGATGTGGGCCAGCAACAACGCGGGCCTGCACAACCTCTTTCGGATGTGCTCGCTGGCTTCGCTCGAAGGGCACTACTTCAAGCCGCGGATGGACCGGGAGCTGCTGCAGACCTACCACGACGGCGTCATCGCGACCACGGGCTGCCCGTCCGGGGAGGTGCAGACGCGGCTGCGGCTCGGTCAGTACGCCGAGGCTCGCCAGGCGGCCTCCGACTTCCAAGACATCTTCGGCGCAGACAACTTCTATTGCGAGATCATGGACCACGGTCTCGCCATCGAGAAGCAGATCCAGCGCGACCTGCTGCGCCTCGCCCACGAGTTGAAGCTGCCGCTCGTCGCTACCAATGACCTGCATTACACTAACGCCGAGGACGCCAAGTCTCACGCCGCTCTGCTTTGCGTCCAGTCCGGTTCGACGCTGATGGACCCGAACCGGTTCAAGTTCGACGCCGACGAGTTCTACCTCAAGTCATCTGAGCAGATGCGCCACCTGTGGCGCGAGCTGCCCGAGGCTTGCGACAACACGCTGCGCATCGCTGAGGCCTGCAATATCTCGTTCGACGAACACGTCGGCAAATTCATGCCGCGGTTCCCCTGCCCGGACGGGGAGGATGAGACTAGCTGGTTCGTCAAAGAGGTGGAACGGGGGCTGCACGCCCGGTTCCCGCAGGCCGTGCCGGACTACGCCCGCAAGCAGGCCGAATTCGAGCAGGACGTGATCATCGGCA
>CAJDWP010000105.1_pt1 | contig 19896 bp, 18 predicted proteins | sample 7391631 | NCBI WGS metagenome assembly CAJDWP01 (sample SAMEA7055740, study PRJEB34461) | soil metagenome | biome: terrestrial ecosystem; feature: Peninsula; material: soil | place: Antarctica | collected 2016 | reverse complement strand
CACCGCCGGCACGCGTCGCCGCATCCGGATCGAGTGCATCTACGGCGGACGCGCGTTCGAACCGCAGGTCAGTGCGTTGAAGCGAGGCGTCGAGGTGGTCGTCGGGACCCCTGGTCGCCTGTTGGACCTGATGCAACAAGGGCATCTCAACCTGCACTCCGTGCAGACCGTCGTGCTCGACGAGGCCGATGAGATGCTCGACCTGGGTTTCCTGCCGGACGTGGAGCGGCTCCTCTCGCAGACCCCGACATCTCGGCAGACGATGCTCTTCTCAGCGACGATGCCGGGGGCTGTGGTTGCGCTGGCGCGTCGCTACATGACCCAGCCGACCCACATCCGGGCGATGGCGGTGGGCGACGAAGGCAGCACGGTCGCCGCGATCGAGCAAGTCGTCTACCGCGCGCACGCGATGGACAAGGTCGAGCTGCTCAGCCGCATCCTCCAGGCGACGGGGCGCGGTCTCACGATCGTGTTTGCCCGCACCAAACGGACCGCTGCCAAGGTCGCGGACGAGCTGACTGATCGAGGGTTTGCAGCCGCCTCCCTGCACGGCGACCTCGGTCAGGGCGCCCGCGAGCAGGCGATGCGGGCCTTCCGCAAGGGCAAGGTCGACGTGTTGGTCGCCACCGACGTGGCCGCCCGAGGCATCGACGTCGACAACGTCACTCACGTCGTGAACTACCAGTGCCCCGAGGATGAGAAGACCTACCTGCATCGCACCGGCCGCACCGGGCGCGCCGGCCAGACCGGCGTCGCGATCACGTTCGTGGACTGGGACGATGTGCCCCGCTGGAGCCTGATCAACAAGGCCCTCAACCTGGGTATCCCGGAGCCGAGCGAGACCTACTCCAGCAGCGAGCACCTCTTCACCGACCTCGACATCGACCCTTGCGTCTCAGGTCGCCTACCCCGGAGTCAGCGCACCCGGGCCGGCCTGAACGCCGAGGAAGTAGAGGACCTTGGCGAGACGGGCGGGAAGGGCGGCCGCTCCGGGGGGCGTCCGGACCGCCCGGACCGCCCGGGCCGGTCAGCGGGCGGACGGCCGCCCGGGGCACGAACCGCGCGTCGCGATGGGACACCTAACCACCAGCGCGTGTCCGACACATCCGACCGTCGTGGGGACAAGACGTCCGGTGGTGCGACCGGTGCGGGCGGCGCGGGCCGTGAAGACGGCCCTCGGCGTCGGCGCCGCACCCGCGGCGGCGAGGCGAAGGGCGCCTGACGGCCAACTCCCGCAATCACTTCAGAGCGGCTCGTCGCTCACTGCTCGCAGACCTCGTCTTCCTCGCCGGGCAAGCCCGCCCAGGAGTTCTTCGCCGGCGTGAAGGCGCGACCCGTCGAGCAGTGAGCGCGCACATCGCACCAACCGCACAGCATAGACGTCCTGGGCGCGAACTCCGGGGCGCCCGGGCCCTGGGCGGCGAACGCCGTGTCCGCCCGCCGTAGGTCAGTGACGATCGACTCCGCCTCACCGACCTTGCGCTGCAGGGACTCATCCGTGTGCTCCCACGCCGCGACGGTTCCGGTCGGGACGTGGTGCAACTCCACCCTTGAGCAGGCCCGACGGAACACGCGGGCCGCTCCGAGCGCGTACAGCCCGAGCGCGAGCGAGGTGCGCGCGTCGTCATCGTCCGGTGGGACCCGGCCCGTTTTGTAGTCGACCACGACCAGCTCGCCGTCCCGGTCGTCCACCCGGTCGATTCGCCCGGAGAAGGCGAGCGACTCCGTCGTGAACGACACAGTCCGCTCGACCCCGCGGGGCTCGAGGTCGCGGCCGAGTCGCCCCAGGTAGGCCAGCACCTGCCAGCGGGTCCGCTCCCGCCACCGAGCCGCCTGCGCGTCGTCGCGGAATCCCGCCGGAATCCAGTGCCTGGACAGGATCGCGTCGACGGCCTCGGGGGTACGGGCGTGCGGCTCCAGATCCCAGAAGTCGCGTAGCACCAGGTGAGTGACGGTGCCGACCGTGGTGTGCGCCCGCGGCGGGCGAGGCTCCGGGCGGGGCCGGTCGAGGTAGCGCATCCGATACATCAGGGGGCAGTCCAGCCAGGCCAAGAGCCGGCTCGGGCTCGCGGCATACAGACGCCGGACCGGGATCGCCAACGCTCTCTGCCGCTCCCGCGACGGCGCCGACGTGGGTTCAGCGGGGGAAACCGAGTGCGGCGACGCCTCGCTCACGGCGTAAGGACCCGCGTCGCGTGGGGCCGGTCGAGCAGCGCCGCGAAGACGTCGGGGTGGGTCGTTCGGGAGCCGAGCCGCTGCACCTTCCCCGCGCCGTGGTAATCGCTGCTCCCCGTCACGAGTAAGCCCAGGCTCCGAGCCAGATCCAGCGTCCGGGCCACCTCTTGGCCCGAGTGCTCCGGGTGGTGCGCCTCCAGCCCCACCAGCCCTGCGCCCGCCATCTCCTCGATGATCGACTCGTCCAGGTGCGGGCCTCGCTTCCCGGCGAACGGGTGAGCCAGCACCGGGATGCCGCCCGCCCCCAGGACGAGCGTCACCGCCTCGACCGCGTCGGGCGCATAGTGGCTCACGTAGTACGGCGATCCCGTGTGTAGATAGCGCTCGAACGCCTCATCCCGGTCGGCCACCACACCGAGGGCCACCAGCGCGTCCGCGATATGCGGCCGCCCGACCGTCGCCCCCGGCTCGAGCTGGCCAAGTACGTCGTCATAAGCGATGTCCACGTCCCGCGCGAGAGCCTCGACGATCCTCTCTGCGCGCCGTCCCCGACTCTGGCGGGTCAGCGTCATCTCACGCACGAGCGGCGCGTCGTCAGGATCAGGCAGATAGGCCAACAGGTGCACCGACGCCAACCGGTCCGCGCTCGCGGCGCCACAAGAGACCTCGATGCCCCGGACGAGCGTGATGCCGCGCTCCCCCGCGGCCGACGCCGCCTCGGCCCAGCCATCGGTCGTGTCGTGGTCGGTGATCGCCAAGACATCCAGACCGACCCGAGCCGCCTCGGCTACGAGCTGGGTCGGCGTGTCGGTGCCGTCGCTGGCCAGGGTATGTGCATGAAGATCGATGAGCACGACCACAGCGTACGGGCCGCCCCTGGCGCGCGAGGCGGCGCGATCGGCCGGCCCGCACCGCACGGCCCGCGTGGCCTGCGGACCTGCAGACCTGCGGGCCCGCGCCCCGCACGCGCGGACGTTGTCGGCAGACTCACCTAAGCTGAGCCGACTATGTCCATCGCTGTGAACCTGCTGTGGGTGCTCCTCTTCGTCCTCATCGGGGGCGTCTTCGCGGCGACCGAGATGGCGCTCGTGTCGCTGCGCGAGGGCCAGATCCGACGCCTGGAGCGCGGCGGCAGACGGTCGCGCAAGGTCGCCGCCCTCGCCCGCGACCCCGCCATGTTCCTCGCGGCGGTGCAGATCGGGGTGACGTTCGCGGGGCTCTTCTCCTCGGCGTTCGGCGCCTCGACCATCGCTCCGGTGATCACCCCGCACCTGATCGGGTGGGGAGTCCCCGAGACGGCGGCCTCGCCGATCGCTCTGGTGGTGCTCACCCTCATCGTGTCGTACCTATCGCTGGTGCTCGGCGAGCTCGTGCCGAAGCGGATCGCGATCCAGCGTCCAGAGACGCTGTCGACGCTGACGGGGCCGCCGCTGGCGCGCTTCGCCACGCTCATGCGCCCGGTGATCTGGCTGCTCCGCGGGTCCAGCGACGCGATGCTGAGGCTGCTCCGAGTGGACCCCCGGAAGCACGGGGAGGCGATGACCGACGAAGAGGTTCGTGACCTGGTCAGCACCCACGAGGGCTTCGCCCCGGCAGAGCGCGCCCTCCTCGCCGACGTGATGGCCTCGGCGGATCGACTCGTGCAGGAGGTGATGCAGCATCGGGGCGCGATGGTGGCGCTTTCCGTGGATCTGACCCTCGCGCGGGCCGCGGCGTCAGTGCGCGACCAGCCGCACTCCCGCTACCCCGTGTACGGCGAGAGCATCGACGACATCGTTGGTTTCGTGAATGTGCGCGACCTGCTGCAGGCCCGTGACGACTCCCCAGATCATGGAGCGACGACGACCCTGGCATCGGTGGTGCGCGAGGTGCTGCTGCTGCCCGGCACGTCGATGCTGCGACCCGCGATGCTGCGGATGCGCACCCGCGGCCTCCACATGGCGGTCGTGGTCGACGAGTACGGCGGCACCGACGGCCTGGTCACCCTCGAGGACCTGTTGGAGGAGTTGGTGGGAGAGATCTGGGACGAGTACGACCCTCCTCACACTCCCGAACTGCGGCTGCACGAGACCCGTGACTTCGACGGCGCCACCAACCTGGAGGACTTCACCGAATGCACCGGCGTGCAGTTGGCGGACGGGCCGTACGAGACGGTCGCCGGTTGGCTGCTGGTCCGGCTCGGCCGGCTGGCGGACGTGGGCGACACGGTCGACGTGCCCGCCGAGGGCACCGCGGAGCCGGATGACGATGAGCACGACGAGGGGGAGTCGGCGGTGCGTTACGAACTGGAGGTCACCGCCGTGCAGCGCGCCCGGATCGCGACCGTCCGCCTCCACAAGACGACGGCTGCGGACGCAGATCCCGAAGGTCCAGGGCCCGACCGGGACGCGACCGCGCTCCCGGAGGGTTGACGGGTCCGCCCACCTGAGGCAGGTTCGCCGCCCGCTGCCGCCTCGACAAAGCTCCCCGTACCTTCGGCGGTTTCCACCGATCGCACCGAGTCCTCAAATATTTCCATCTGGCTGCGGGCCCCGGGCGTCGGGTTCCTCACCGGCGGGGCATCAGCACCGTGTAGTCGAAGTCCAGCACCACCTCGGGCAGGTACTTGCCGTCCTCGCCCTTGTACGGGAAGTCCGCGCACGCCCGGTCCTTCGTCGCCACCGTGCGGACCCGCAGCGCGCCCACGTCCGAGCGGTCCGGCAACACCATCTTGTCGAGCACCTCGCTCCACGCGTAGACGGTGTGTCCCGCGAACGTCGGGTTGCAGTGGGTGCCACCGTTGATGGCGGCGATCGACAGCGCGTTGCCCAGCCCGTTGAAACTCAGCGACCGCGCGAGGGAGATCACGTGCCCCCCGTACACGATCCGCCGCCCGTTGCGACCCTGTCCTTCGACGTGCTGATTGAAGTGCACCTTCGCGGTGTTCTGGTAGAGCCGGGTGGCCATCATGTGCTCAGCCTCTTCGATGGTCATCCCGTCGACGTGGTCGATCCGCTCCCCCGCCTCGTAGTCGTCCCACACGTCCGGCGAACCGGCCAGCTGCACGTCGTACGAGTCGATCTGGTACGGGATGGTCAGCGAACCCACCGGCACCGAGGTGGGGAGGTCGGGCACGACCGGCTCGGGGGTCGGCGACGAGGCATCCTTCTTGTGCACCATGACCCAGCGGTTGTACTCCAGGACCGTCTCGCCGCGCTGGTTGACGCCCTCGGAGTGTACGTAGACGACCCCCGTCTTGCCGTTGGAGTTCTCCTTGAGGCCGATGACCTCGGACGTCGTGGTGAGCGTGTCCCCCGGGTAGACGGGCACCCCGAACACCCCGCCCGCGTACCCCAGGTTCGCGACCGCATTCAGCGACACGTCGGGCACGGTCTTGCCGAACACCACGTGGAACACCAGCATCGAGTCCAGCGGCATGCGCTCCAGTCCGACTCCCTGCGCGAACGTCGCGCCCGAGGTGACCGCGAAGCGGGACCCGTACAGGGCCTGGTAGAGCGCCGCGTCGCCGACGCTCACCGTGCGCGGGGTCGCGTGCTTCAACTGCTGGCCGATCGAGAAGTCCTCGAAGAAGTTGCCGGTCATGACCTTGCCCATCGCGCTACGCCTTTCTTTGCCGGTGCCGCCCGCGCCGGTGCCCCATCTCGAGACCATCCGGGTGCGTGCCCGTCTTCCGATCCTTGCACCGGCGCAGGCCTGGAAGTGCCGGATCGCCCCGTTACGCTGACCTCATGGCTGACTTCGATGTGGTGGTCCTGGGCGCCGGTCCGGGTGGGTACGTGGCGGCGATCCGGGCAGCGCAACTCGGCAAAACGGTCGCCGTCGTCGAGAAGCAGTACTGGGGCGGCGTCTGCCTCAACGTGGGCTGCATCCCCTCGAAGGCGTTGCTCAAGAACGCCGAACTCGCGCACACGCTCACCCATGAGAAGAAGCTGTACGGGATCGAGGGCGACGCGACGATGTCCTATGGCCCGACGCATGCGCGCTCCCGCACCGTGAGCGCGGGCATCGTCCGGGGCGTGCACTTCCTGATGAAGAAGAACAAGATCACCGAGATCGACGGTTGGGGCACGCTCACCGGGGCGCACTCGATGGACGTCGCCGCCGACGACGGGTCGGCGCGGTCGATCTCGTTCGATCACCTCATCATCGCCGCCGGCGCCATCGTGAAGATGATGCCCGGCATCGAGCTGTCCCAGAACGTCGTGACGTACGAGGAGCAGATCCTGGAGTCCGAGTTGCCGAAGAGCGTCATCATCGGGGGGTCCGGCGCGAGTCGAGTTCGCCTACATCATGGCCAATTTCGGCGTCGACGTGACGATCGTGGAGTACGTGGACCGCATGGTGCCGACCGAGGATGCCGACGTGTCGAAGGAGTTGGCCAAGCACTATAAGAAGCTCGGGGTGAAGGTGCTCACCGGCACCAAGGTCGAGGGCGTCGAGGACACCGGTAGTGGCGTGCGGGTCACCGTGTCACCGGCTGCCGGAGGCGACGCGACGGTGCTGGAGGCGGACCGGATGCTGTCGGCGTTCGGCTTCCAACCTCGGGTCGACGGTTACGGCTTGGAGAGCATCGGGGTGACGCTCACGGAACGCGGCGCGATCGCGGTGGACGAGTATTGCCGCACCAACGTGCCGGACGTGTACGCGGTCGGCGATGTCACGGCCAAGATGATGCTCGCCCATGTCGCCGAGGCGATGGGCGTGGTTGCCGCCGAGACGATCGCCGGCGCCGAGACCATGCCCATCGACTACGACTTCATCCCGCGAGCGACCTACTGCCACCCGCAGATCGCTTCGATGGGGTACAGCGAGGCGCAGGCCAAGGAGAAGGGCTACGACGTCAAGACGGCGACGTTCCCGTTCTCCGCGAACGGCAAGGCCGCTGGTCTCGGCCAACCCGTCGGATTCGTCAAGGTGATCGCCGACGCGGCGTACAACGAGTTCCTCGGCGTGCACATGATCGGCCCCGACGTGACCGAATTGCTGCCTGCCGTCAACGTCGCCAAGCAGTGGGACCTGACGGCCGATGAGGTCAGCCGCACCGTCTTCGCGCACCCGACACTGGGCGAGGCGCTGAAGGAGGCCGTGCACGGCATCGCCGGTCACATGATCAACTTCTGAGGCCGCGCCGCATCACGCATCACGGCCGATGACGCTCACATGTCGTCGGGACCCGTGCGTCGCGCGTCCCACGCGTACTCGCGCTCACGTCCCATCGGCGGGCGGGCGACAATGGAGGGGTGAGCGAGCAACAGGCGAAGGCCGAACACCGAGGGATCCCCGTCACCGACGAGTTCCGGGCCTTCGTGTCCTCCGGCTGGGCGCCGACGGACGATGCGTCGCCGCCGCTTACGGAGGTCGCGCCCTTCGCGGCCGCGCGGCGCGAGACCCTGTCGGCGGCGTTTCCTGGGGAGCGACTCGTGATCCCGGCGGGTGGGCTGAAAGTGCGCAGCAACGACACCGACTACGCCTTCCGCCCGCACAGCGCGTTCGCACACCTCACGGGGCTGGGGGCTGATCGCGAGCCCGACGCGGTGCTGGTCTTGGAGCCGCGCGCTTGCTGCGTCGATGGTCCGCCCGATACGGACGTGAGCGCGGGGCACGACGCGAGGCTCTACCTGCGTCCGCCGAGCGGACGGAACACCGATGAGTTCTTCACGAACAGTCGATACGGCGAGTTCTGGGTCGGCCCCCGCCCGAGCCTGGACGCCGTGTCCGCCGAACTCGGGATCGAGACCGTGGACCTCGGCCGGTTCGAGAACGAGGTCGGCAAGGATGTGGGCGCCGTGCAGGTCCGCGTGATCCCCGGCGCAGACGCCGCCGTGACCGCGATCATCGACGCGGCGCGCGCCACCGTGGAGCAGGTCGCCGCGTCGGCGACCGCTGCTCAGCCCCAGGTCGAAGCGCGCGAAGACCAGCATCAGGACAGCCCGGACGTGCAGTTGGCCCGGTTCTGCTCCACGCTGCGGCTGCGCAAGGACGCCTGGGAGGCTCAACAGATGCGCGACGCCTGCGCGGCGACCGCCGCGGCGTTCGAAGACGTCGTGGCCGCGCTGCCCGAGGCGATGGCGCGCGGGCGCGGGGAGCGTTGGATCGAGGGCACCTTCCACCGCGCGGCCCGGCACGCCGGCAACGGGGTCGGCTACGAATCCATCTGCGCCGCTTCCGACCACGCGAACACGCTGCATTGGGTGCGTAACACCGGCGACATCGGCGACGGCGACCTGGTCCTGATCGACGCCGGGATCGAAGTGGACTCGCTGTTCACCGCCGACATCACCCGCACCCTGCCGGCGAACGGCACCTTCACCCCCGTACAGAGGAAGGTGTACGAGGCGGTGCGGGCCGCCCAGTCCGCCGGCGTCGAGGCGGCGCGGCCTGGCGCGCTGTTCAAGGACGTGCACGCGGCGGCCATCAGGGTGATCGCGCAGCACCTTTTCGAGTGGGGGTTCCTGCCTCAGGGCGTCACCGCCGAAGCGTCCCTGGACAAGGACGGCGGCCAGTGGCATCGCCGATGGATGGTGCATGGCACCAGCCATCACCTGGGCATCGACGTTCACGACTGCGCGCTGGCCCTGCGCGAGGACTACATGGACGCGACCCTTACCCCGGGCATGATCCTCACGGTCGAGCCGGGCCTGTACTTCAAGGCCGACGACCTGCTCGTGCCCCTCGAGTACCGCGGAATCGGTGTGCGGATCGAGGACGACATCCTCATCACCGACGACGGTTGCGAGATGCTGTCGACCCACCTACCCAGGGAGGCCGACGAGGTGGAAGCGTGGATGCGATCGATCTGGTCGGGGGCGCACCGTCCCCAAGACGGATAGGCCCATCGCCCGGGGGCTCAGCGATCGGGCGACGGCGCCGGGCCGGGCGTGGTGTCGTGGGCGTCCTCGGCGGCGACATGCGGACCGGACGCCAAGGCTGGCGCGTCACCTGCCGCGGCGTTCCCCTCGCGGGCCGCGCGCTCGGCGTCGAGTGCTTCACCGTAGGTCCGGTACTTCGTCGGAGCGGCCTCCGTCGGGGCGGTCGGATCCTGTGGCTTCTTGGGCGAGGAGACGAGGTCGGGCCCGCCCCAGTCGTGCGAGGCTGGCGGTGGCGGATCCGCCTGGCCCGAACCCGCTGGGCGGCCGTGCGACGGACCGGTGGGGGGAGCCCATTCGGTGTGGGCGGTTGCGCCCGGCTGCGGGGCGTCGCCCCCGTGGCCGTGGCCGCGACCCGCCTCCGCCGGTACGCCGCGACGCATGTCCTCCAGGAGTCGCCGCCCGTCGTCCGCCAGATGGTGCTCCACCAACACCTCGTATCGGGTCGCCACCACCTGGGTGACAGAGGTGAAGTCACGCGCGCCACCGGCCATCCGATAGATGGTAAACGCCCACACCAGGCCGAACACCGCGCCCGCGAGCATGGCGGACAGCAGCATCGCGACCCCCATCCCCGGCACGAACAGCCACATCAGGCCACCGAAGAACAGGCCCATCCAGGCGCCCGACGCCGCGCCGGAGGCCGTGACGCGCCCGCTGGTCAGCCGACCGGTGACGCGCTCCACCTGCTTGAGGTCGGTGCCCACGATCATCACGTTCTGCACCGGAAACTCACGGTCGGAAAGGTAATCGACGGCCCGTTGAGCCTGTTCGTATTCGTCATACGCCCCGAGACTCATCGGATGCTGCAATTCAAGACGATGAAGTGGGATGCGTTGCTGCCCAATGGACTGGGTCATGGCGACTCACTCTCTTGCGCGATCGGCCTCAAACAATCAGAGCGGTGCTGCGCGGCGCCACCCGGCGAGTTCCCCACCGCCGTCATCTGGTGGTCCAGATCGCAGCAGCGGCGATGGGACGCCCGTGAGGGGTGGGGTGCCATCCTCCCACGGGTCGGCTGAAGGGACCCTGACAGACGTCACACGACGAGGTGGGCGCGGCATCCCGCGCCCACCTCGCCCTGTAGGTCTGTCCCGACCCGTCAGCCTCTCAGCCTCTTCGGGAGCGTCAGCCTCCCCTGGAGGCCGACTTCCGCTCACTGACGTGGAGAGGGTCAGCCCCTCAGTTTGTAGTCCTTGAGCAGCGAGCGCCCGATGATCATCTTCTGGATCTCGGCCGTGCCCTCACCGATCAGCAGCATCGGCGCCTCACGGTAGAGCCGCTCGATCTCGTACTCCTTGCTGTACCCGTATCCGCCGTGGATCCGGAAGCTCTGCTCCACCACGTCGGCGCAGTATTCCGCGGCGAGGTACTTCGCCATGCCCGCCTCGAGGTCGTTGCGGGTGCCAGAGTCCTTCAGCTTCGCGGCGCGCACCATCATCGCGTGCGCCGCCTCGACCTTGGCGGCCATGTCGCCGATGCGGAAGAGGATCGCCTGGTGATCGATCAACTTCTTGCCGAAGGTCTCGCGCTGCTGGGCGTACTCGATACCCAACTCGAACGCCCGCCGCGCCACGCCGCTCGCCCGCGCCGCCACGTTGACGCGACCGACCTCGACGCCGTCCATCATCTGGTAGAAACCCTTGCCGGGCTCACCGCCAAGGATCTGCGCGGACGTCGTCTGGTAGTTCTCCAGGATGAGCTCGGTGGTGTCGACGCCCTTGTAGCCCATCTTCTCGATCTTGCCGGGCACGGTGACGCCGGGCGCCGTGTTGCCGAAGCCGGGCTCCTTGTCCACCAAGAACGCCGACATGTTCTTATAGACGCCGTCCGCGCCGACGTCGGTCTTGACCAGGACCGCGGTGAGGTTGGACGAGCCGCCGTTGGTCAGCCACATCTTCTGCGCGTTAACCGTCCACGCGTCGCCGCCGGTGTTGACCGCCTTGGACTTGATCGCCGCAACGTCGGACCCGCAGCCGGGCTCTGACATCGAGAACGAACCGCGCACCTCGCCGGTGGCCATCCGGGGCAGGTAGCGCTGCTTCTGCTCCTCGGTGCCGTGCTGCAGCAGCATGTACGCGACGATGAAGTGCGTGTTGATGATGCCGGACACACTCATCCACCCGCGCGCGATCTCCTCGACGGTGAGCGCGTACGTGAGCAGCGACTCGCCGAGGCCCCCGTACTCCTCCGGGATCATCAGCCCGAAGATACCCATCTCTTTCATCGCCTCGACGATGTCGGTCGGGTATTCATCCGCGTGCTCTAGCTGGTTCGCCACGGGGATGATCTGGTCCTCCACGAACTCCCGGACCAGCGAGATCAGCTCGGTCTGTTCCTCGCTGAGACCTTCGGTGCGCTGCAGTCGGGACATGTCCACCTCCATTGGCGGCCGGGTCATCTCCCGGCGTGATGCGGTCGTCGAGTCGCGCGGGCCGTGCTCGTCGGGCCGTGCTCGTGTCGTGCGGCTGGCCCCACGCGCGTGCTCACCTCGTACGGTATGCCCTGCCGGCGTCCGCGCACACTCGACCTTCCGCGATTATGCCCGCCCCGCAACCCCGCCAACCCGCGATGCGGCGGTGACTCCCACCACGTCGTACCGTGGCTCGCTGCCCGCCCCCCACGCGAGCGACCTCGCACCCCCGGCGGGATACCCGCGGCGGGCGAGGCGATGCATCTGCACCCGCACCCGCACCCGCACCCGCACCCGTACCCGCACCCGCACCCGTACGATGAGTGCGCTAAGCGCCCCGCGACCCGGGCCCGACCCGGGGCCACCTCGACCATGGTGCCCATGGCGCCTCGGGCGTCCTGGGCCGCAGGGCACCAGGGTCGAGGTGGCCGGCTCCCGCCCGTACTCCCTGTCCACCCACCGCGACTGGAGGCGCTCGACGTGCTCGACGTCATCGTGGCCTGCCTCTGGGTGGTCACCGCCGCGGGCGCGGTGCTGCTTCTCGCCGCCGCGGTAGGGCGCCTCCCGCGCGGCGTCGCGCTGAGCGTGGTCGGCGTCGCCGAGGCGGCCAGCATCGTCAGCCCGAGCTGGCGACGCACATCGGCTATCTGCTCACGGTCCCGCTCATCACGCCGGCCGGGTTCGCGCTGACGTACAAGAAGATCGACCGCGCGGGGCTGCTCATTCTGGCCGTCGCCGTACTCATCACCGCCGTGATGATCGTCCGGCAAGTGCAGACGCTCGGCATGGACTTCGGACACCTCAATGGCTGACCCCCGCATCCCGACGTCAGCCCATCCCCCGCCGCAGCGGCGGGGGATCGGCGCCGCGACCGGACCGGGAACCCTGTTCACCCTTCTGTACGGCGTTTTCGCGGTGGGGGCGACCTCGCGCAGCGTCGTGCAGTGGCTCACGAAAGCCTCGCACGCGCCGCTGGCCTATGCCCTGTCCTCCCTCGCGGCGTGCGTCTACGTGGCGGGCTTCCTCCTGTTGCTGCGCTGGGGGCACCCGGGCTCCCGTCGAGCGATGCGGGTCCTGTGCCAGATCGAGCTAGCCGGGGTCGCGGTGATCGGAACGCTGAGCGTGCTGCGTCCCGATCTGTTCCCCGACGCGACCGTGTGGTCGAGGTACGGTCTGGGCTACCTGCTGCTGCCCGCCATCCTGCCGATCATGGTCCTGCGCTGGCTGCGCCGCACCGAGGCCGCCGACTAGGAGGGGGGCGCTCCCTAACCAGTCCACGCGCCAACGCTGACCCAGTGTGACGGCGTACAGAGCATTCCCCACATCGTGCTGGCCGAACGCCCCGACGGTTGGCCCAGCGCTGCGACGTTCCGGCTGGAGAGCGCCCCGCTGCCCCCGCTCGGGGCAGGCGAAGTGCTCGTGCGCAACGACGTCATGTCCGTCGACCCCTACATGCGGGGTCGGATGAACGACGTCCAGTCCTACATCCCGCCCTTCGCCCTCAACGCCCCGCTCGACGGGGGCGCCGTCGGGGAGGTCATCGCGTCGACCGACGTCTCGCTCCCCGTGGGCCGCACCGTCCTGCACGGTCTGGGCTGGCGCGACTATGCCGTGCTCGCGGCGTCGTCGGCCACTCCTGTGGATACCTTGCTCGCGCCCGCGTCGGCTTTCCTGGGCGTGCTGGGTATGCCGGGGCTGACGGCCTACGCCGGCCTCCTGGCCGCCGCCGAGTTCCAGCCCGGCGATGCGGTCTTCGTCTCCGGCGCAGCCGGCGCGGTGGGCTCGATGGTCGGGCAGATCGCCCAGGCCAAAGGCGCCTCGCGAGTGGTCGGAAGCGCAGGCTCCCCCGCCAAGGTCGCCCGGCTGCTGGAATTGGGCTTCGACGCCGCCTTCAACTACCGCGACGGTCCGATCGTGGACCGCTTGAAGGAGGCCGCACCCGAAGGGATCGACGTCTACTTCGACAACGTCGGCGGCGAGCACCTCGAGGCAGCGCTGTCGCGGATGAACATCGACGGCCGGGTCGCGCTGTGCGGGGCGATCTCCCAGTACAACGCCACCGAGCCGCCCACCGCGCCCCGCAACCTGGCGCTCGCCATCGGCAAGAGACTCACGCTGCGCGGCTTCGTCATCAACAAGTACGCCAGCATGCGCGAGCAGTTCCTGACCGAGGTCGCGCCATGGCTCGCCACCGGCCAGGTGCGTTACGACGAGACGTTGCGTGACGGGCTCGAGAACGCCCCGCAGGCGTTCCTCGACATGTTGCGTGGGGCCAACACGGGCAAGATGCTGGTCCGCCTCTGACCTGTGGCGCGCCCCTCCCCCGCGGGGTGGCCCACCTCCCGTCGACGGGGGGCTGACTCGCCGCCTCATGGCGAGTCAGCCCCCCGCGCAGGCGGGGTGAGCCATCTTCTACGGCGGATCAGGCGTCGGTCTTCAGCGCCTCGATCGCCGCATGCATCGTCAGGATCCGCTGCGCGGACTCGACGTGCAGGTTCTCGATCATCTTGCCGTTGTACGTCACGACACCCGAGCCCTTGCCGTCCTCCCACGCCTGCAGGATGCCCTCGGCCTCGTCTACGGCGGAAGCGCTCGGCGCGAACGCCACGTTCGCGGGCTCGACCTGACCGGGGTGGATCAGCGTCTTGCCGTCGAAGCCCCACTGCCGACCTTGCACGCACTCGGCCTCGAAGCCATCGGGGTCCTTCACGTTGTTATAGACCCCGTCGATGATCGCCTTACCGGCCGCGCGGGCGCCCAGCAGACACAGTTGCAGCCCGGTCTGCACCGGCGCCCGACCGGGCACATGCTCGGCGTACAGCTCTTTGACCAGGTCGTTCGTGCCCATCACCAGCACGGACAGCTTCGCCGAGGCGCTCGCGATATCGTGCGCATTCAGCATCGCGATCGGCGTCTCCACCATCGCCCACAGCGTGGTCCTGGCGGGTGCCCCGTACGTCTCGAGCGCCTGCGCGAGGTCGAGCACCTCCTGCGCGGTCGATACTTTAGGCACGGCGATCGCGTCAGGTCCCGCGGCACAGGCGGCCTTCATGTCCTCCAGATGCCACTGCGTGTCCATGCCGTTGACGCGGATGATCAGCTCACGCCGGCCGTACTCTCCCGACCGGACCGCCGCGCAGGCAGCGTCCCGCGCCACGGGTTTGGCGTCGGGCGCGACCGCATCCTCCAGGTCGAAGATGATGCCGTCGCACGGGATCGCCTTGGCCTTCTCCAGCGCTCGCACGTTGGAGCTGGGCATGTAGAGCACCGATCGGCGCGGTCGGAACTGGGTGTCACTCTTCGTCACTTCAGGCTCCTGCTCGGTTGCGGATTCGGTGAGCGGCTCAGCCGGCGGATTTCGCGAGGGCGGCCGCCTTGGCCTGCTCGTACCTACTCTTCAGATCCGCGTCGATCTCGCCGAGCTGCTCGGCGAGGCGGACCACGACGAGGCATTGCTTGCAGGACGCGTCGTCCTCCATCTTGCCGTCGACCATGACCGCGCCGGAACCGTCACCCATCTTCTCCACGACCTCGTACGCGTGCTCCACGTCCTTGGGGTCCGGGCTGAACACTGTCTTCGCAATCTGGATCTGCACCGGATGCAAAGTCCACGTGCCGACGCACCCCAGGAGGAACGCGTTGCGGAACTGGTCCTCGCACGCCACGACGTCCTTGATGTCGCCGAACGGCCCGTAGTACGCGTAGATGCCGTGCATCGCGCACGCGTCGACCATGCGAGCGATCGTGTAGTGCCAAAGGTCCTGCTGGAAGATCGTCCGGGGCGTCGTCTCGCCGTGGACGTCGTACGAACCGTCCTCCAGCCGGGCCGGGTCGGAACGCACCAGATAACCGGGGTGCCCACCGCCGACTCGGGTGGTCTTCATCCGTCGATCAGCCGCCAGGTCGGCCGGGCCGAGCGAGAGACCCTGCATGCGTGGCGATGCCCCACAGATCTCCTCGATGTTGGCCACGCCGCGCGCGGTCTCCAGGATCGCGTGCACCAAGATCGGACGCTCCAGGCCTGCCTTGGCCTCCAGCTGAGCCAAGATCCGATCGATGTAGTGAATGTCCTCGGCGCCTTGCACCTTGGGCACCATGACCACGTCGAGCTTGTCGCCGATAGCCGGGATCAGCGTGGTCAGGTCGTCCAGGACCCACGGGCTGTCCAAGGCGTTGATCCGGGTCCACAACTGGGTGTTGGCGCCGAAGTCGACCTCTCGAGCGATCTTCACCAAGCCCTCGCGGGCGGCCACCTTGTTGTCGACCTTGACGGCGTCTTCCAAGTTGCCCAGGAGGACGTCGACCGAGCCGACCATGTCCGGGACCTTGGTGGCCATCTTGGCGTTGGACGGGTCGAAGAAGTGAATCGCCCGGGACGGCCGAGCGGGGATCTCCCGGACCGGGGTGGGGGCGCCCACCGCGAGGGGGGTGAAGAAGTCCTTGGCGCTGCGCACGTCGTTGTCCTCCTAATGGCCGGCGTCCACGTCGCGCTCCCTGCCGTGACCGCCGGTTTCCGCAGCTGGCGGCGACCGGGGGCGACGACCGAAAGACGACGGCGTGGGCGGGCATGGTCGTGGGGTTGCTCCGACGCTATCAGCGGGGACAAGCCAGCCACCGGCCTTGACCTGTGACGACGTTCACGATGTTCACGCATGCTCGCGATGATCGCGACCGTCGCGGAGGGACCGGTCCCGCCCGCACCGCGAGTGCCGTGCGCCGTCGGCGTCCATGAACCGTTCCCCGTCGCGGGTACCCTGGCCATCGTGACGACGCGCGTCTACGTGAGGAGGCTGGTCAGCCTGCACGTGTTCGACCCCTTGGGCGACCAGGTGGGTCGGGCCCGCGACGTCGTCGTCTTTCATCACGCCGCCCGATCCCGTCCGAGGGTCATCGGTCTCGTCGTCGAAGTACCCGGTCGTCGCCGTGTCTTCGTGCCGATGACGCGCGTGACGAGCATCGGAGGCGGTCAGGTCGTCACGACCGGCCTGGTCAACCTGCGGCGCTTCGAACAACGCGCGGGCGAATCTCTCGTCATGGGTGAGGTGCTCGATCGCGGCGTCACGGTGCGTGACGCGGGCGGTGACTACCGCGCAATCGTCGAAGACCTCGCGATCGAAAAGGGTCGCTCTCGCGACTGGGCGCTCACCCGTATCTTCGTTCGCAAGAGCACCGACGAGCCGCACCGCTTCCCGTCGCTTCGGCGACGCCGCGGCGAGACCCTCACCGTTGCGGTCGAGGACGTCGTCGGCCTGCTGACCGAAGACGACGACCAGGGGGCTGACGCGCTGCTCGGCATCTACGACGACCTCAAGGCCGCCGACCTCGCCGGGCTCATCCACGATCTGCCGGAGCAACGTCGCTGGCAGGTGGCGGCGGCGCTCGACGACGACCGGCTCGCCGACGTGCTGGAGGAGCTGCCCGAAGACCATCAGGTGGAGATCCTCGCCACCTTGGCCTCCGCCCGGGCGGCCGACGTCTTGGAAGCCATGCAGCCGGACGACGCCGCCGACCTGCTTTCCGAGCTGGAGCCGGAGGCGCAGGAGCGGTATCTGCGGCTCATGGAGCCGGACGAAGCGGCCGACGTGCGGCGTCTCCTGACGTACGACGAAGACACCGCCGGAGGGCTCATGACCACCGAGCCCGTGATCCTGCCACCCGAAGCGACGATCGCCGAGGCGCTGGCAGTCGTCCGCCGCGCCGAGCTGTCCCCCGCGATCGCCGCGTCCGTCTTCGTCTGCCGTGCGCCGCTGGAGACCCCGACCGGTCGCTACCTGGGCCTCATCCACATCCAGCGGCTTCTGCGAGAGCCCCCGAACGCGGCGGTGGGATCGTTCCTCGACACGAGCACTCAACCGCTGCATCCGGAAGCCTCCATCGGAGCGATCACCCGTGAGATGGCGGCCTACAACAGCGTGTCGGTCCCAGTCGTGGATGACGGCCAGCATCTGCTCGGCGCCGTCACTGTGGATGACCTGCTCGACCACCTCCTGCCCGAGGACTGGCGCGAAGAGCGCCATGAGGTGACCCATGAGTGAGCCGCTCAGGGACCGCCTCGACCAGCCCTTGGAGGCGCGCGTCGGGGCGCGGCGCCTGCCCCAGGTGGACCCGGATCTGTTCGGACTTTTCGCCGAGAAATTCGCCCGCTTCATGGGCACCGCGCGCTTCCTCGTGTGGATGACGCTCTTCGTGATCGTCTGGATCACCGTCAACCTGATCGGCGTGTTCGGGTTGAACTTCGATCCCTACCCGTTCATCCTGCTGAACCTCTTCTTCTCCACGCAGGCCTCGTACGCTGCCCCGCTGATCCTCTTGGCGCAGAATCGGCAGGCCGACCGCGATCGCGTCGGCCTCGAACAGGACCGCGCCCGCGACGAACGGAGCCTGGCGGACACGGAGTACCTCACCCGTGAAGTAGCCGCCCTCCGAATCGCGATGCGGGACATGGCCAGCCGCGACTTCATCCGGTCCGAGCTGCGTGACCTCCTTGATGAGGTCACGCAGCAACGGCAGGAATGCCCCCAGTGCGGCTGGGCGTCCGAGGACGGCTCGCCGCGAGACAAGCGATCCGGCAAGCGCTGAAGCCCGCCCCGGCGCCACAGCCCGCGACCGGGCACGAACGGGCACCACCCGGGCACGACCCGGCACTCCAGGCAATCCCGGGTCCGCCGGGCCGGTCGCGCCGATCCGGGCGACGCTTAGAGTGGTGCACATGCCAGCGCCTTCTCACGACGCCCTCATGGACGCCCTCGCCACCGTTGACGACCCCGAGATCCACAAGCCGATCACCGAGCTCGGCATGGTCGACTCCGTGGCCGCCGACGACGCAGGCAAGGTCACCGTGACCGTGCTGCTCACCGTCGCCGGCTGCCCGATGCGAGCCAGGATCACCGACGACGTCACCAACGCGCTGCGCGCGGTCGAAGGCGTCACCGACGTCGACCTCACGCTCGGCGTCATGACCGACGAGCAGCGCAAGGGCCTGTCGGAGGCGCTGCGGGGCGGGGTGCCGGAGCGGGAGAACCAGTTCGCCAGGGCCGACTCACTCACCCGCGTCTACGCGATCGCCTCCGGCAAGGGAGGCGTCGGGAAGTCGTCGGTCACCGCGAACCTCGCGGCCTCGCTCGCGGCCGAGGGTCTCAAGGTCGGCGTGCTCGACGCCGACATGTACGGCTTCTCCATCCCCCGCATGCTCGGCGTCGATTACCCGCCGACACAAGTGGAGGACATGATCATGCCGCCAGAGGCGGGGGGCGTAAAGGTGATCTCCGTCGGCATGTTCGTGCCGAACAACCAACCCGTGATCTGGCGCGGCCCGATGCTTCACCGGGCGCTCCAGCAGTTCCTCGCGGACGTGTTCTGGGGCGACCTGGACGTGCTGCTGCTGGACCTGCCCCCGGGCACGGGCGACATGGCCATCTCCGTGGCGCAATCGATCCCTTCTTCGGAGATCATCGTCTTGACCACACCGCAGCAGGCCTCCGCGGAGGTCGCAGAGCGCGCCGGAACGATCTCGGTGCAGACCCACCAGAAGATCGTGGGCGTCATCGAGAACATGTCGTGGCTGGAGATGCCCGACGGCAGCAGACAGGAGATCTTCGGCAGCGGCGGCGGACAGGCCGTGGCCGACTCGCTCACCCGGGTGACCGGCGCTCCGGTGCCTCTGCTCGGTCAGATTCCCCTCGACCCCGCGCTTCGCGAAGGCGCGGACGACGGGCGCCCAGTGGCGGTGCATTCCCCCGACTCGCCGTCTGGTCGCGCCCTGCGCGTCATCGCGCAAGAACTCGCCGCCCGGTCCCGGGGTCTCGCCGGCCGCAAGCTGGGGCTCACGCCGCAGCGCTGAACCAGCCCCCGGCGGGTGGCCGCGGCAGTTGGCGGGGGGGGACGCGAACGGACGCCGTCGCCTCCGTTGCGAGCACAACCCGCCCGTACGTGTGGGCGCTGCCCGCGGGGAGCGCTCCCTCAGGTCGCGTCAGCGTCGTAGGGCGTCCCCCGCTGGGGATCGAAGGCGACAGGTCGGGGTCGGCTCGGGGTGACGGCAGCGTCGGAGCTCGGGGCAGCCTCGGAGCTCGGTGCCTCGTCGTGGGGCTCTTCGAACAGGGCCTCGCGGACGATCTTGCGCGGGTCGTACTGTCGGGGGTCGTAGGCCTTCCAGTCCACGTTGTCGAAGTCGGGACCCATCTGCTCGCGAAGCTGCTCCTTGGCCCCCTCGGCGAGTGCGCGTATCTGGCGCACCCAGCGTCGCAGCTGGGCGGCGTACTCCGGCAGACGCTCGGGGCCGATCACGACGAGGGCGACCACGAGGATGATCACGAACTCCCACCCGTTGATGTCGAACATGAGCACCCCCTGTCGCTGAAGACGGCCGTAGAAGAGGGCCGTTCGGGCCAACGCCATTTCTGAGCCGACCGGCCCTGCCCATCGTAAGGCGACCCCCGCTAGGGT
>CAJDWP010000043.1_pt1 | contig 20239 bp, 15 predicted proteins | sample 7391631 | NCBI WGS metagenome assembly CAJDWP01 (sample SAMEA7055740, study PRJEB34461) | soil metagenome | biome: terrestrial ecosystem; feature: Peninsula; material: soil | place: Antarctica | collected 2016 | reverse complement strand
AGGTCAGAACGGAAGGTCAACGACGCGTGCTGGCCCGCGCCGGTACCGAGCGCGCTGAGCAGCACCCTGGGGGCGTCGATCCAGCCGGTCGGGCCGGCGAGCGTCGAGATCACCCGAGCCGAGAACGCTCCGTCCCCCGCGCTCACGCCAAGGTCCAGCAACTGAGCGTCGACCACGTCGTACGAGACGGCCACGATCGTATGCCCGGTGAGGCGCACCATGCCCTGCACGGTCGGGCTCCAGGGCGACACGCGAGTCCATTCCTGGTCCGCGATCGGCGGATGGCCCGACACGACAGTACGCAGAAGGCGGGCCAGCGGGCCAGCGGGCCAGCGGGTGCCGCGCGGGTGGTCCACGGATCAGTGGCGGTCGCGGTATCGGGTCTCCTGGGCGAGCTGCGAGGATCGGGCGTACTCGACGGGACGGGTCCGCCGACGCCGCAGGACGTCGGCGCCGGAGCCACCGCGCGTCTGCCGTCGATGACACGAGGCGTCACCGTTAGCTGCCTATCGGCGTGATGCCCAGTCCCCGTAGTGAATCCACAGGTCGAGAGGGCCTGGCTCGGCGCATCGACCCGGCGGGGTCAGTCGCCTGTGGCGTGGAAACCGCCGTCGACGTGGACGATCTCGCCGGTGGTCGCCGGGAACCAGTCCGACAGCAACGCGACACAACCCTTCGCGGCCGGTGTGGGATCGGAAATGTCCCAGCCCAGCGGGGAGTGTTGACCCCACTCGGCGAAGCGGCTGAACGCCGGGATCGAGTTGGACGCGGTCGTGCTGATCGGACCGGCGGCGACCAGGTTGCAGCGGATGCCGAGCGGTCCGTACGCGTGGGCGCAGTATCGGTTGGTCGCCTCGAACGCGGCCTTGGCGACGCCCATCCAGTCGTAGCCGGGCCACACGACGGTGGCGTCCAGCGTCAACCCGACCACGGCGCTGCCGCGCGGCATCAGCGGCGCGCAGGCCGCGACGAGAGGCTTTAAGGAGAAGGCGGAGATCTGGAACGCCGGCGCCACGTCCTCCCAGGACGCACCCGTGAAGTCAAAAGCGCCCGGCGGGGCGAACCCGACCGAATGCAGCACTCCGTCCAGACCGCTCGCGTGCTCCTGAACCCGTCCGGCCAGGGCGTCGAAGTCGGTCTGCCGGGACACGTCCAGCTCGATCACCGGCGCATCGTCCGGGAGTCGCCTCGCAATCGCCGTCGTGATCCGCGCCGCCCGCCCGAACGACGTCAGGAGGACGCGCGCGCCCTGCTCCTGCGCGAGGCGGGCCACGTGGAACGCGATCGAAGACTCCGTGAGGACGCCCGTGACGAGCAGTGTCTTGCCCTCCAGCACACCCATGCGCGGCCCTTTCGCAACAGGCCGACCGTCCTCATGCGGACGGGCCGGCGAGATGGAATCAGTCAACCCCGTCGGGGCCGGCTCAATGCCCCATGCCCAGTCCGCCGTCCACGGGAAGTACCGCGCCCGAGACGTACGACGCCTGCTCGGAGGCGAGGAACCGCACCGCGGCGGCCACTTCCTCGACGGCGCCGAAACGACCCGCCGGGATGGCCGCCCGGTACGTGGTCCGAAGCTCCTCGCTCAAAACCGCCGTCATGTCGGTCTCGATGAAGCCGGGCGCCACGACGTTCGCCGTGATCGACCTCCCGCCGAGCTCCCGAACGATCGAGCGCGCGACGCCGACCAGACCAGCCTTGCTGGCCGCATAGTTCACCTGCCCCGGTGAGCCGTGCAGCCCGACGACGCTGGAGATGAAGATCAGGCGGCCGCGCTTGAGCCGGAGCATGCCGCGGCTCGCGCGCCGCGCGCACCGGATCGCCCCGCTCAGGTTCGTGTTGACGACCTGGTCCAGCTCGTCGTCGGACATGCGGATCAGCAGCTGATCACGGGTGACGCCAGCGTTGGCCACGAGAATTTCGACCGGACCGCCGAGGAGTTCCTCCGCCGCCTTGAACGCGGCGTCGATCGACTCGGTGCTGGCGACGTCCATCGGGAGGGCCTCGAACGGGGCGGGCGCCTCCCCGGACCGGCAGCCGACGATCACGCGCACGCCATCCTGCGCCAAAGCCTGGGAGATCGCGAGCCCGATGCCTCGGTTCCCCCCGGTCACCAACGCGGTGCGTGGACCAGAAAGCGCGGGTGCCACGGGACCTCCAACGAACAGCAGTTACCGGCGATGCTGAGCCGGACGACGATGCCCGACGGGTCGCCGGGTGGCTGGGCAGGCAAGAACCTATCGAACTACCCCGCGGTACCACAATCGCACCCCGAGATCGGGTCACCGGTTCTGCGGGCCATCGTTTCCCATGGAGTTCCCAGGGAGCCCCATGGTGCCGCGAAGTGAGGTAGCGCTTACCCTGAGAGCGTGTTGCGACACAATATGGTTCCGACAGCGCATTCGATTTCCAGCGTGCCGACGTCCGTGGCCGACGACCAGCGACAGCGCGTGCGCACGTACCTGCTGTCGATGGGTCTACGCACCGCCTGCTTCGTGCTCGCGGTCGCCGTCTTCTTGATCTTCGGCTGGGTCACTGTCTCCATCCTGCTGAGCATCGCCGCGATCCTGCTGCCGTACCCGGCCGTCGTGCTGGCCAACAACTCGGCCAACCGCCAGTCGCACTTCATGGTCTCGGCGCCGCCCGTGCGTGAGATCGGCACGTCGGAGGACCAAGACCACTCGCCTCGCGCCGGCGAGCACTGGTAGGCATCGCCCGCCAGCGCAGCATTATCAGCGCACCACGATCAGCGCACCACGATCAACACGCAGAGCTACGCCCGCCGACCCCTCGCGACCCGGCTCGCGGCGACGTTCCACTCCCCGTCAATGCGTCCCACTCAGCCGCCGATGGCCGACATCGGCCGCGATGGCTGCGTGAAGTCCGGTTCCCCGATGCCGTGGCCCCGCGCTTTGCGCCACATTTCCGCCCTGATCAGGCGGACCAGGTCCTCATCCGAGGCGCCCGAGCGCATCGGCCCCCGCAGATCCACCTCCCCCCGTGAGAAGAGGCAGTTACGCACCATCCCGTCAGCCGTCAGCCGCGCCCGGTCACAGCCCGCGCAGAACGGCGCCGTCACCGACGCGATGATCCCTACCGTCGCCGGACCACCGTCGACCAGGAACCGCTCCGCCGGCGCGCTTCCCCGCTGCTCCCGCGGGCACACCGTAAGTTCGTGCCGTTCCGACAACAGCTCGTGGACCTCCGACGCCGACACCATCGACGTGCGCTTCCACGCGTGCTGGGCGTCGAGCGGCATCTGCTCGATGAAGCGCAGCTCGTATCCGCGCTCAAGGCACCAGTCCAGCAAATCCGCCATGGACGGGGCGTTCTCGCGCATCGCGACCGCGTTGACCTTGACGGGCGTCAATCCGGCCGCCGCGGCGGCTTCCAGACCGGCCATCACGTCCGCCAGCCGGTCCCTGCGGGACATCGCCTTGAACACATCACGGTCGACCGTGTCCAGGCTGACATTCACGCGGTCAAGACCCGCGTCCGCCAGCGGCGCGGCCAAGGAGTCCAATCCGAGCCCGTTCGTCGTCATCGCCAACTCGGGGCGCGGCTGGACCGCCGCGAGCCGCGTCACCAGATCCACCAGCCCCGGCCGGAGTGTGGGCTCGCCACCCGTCAGGCGTACCTTCGTCACGCCGAGCGACACGAACAGATGCACCAACCGGACGAACTCGTCGTCGGTCAGCATCTGCGGGCCCGTCATCCACGGCAGGCCTTCCGCCGGCATGCAGTACGTGCACCGCAGATTGCAGTGATCCGTGAGGGACACGCGCAGATCCTTGGCGACGCGACCGAACGTGTCGATGAGCGGCTGGGTTCGCAGTCGTGAGGCCCGCGACCCCACAGTGGAGGACGACTCGACTCGACGTGCCGCCGGGTGATCGCCAGCTTCGGAAGGCCCCAGACCGTGATGCATGCGACCAAGCCTAAGCCGGGTAGCGTCGTTCCCGTGATCCGAACGCTGCTGACGAGGCGCTGGCTGACCGCCCTCGCAGCCGCAATCGCGTTCTGCATTCTGTGTCTGTTCCTCGGACGCTGGCAGTACGAGCGGTTTGAAGAAAAATCTGCGGCGGCGACTGCGGTGCGCGCTCATTTCGACGCCGCGCCCATCCCCCTCGACGCGGTCCTCCCACCAGGCCGCGACCTGACGAAGGACGCCGAGTGGACCAGGGTGGAGGTGCGCGGCGCGTACGCCCCTTCGCCCCCGCTGATGGTGCGCAACCGTCCGCAGAACGTGACGTACGGGTTCGAGGCGCTCAACCCCCTGCGGCTGGCCGACGGCTCGGCGCTGCTCGTCGACCGCGGTTGGGTGCGCAACGGCCCGAACGCGGAGGCCATTCCGGACGTGCCGGCCCCGCCGCCCGAGACACTCACGGTCATCGGATGGCTACGCCAGGGCGAACCCAGTCTTGACCGTGCGATGCCCGGACGCCTTCTCGCGTCGATCAACGTGCAGGAGGCGGCGGACAAGTCCGGGCTGACGCTGCGGGGGGCCTACCTGATCCTGGACTCCGAGAACCCCGCGCGGCCGACCCCGCTGCTGCCCCCCGACACCAACACCGGCCCTCATTTCGGGTACGCCCTGCAGTGGTGGGCCGGCTCCGTGTCCGGCTTCGTCATCGTGTTCGTCTACCTCCGACGCGAAGTGCAGGAGAGTCGCGGCGCGGGCTTGGCGACGGCCGCGGTAGGCGACGAGTCACGGGGAGCACGCCAGCCGGCGGGGGTCGGGATGGGCAAGCCTCGCAAGACGCGGATCTGGGACGAGGAGGACGAGTAGGCCGCTTCCGGCACGTCCGACACATCCGACGAGTCGGGCACGTCCGCGGGCGGACCACGCCAGCTCGCGGCTAGGCTGCGACGCATGGATCTGGGACTGACGGGACGTGTCTTCATCGTGACCGGGGCGTCCGCAGGCCTGGGATTCGCGTCAGCGCAAGCGCTCGTCGACGACGGTGCGAAGGTGGTGATCTGCTCGCGGACCCCGGCACGGATCGAGGCGGCTGTCGCGGCACTCGGCGCGGGTAACGCCCGCGGGCTGGCCCTGGACCTCGCGGATCCCGACGCGGCGGACCGACTCGTCGCGGAGGCCACCGCGGCGTACGAGCGTCTCGACGGCGCCATTCTCTCCGTCGGCGGCCCTCCCGGGGGTCAGGCCAAGGACATCGACGACCAGCAGTGGCGGGTCTCGTTCGAGACCGTGTTCCTCGGCCCGCTGCGCGTCGCCCGCGCGGTGCTCGACTCAGGAGAGGGCAAGGCGGTCACGTTCGTCTTGTCCAGCTCCGTCAAGTCACCGGTCGCAGGGCTCGGCATCTCCAACGCGCTGCGGCCGGGTCTCGCCGGCGCTGCCAAGTCGATGGCGGAAGAGTACGGGCCGACCGGCGGGCGCGTCACGATGGTGCTGCCCGGCCGGCTCGACACCGACCGCATCAAGGAACCTCGTCTCCCCGGCGGCCTCCTACCTCACGGGTATCGCGGTCCCCGTCGACGGTGGTCTGACCCGCAGCTTGTGACCCCGGGCCCGGCCCCGCCCCTCCCCGCCCGGTTCGACGACTCAACAGGCTCTCACCAGGACTGGCTGATGCCGGGTGGCCCCTGGAACTGCGTCCGATACAGGTGGGCGTAGAGCCCCTCGGCTTGGAGTAACTCGGCGTGCGTGCCCTGTTGCACGATCGTGCCGCCGTCGACGACCAGGATCTGGTCGGCGTCGCGGATGGTCGACAGGCGGTGGGCGATGACTACGGCGGTGCGCCCGTGCAGCGCGGCGTCGAGGGCCCGCTGCACCGCCACCTCCGACTCGCTGTCCAGGTGCGCGGTCGCCTCGTCGAGCACCACCAGCCCGGGCGCCTTGAGCAGTAGGCGAGCGATCGCAAGCCGCTGCTTCTCGCCGCCGGACAGGCGGTGACCGCGGTCGCCGACGACGGTGTCCAGTCCCTGCGGCAGCGACGCCACGAGACTCCACACCTGGGCGGCCTCCAGGGCGGCGCGCATCTCGCCGTCCTCCGCGCCGGGGCGCGCGTAACGCAGGTTGGCGCGGATCGTGTCGTGGAACAGATGCGCATCCTGGGTGACGACCCCCACCCGTTCCCGCAGCGAGGCGAACGTCGCCTCCCGCACGTCGATCCCGCCGAGGCGGACGACCCCGCGCGTCGGGTCGTAGAGCCGCGACACCAGCGAGGTGATCGTCGTCTTGCCTGCCCCGCTCGGGCCGACGAGCGCCACCAGCATCCCGGGCGCGACCTCGAAGGTCACGTCCCGCAGAACGTCCTGTCCGGCCCCGCGATCCCCCGCCGAGGCACCCTCCAGCGACGGCACCGACACCTCGTCGGCGGAGGGATAGTGGAACCACACGTCCTCGAAGGCGATCGACAGCACGGCGTCGGGAAGCGGCACGGCGTCGGGCGCCTCACGCACCAAGGGACGCAGGTCCAGCACCTCGAAGATCCGCTCGAACGACACGAGCGCAGTCATCACGTCGACCCGGACGTTGGACAAGGCGATCAGCGGTCCGTAGAGGCGTGCCAGCAGGGCCGTCAGCGCGAGCAGCGTCCCCACGGTCAGCGTGCCGTTGGTCGCGAGCAGCCCACCCACGCCGTACACCAACGCGGTCGCCAGCGCCGCGAGCAACGTGAGCGTGGTCATGAACACGCCGCGGTTCCAGGCGATCTGAACGCCGATGTCGCGCACCCGCGCGGCTCCCTGCGCGTACTCGTCGTGCTCCTGGGCGGGCCGCCCGAAAAGCTTGACGAGCAGAGCACCCGCGACGTTGAACCGCTCCGTCATCCGGTTGCCGAGGTCGGCGTTCAGGGTCATCTGTTCGCGAGTCAGCGCGGACAGACGCGCCCCCATGCGGCGCGCGGGCAGCAGGAAGACCGGGAAAAGCACGAGCGAGGCCAACGTCAGGGGCCACGACAGCACCGCCATGGCGCCGACGATCGCGACGAGGGAGACGACGTTGCTGACCACTCCGGACAGCGTGGAGGTGAACGCTTGCTGGGCCCCGATCACGTCGGAGTTGACCCGGCTGACGAGGCTGCCGGTCTGGGTGCGGGTGAAAAATGCCACCGGCTGGGAGAGCACGTGGTCGAACACCTGGGTGCGCAGGTCGAAGATCAGCCCCTCCCCGATCGAGGACGAGCACCACCGTTGAGCCACCGTCAGCAGCGAGTCCGCGACCGCCACGGCCGCGGCCAGCAGCGCCATCCGGACGACGTGGCTGCGCAGCAGGAGCGGGATGGCCACGACGAGGCCGGCGTCGAGGAGGACGACGACGACGTACAGGACGATCAAGCGCTGGTACGGGCGCGCGTACCCCGCCACGCGTCGGACGGTGCCCTCCTGCAGGCGCTTCCCGTCGAGCCGGTCCCGGGTCATCAGGCTCATCGAGCGCCACGAGGGCGGCGCGCTCACGCGTCGGCGCCCTTCCCGGTGGCCAGGGCACGAAGGCACTCGACCTGGGCGGCGCGTTCGGCGGCCAGTTGCTCGTCGCGCGTCCGGCGCCCGGCTCCGGCGAGCAGCGCCTTCGTCGCGCCTACGGAGGTGGCCGGGGACGCCCGGAGCGCGGCCAGCAGGTCGTCCACGGCGGCGTCGAGCTCGTCCGCGGGGACCGCGATGGATGCCAGACCGAGGCTCACGGCCTCGACGGCGCCGACGGACCGGGCGGTGCAACAGATCTCCAGGGCCCGGGAGTAGCCGACCAGTTCACTCAGCGCGGCGGTCCCCCCCAGGTCCGGCACCAGGCCGAGGCTCGGCTCGGCCATGACGAATCGTACGTCGTCCGCGACGACCCGCAGATCGGCGCCGAGCGCGAGTTGGAAGCCGGCGCCGACCGCGTGCCCCTGCACGGCGGCGACGACGATCGCGAGGCTGTCACGCCAGGCCGTGAACGCCCTCTGGTAGCCGCCGATGAGCCGGTCCGCCTCCCGCGGGTCCGTGGCGGCGAGGCCGAACAGGTCGGGCTCACCGAGCACTCCGCCAGGGGCGAGCATCCTGCGGTCCAGCCCGGCAGAGAACGCCCGTCCGGCGCCGCGGAGCACCGCGAAACGCGCCCCCGCCACCGGCCCCGTGCCCTCGGACAGGGCTGTGGCGACGCCGGCCAGAGCCCGCCACAGGCTGGGCGTCTGCGCGTTGAGACGGTCGGGGGCGTCGAGGATCACGTGCAGCACGTCGCCGTCCCGGCGCAGGAGAAGCTGCGGATGGGGCCGCCATTCGGTGCTCACGCCAGACACGATAGGCGACCGCACCGACAGCCCGCGCCTCCCGCGCGTCACGTCGCGTCACGCCGCGGGCCACGGCGCGGGTGCGTCTGGCCCGGCGCGTCAAGCCCGCCGCGTCAAGCCCGCCGCGTCAAGCCAACGAGATCAGGTCGAGGTAGTCCTCGCTCCACAGGTCCTCGACGCCGTCCGGCAGCAGCAGCACCCGCTCAGGCTCCAGCGCGGCGACCGCACCGTCGTCGTGGCTCACTAGCACGACCGCACCGGTGAAGTGTCGCAGCGCGGCCAGGATCTCCTCGCGGGAGGCGGGGTCCAAGTTGTTGGTGGGTTCATCGAGCAGCAGGATATTGGCGCTGCTCACCACGAGGGTGGCCAGCGAGAGTCGGGTCTTCTCCCCACCGGACAGCACGGCGGCGGGCTTATCGGCATCGTCGCCGGAGAACAGGAAACTGCCCAGGATCTTGCGGACCTCCGTCTCCCCCAGATCCGGCGCCGCGGTCTTCATGTTCTGCAGCACCGTGCGCTCGACGTCAAGGTTCTCGTGCTCCTGCGCGTAATAGCCGATTTTCATCCCGTGCCCGGGCTCGACCTGCCCGGTGTCCGGCGTCTCGACGCCGGCGAGGAGCCGCAGCAGCGTGGTCTTGCCCGCCCCGTTGAGGCCGAGGATGACGATCTTGCTCCCTCGGTCGACGGCCAGGTCGACGTCGGTGAAGACCTCCAGGGAGCCGTAGCTGCGAGACAGGCCGCTCGCCCGCAGCGGCGTCTTTCCGCAGGGCGCTGGGTCGGGGAACCGGATTTTGGCCACCTTGTCGTGCGCGCGTTCCCCGTCGAGGCCGGCGAGCAGGCGTTGCGCGCGACGGGCCATGTTTTGAGCTGCCACCGCTTTGGTCGCCGTCGCGCGCATCTTGTCGGCCTGTGCCATGAGGGCGGCGGCCTTCTTCTGCGCGTTGGCGCGCTCCCGCTTGCGGCGCCGCTCGTCGGTCTCCCGCTGGGTCAGGTACGCCTTCCACCCGAGGTGGTACTGGTCCATCTCGGCGCGGTTGGCGTCCAGATGGAAGACCTTCGTCACGACCTCGTCGAGGAGTGCCACGTCGTGGCTGATCACCATGAGCCCACCCCGGTGGGCCTTGAGGTGCTCTCGAAGCCACGCAATCGAGTCAGCGTCGAGATGGTTGGTCGGCTCGTCCAACAGCAGCGTCTGCGCGCCGGAGAAGAGGATGCGGGCCAGCTCGACGCGGCGGCGCTGCCCGCCCGATAGGGTGACTAGCTGCTGGCCGAGCACCCGGTCCTCCAGCCCGAGGGCCGCCGCGATGGCGGCGGCCTCCGACTCCGCCGCGTACCCTCCCGCCGTCTCGAACTCCGCCTGCAAGCGCGGGTATCGGGTCATCGCCTTCTCGTGCGTCTCGCGATCGGCGCTCGCCATCGCGCCCTCGGCCTCCTGCATGCGCCGCATGATCTCGCCCAGTCCGCGGGCTGAGAGGATGCGCTGTAGGGCCAGGACGTGCAGGTCGCCGTCGCGCGGATCCTGGGGCAGGTAGCCGACCTGGCCGCTTCGGGTCACGGTCCCGGCCGCGGGCGGGATCCACCCCGCCAGGACCTTCGTCAGGGTCGTCTTGCCGGCACCGTTGCGCCCGACGAGACCGATCCGGTCCCCGGGCGCGATCCCGAAGGTCGCGTCCTGGAGCAGGAGGCGGCTCCCCGCCCGCAGCTCGATCTCCTTGGCCGCGATCACGCGAACACCCCTGTCCCCCATCGTCTCCGTCGTCGTCCGCGACCGATCGGCCGCAGCGGGAGCGTCCCGGGATCCGCGCCGTGGTGCGGCCGCGGGATGCGGGTCGTTATTCTACGGGCCAGCGGCGTCGCGACCTGCGACCCTCGGCGCGAGGAGAGGACGGCTCCATGACGTTCAACGAGGATGCCCGGCTCGACACCTCGCGCATCGGTGGTGGTGGCGGACGCGGCGGCGGCGGCATGATCATCGGTGGCGGCGGAGGAATCGTCGGCGTGATCGCGCTGATCCTCTACATGTTGCTGGGCGGCGGCGGTCAGGACCAGGGATCCAGCCCCCAGCAGGATCCGGCGAACCAGCTCAACAACTCGCGCATGGCCGGGGGCGGTCAGATCAGGACCGCCGATTTCAGCAGGTGTAAGACCGGCAAGGACGCCAATAGCGACGACGAGTGCCGCATCATCGCGACCGAGAACAGCCTGTACGACTACTGGACGAAGACCTATCCGGCCTCAGTCAAGGGAAATCCGGCGTGGAAAGCCCCAAAGACCACGATCTACAGCGGCCAGACTGCGTCCGCCTGCGGGACAGCATCCAATCAAGTCGGTCCGTTCTACTGCCCCCTGGACCAGGGTATCTACATCGACGCGTCGTTCTACCAGCTGCTCTCGCGGCGCTTCGGGTCCAGCGGCGGCCCCCTCGCGAAGGAGTACGTGGTCGCCCACGAGTACGGCCACGCCGTCCAAGATCAGCTCGGTGTCCTCGATGAGGCGCAAAAGGACCCCGAGGGACCGGCGAGCGGCGGCGTCCGCGTCGAGCTGATGGCGGACTGTTTCGCGGGCATGTGGGTCAAGGACGCGTCCACGACCCAGGACGCCAGCGGCACCACCCTGCTTCAGCCGGTGTCCCAGCAGGACATCTCGGACGCATTGTCGGCCGCCAGCGCCGTCGGTGACGACACGATCCAGGAGAAGGTGAAGGGCCGGGTTTCCCCGGAGAACTTCACCCACGGCACCGCCGAGCAGCGGAGGCGCTGGTTCATGAACGGCTACAGCAGCCAGAACATCAATTCCTGCAACACCCTGCGGGCCGGGACGCTGTAGCCGGCCCGCAGATCCGGCGTTTAAGCCACCGTCAGCGCAGGGGATACCGGTCGAGCTGCTGGGCGAGGACCGAACCGAACCGGGTGCCGAGGTCGTTGTGATCCAGGCCGGCCGGCGCTTCGCGGGTCGCCGCGAAGCCACGTGAGGCGTACCAGCTCTGCCCGCGGGTGGCATCAGACAGCGCGTCGTAGCCGTCCGAAGTGTTTCGGCCGTCGTCGAGCTGACCGGTGTACCAGTGCATCGGGAAGGTGGCTTTAAGGGCCGGGTCGATGGTGGGCGAGGACGAGGGGACGCCGCCCCCGCCGGTGATGACGGCGCCGCCTCCGGCGGCGAAGAGGGTGCTGTGCGCCGGGAGCAGGTACTGGGTGATGAGCTGTGACCCGCCTGAGTAACCCACAAGCCAGGTGGGCTGCACTCCGAGCTCGGCGCGGATCGATGTGACCAGTGACGCTACGTAGGCAGCGTTGGCCCTGCCGTTGCTCCAGAACGTGCCATCTCGGCCCGGCGTCGCGATGGACACCGTGGCGTAACCGCGGCTGCCGGCCTGCGCGACGACACCGTTGGTGCCTCCGAGGGCCCACGTGGAGTTCGGGTTGCGGTGGCCGTACATGCCGTCGCCGTCGAGGTAGACCACCAGGCCTACCGGGGCCGAGCGTGCTACTTTCGACGTGAATAAATGGTAAGTCGAGCTGGTGCCAGCGGGGTCGGTATAGGACGCGGACGTCCGGTCCTTGACGGCGGTGACCGGCGGCGGTGTCGGTGTGGTGGTGGGGCTGGTTGGGCGCGGCGTCGGTGTCGTAGTGGAGCTCGTGGGGCGCGGCGTTGGTGTCGGTGTCGTAGTGGGGCTGGTTGGGCGCGGCGTTGTTGTCGGTGTCGTCGTGGGGCTCGTCGGGGAAGGCGTGCTCGGCCGAGGTGGCGTCTTCTTCCACCAGGGTGTGCGACGTTCGTCGCCGCGGTCGCTCCCGTGCCATTCGTACCATCCGTGCCATCCGTGCCATCCGCTGCTTGACGTGGACGAGGAATGGGGCGGGCTCGGGTGCGCCGAAGCGAGGGTGGCGCCGGCAGGCAGGGTCAGCGCGAGGACGGCGAATGCCGTCCCCGCACGACGAAGGGACTTCCGTGTCGTCATGGGTGGCTCCTGAGGTCGTGGCGATACGCCGACCTATCGGCCGCGGTGTGCCTACCCCAAGGCGGTGAGGCATGATGGACGCTCGTCCAGTTTTTTGCTGGGTGCGTCCGGGAGGGGGTGGCGCGCCCTTCGAAGGTCTGGTGGTTGAGAAGATCTGCTCAGGGGGCGATGAAGCACGATGGGGCTCAAGGGACGACGCACGCGCCTGTCAGCACAGGTGTCACGGGGAATGCTCTGCGCGGTATTGGCAGCGGTGACCGCGCTCGCGGGGTGTGGTGCCCCGCTCTCGACGAGCGATGCCGTGCCGCAGCGGTATATCGAGGTGCCGGTCGTCTCGGAGGCGGCGCGACAGCGCTACGGTGACCGCGCAAAACAGGCCTATGAGGAGCTCACACGGTTTTCCATGGACCAATGGTTGATCGCAGACTTAGTCGATCCCGGGGCTCCGGCGCCGACGACGGAGGCCCTCTCTGAGGGAATCACCGAGCACCTGGCCCCGGCCACGGTGCCGCCTTGGCGGGAAAGTGTCACCGCCGCTCTCGCGGGCGACGCCGACCAGGCCAACCTGGTTCGAATCCTGCGATTCTACGATCTGCAGGCTCCGACGCTACGGATGCCCGACGGCGGCTCGTCGCCCATCACCGGGGAGTCGATCACCGAGGGGACGGTCGGGTTGGGGGCGGCGCGCAGCGACGGGATCATCCCGCTGGTGGTGTCGTTCCGTCAGAACGCCCGTCTCGACCTACTGAACGGCCGCTCACCTTACGCGGTCGACCTGGGCAAGCAGCTGGTGCTGACCATCGTCCCCGCCGACGAGCTCGCCAAGGTCGCCGCCGCCACGCCCAGCGGGGCGCAGCCGCCGACGCCGGGCGCGACGAGCAGTGCGAGCATCGTGCGCGACTTGCGGGTCACGTGGCTGATCTCCACCTTCGAAGGCGACGTTTCCTTCAAGGACAGCAACACGGCGTCGCCCGGATCCGAGACCCCCTCGGCGCCGTCCGATTCGGGCAGCATCACCGAGACACCGGTCCCCTCGACGGCTGGTAGCTCGATGGGGTGACGCCCTGAGAGATGCTCGACCCGTGACGCGCACGGCGTGTCACGGGTCGAGCCGACGGGTTGAGCCGACGGGTCGCGGGCTGGTCAGGCCTGACTTCGGGTCAAGGACGCCGGACCGTGGATCGCTAGACCCGATCTCTACCGAATAGCTCCGGCCGTGCGCAACACGTCGCGTGCGGCCGGAAGATCCGCGAGAGCGTCAGCGACGTCCTCAGGTGTGGCGATGCCCCAGGCATGCCGTCGCAGGTACTGGTGGATTGCCGCGTCGAAGCTCTCCGTCCCTGCAGCCTTCCGCGCGTCCAGCAGGGCCTGTCCGCCGGCGCCGTACACGGTATCCACGTACGCGGAATCGGCCCGTGGGCGCTGCGCCCACTCCGACATCGGTTCCCCCACCGCACCGTCGACGACGTGGCGACGTCCCGTGGTCATGCCCGCGGGCGCGACCACCTCCTGCGCGTACGTGGCGAACGATTCGTCCAGCCACGGCGAGAGGGCCTGATCGTTGCCCACCAGCCCGTAGAACCACATGTGAGCCAGCTCGTGGGCGACCAGCCACTGATCCTTGGCGGGGTCCACGTCGGCGAACTGCACCGCCTGCCCGAACTCCACGCCTTCGCTGACGTGGGGCAGCACGCTGAGCCAGATGTGGTCGGTCGGGACCGGCCCCAGCAGCCGTGACAGGGCGTCAAGCGCGCTCCGGCTGGCCTGCGTCCACTCCTGCGCGTCCGCCTTGACGCGCCCCTGACGCGGCAGGGCGACCGTGATGGCGGTGTCGCCGGCCTGCGTCGTGGTCAGATCGATCTCGCCGACCGACACCGTGACGTCCCGGACGACGTCGGCGCTGAAACGGTGCACGGTCTTGCCCGCTTCGGCGGCCGGCCGTGGCTCGTCCGGCACGCCCATGCCTGCGACGTTGTAGGAGGAGGACGCCTCGACTTCCAGCGAGCGCAGCTGGAAGGCCTCGCTCGTCGCGACGTCGCCGACCACATCGACGCCGTCGTCGCGAACCCAACCGGCGTTGCGCGTCCAGGCGAGCATCGGGTAGGCGGAGCCCAACCACGCCACATCGGTACGCGGAGAGTAGCCGATCCTCTCGTCCGTACGAGCGCCGAGACGCAGATCGAAGGTGAGTGAGGCGGTGACCGTTTGACCGCCGGGGCTGCAGGAGGGCAGGGCCGCCGTCACGAGCGTGCCCGGGGCGCCGGACGGCGCGCCCCCAGCCGAGACGGTGAGCGGCAGCGACACGCCGTCGACGGTGACCGAGCGCACCGTCAGCGCGTTTCCGGTGCGTGCCGTGGCCGGCTTGTTCGGCCACGCCCGGAACACGAGCTCACAGATCTCGCGTTCCGGGGTGAAAGCCACCGTCTCGGTGCCAGACGCCGACGACAGGTCATCGCCGACTGAGAACGCGAGATCTACGACGGGCCGGTCCTTCGGGGGATCGGGCCACGCATCCTGAGGAACCGCAGGCGGCGAGTCGGGGCTGCTGCATGCGGCGGCGCCGATGCTCAGGGCGGCGCATACGAGCGCGGCGGCGGTGCGGCGAAGTGTCCGTCGTGTCACGCCGTCACGGTCCGGCGAACCAGATCGACGGCCAGGTCGAGGCCACCTCGCGACGGGCAGTCCAGACCCACGTCGGTGAACCAGTCGTCGGTCGCCTCGGGGTGGGGTCCCACGACGCCCACAACGCCGGCCCCGACCTTGCACACTGCTGCGGCCGGTAGTCCGTTGTCGTAGCGGGCCACCACCTCAGCGTCCGCGTCGCGCGAGAGCAAGATCACGGGTCCGTCCTGGAAGTACAACTCTCGCTTCTCTTGGCCCCACGCCACCGTGACGATCGCGTCGCGGTCGTGGCGAACGCTGGCCTTCTTGCTGGTGGTGTACTGGTCGGTGTCCCCTGGCAAGAGCTTGAAGCCAGGGCCCGTGCCGGCGAGGTAGGCGCCGAGACAGAACCCCAGGTAACGGCCGCCGCCATGGACGAAGTCCCGCAGCAGTCGCTTGGCCGGTTTCATGTGCGGCCACGCCTCGTCCAGGTCCCCGCCGCCGGGTTGTACATAGAGGCGGCAACCAGCCAGCCCCTGCTCATCCAGCTGACGCTTCTCCCGTGGGCCGATATAGGCCACGCTCAGGCCGGCTGCCTTGACGGCGTCCGCCGCCGCCTCGGGACACCCGGGGATCGTTGCGGGGCCTCGATAGACCACCGCGTCGACCGGAGCGGCATCGCCGCTCCGGTCGACGCGGGAGAGGAGACGCGCAGGCCAGGACATCATGCCGAGCTCGTTTCTGGTCGGGGCTGGGCGTCGTTCGTCGCCGCGATGGCGCCGGGCGATCCCTGGCCTGGCTGGGGCGTCCCCTCGGACGGCCGCTGCGGAGTGAGGATCCTCGTCAGGGTGGTGAGCACGCGTTCCATCGGGCCGCGCCGGAAATACTCGCCCCAGATCAGCGCGAAGGTCACCAGCAGCGTCAGCTGAACCGCGAAGTGCAGGCCGTCGGAGAACCCGCGCAGAGGGCCGAGCAGCAGCAGATGCAGCGAGTACAGGGTCAGGGTCATGCCGCCCGGCACAGCGAGCAGCAGGAACCGGTGCCCGAACACCTGGGCGAGGGCGAGGCACGCGCCGATGACGGCGAGTGACGTGCCCATCGTGAAGAGCAGATCTAGGGGGGTCCCGGAGTGCGGCGAGAGCACCCCGAGCCACCACCATGACGTGGCCGGCAAGCTACCGGAGTCCCCGAAGACGAGGTAACCCGTGAAGGTCTCCAACGTCATGGAGCCGTTCACGCTGTCGGCGAGGCGCTCGCGAAGCCCGAACCCGTCCACGAGGATCGACGAGGCGACCGACGTCATCAGGGTCAGGAGCACTCCGCCGGCCAGCATCTTTGCGACGACCAGACGCGAGGCCAGGTCGGCGCGGCCGAGCGCCATGCCGAGGCAGATGTAGGCGAACCAGGTGAGGGCGGGAAAGACACCCGTCAGGACCAGCACCTGCAGCGTTCCCACGGGGTCGGACAGTGAACCGAGTCCGAGATTGACCGGCGCCTGGGTCGGCACGTCCTGACGCAGCAGGTAGCTCAGGACCGGCCCGGCGAAAGCCCACGCGAAGGCCACCACGAGCAGGGATCGGGTGCGCAACGGCACGACCAGGGCAGCCAGGACGAACATGACGCCGAGGTAGGCGAGGACCACCGAAGCATGCCCCACATCAACGATGCCCCCGAGTGCGAGCCCGATGAGCACGATCAGCGAGCCTCGGACGACAGGGATCGTGGCAGCCTTCAGCGCCTCGAGACCGCGTGGCGCACGGGTCCGGCCTGTCATGAATGCCACCCCGACGCCGGCGAGCACCGCGAACAAAGCGGAGGCCTTGCCGCTGGCAAGAACCCACGCGAGCGACATGTCCCCGGCGTCGTTGGTCTCGGAGAACGTGTGCACCGCGATCATGCCGATGAGCGCGAGACCCCGCGCCACATCCAGACCCAACAACCGCACGCGGGAGCGCATCCCGCGCGGGGACAGCCCCCGCCGCTGCCGCAGGGTCTTCGGGTCGCACTGGTGCGGGAAGACCGCGGCCTCGTCCATGGTGACGATGGGTCCGCCGTGCGGTGCGCCGGAAGTCTCAGTCGGTGACAGGTGCTCGGTCTCGGCGCCGTGATGGCGCTGGGTTGGGGCGAGTGTGCTGGTCACAGGCGGTCTCCTGCTGGCTGGGACAGTTGCGCGGGGATGCCCGTCCAGGCCGTGCCGGCCGGGAGGGATTCGCCCTTCATGACAAGGGAGAGGGGGGCAAGGACGACGTCGTCCCCGACCTCGGTGGAGTACAGGACGACGGCACGTGTGCCGAGGCTCGCGCGATCACCGATCCGGACGTGGTTCATCTTCATGACGCGGTCTTCGAACAGATGCGTCTGCAGGGAGACGGCCGCGCCGATCGACACGTCGTCGCCGAGGTGGACGAGGTCGAATTCGGTGATGTACGTAGTGTCCAGCAGGCTACGACGGCCCACGTGCACCCCGTACAGGCGAAGCAGCGGCCCGAGCAGCGGTGTGCCCGACAAGAACATCAGCAGCGCGGGCACCGCGGACGCCTCGTACACGCCGCTGACGAATTCGGTGCGGCGCACGAACGAACTCCACAGAGGTTCGACGCGTGCCGCGTACCGTCCCACGACCGCCCACTTCAGTCCCGCGACCACGAGCACCACGGCGAGGCTGAAGGCGAGCGCGAGAGCCGGCACCGCGAGCACCATCTGCCACGCGCTCGCGCCCGACTCGGCGAGCGTGGACGCCGCGTTCAAGGTGACGAACAGGGAGACGGCCAGGATCGAGGAAGGAAGCACGATCCGCAGCGCCTCGATGGCGTACCGCGCCGCCAACTGCCCGCCGCTCGGGACGAAGGTCTCCGCCTCGCTGTACTGATCGAACACCTCGCGGCGGGGTAGGTAGATGGACGGGCTGCCGAGCCAGGACGTGCCCGAGGGAACCCCTGAGGGTGGCGGGACCGACCCGACCCCGAGCAGCGAGTTGTCGCCCATATGGGTACCCGACGGCACGAAGGCGGCGTTGCCGACGAAGGCGCGCCGTCCGATGGTCGTGGGACGGAAGGCCACGTGGCTGTTGCAGTAGGTCGCGCTGCCGACGCTGGCCATGTCGGCCACGAACGACTCCTCGCCGATCGTCAGCAGGTCCGGATCGATGTTGGCGATCGTGGAGACTTCGGCGCGTGGTCCGATGTTCGCGCCCAGTCGACGCAGCCAGGGGGCGGTGTACAGCGTCGAGTAGATCGTGTTCGTCAGCAGGAGGCTGAGCGAGAGCAGCTTGTCGGCGAACCACTTCTCCACGCCCAGATGTGAGCGCAGGTGGTGGATCCCGACGGGCGTGCTGGGCAGTCCGAAGCGGCGCAGCGCCAGGATGATCAGGCAGGACGCGCCGACGAACAAAGGCCCCGTGAAGAGGGTCGCGATCAGTGCTGCACCGGAGTTGAACGACAGCATGATCCACCACACGAGAATGACCACCGGCAGCATCGCCGCGAGCGGTGCGAACTCGAGGGCGACCAGACCCCAGGCGAAGCGACTCTTCAGCACCGAGGACCATTCGACGGGCGCGTCGTCGCACTCCGCCATGATCTCGATGATCGGATCGTCCACGGCCGGGAGGGGTCCGACAGGAGAGCCGCGCCAGACCTCTCGCGCGGGGATGGTCTGGCCTGGCAAGAGCGAGGACTGCTCTCGCAGGACCGCCCGCTCGCCGACCTCACACGGGCCCACGAGCACGCAGTTGGCGCCGACCGTCGCGGTGTCGCCGAGATGGACCCGACCGATCACCACGCGTCCCGCTTCGATTTCGTAGCCCTGCAGATGCGTGGCGTAGCCGACCGTCGCGTTGTCGTCCATGCGCACCATGCCGGGTAGCGTGATCAGCTCGGTGCCGATGTGGCACGCGCGACCGATGCGTGCTCCCGCGAGACGAAGGTAAGGCGCCGCGTACGCCGAGCCGGCCAGATTGGCCATCGGCGAGAGCGCCATCGACTTGCCGACGAGCCAGACGCGAAAGTGCGTCCCGCCATAGAGGGGGTACTCCCCCGGGGTCAGTCGCCATCCGAACACCCGGGCCACGATGAGAGGCAGCAGCCAACGCTCGGCCAGGTAGGCGATCGGGAACGCGAGAATGATCTGTTGCAACATCACCATGGAGGGCACGCCGTCGTGCCACGCGTAGATCAGCGCGATCGGGGAGGTGGTGAGGGCAATGATGATGAAGATGGCCAGGCACTGGGCGGCGGCGAACGCCGCGATCCGCCAGCCCGGGGCAAGCGGCGCCCGCTCGCGGATCGGGGCGGGCGGCCCGGCCGCCGCGGTACGGGCCGCGCTCAGCGCGCGCACGTCGAGATGCTGGGCCAACGCCCGCACCGTGGGGTGCGCATAGAGGTCGAGCACGGACATCGGCGCGCCGCGGGGGTCCTGGCGCAGCCGCGAGGTGACGGTCGCAGCCGACAGCGAGTGGCCACCCAAATCGGCGAAGAAGTCGGCGTCCACCGACATCTGCTCCTCGTCGAGCTTGAAGATCGCCGCCCACACCTCACGGACCCACGTCTCCATGGGCGTCTCGGGCGCGACGACGTCCCCGGAGCCGCCGATCAGCCGCGCGGTGCTCGGGTCGGGAAGCGTCTTGCGATCGACCTTGCCGCTCGGCAGCATGGGCAGCTCGTCGACCCACTGCAAGTAGGACGGGACCATGTAGGGCGGAAGCATGTCGCGGAGTTGGTCGTGAAGACGGGCCAGCCGGGTCGGCTCGAAGCGGTCGACGCCGGCGTTCGGCACCAGATACCCGGCCAGCTCGTCGCCGGTGTCCGGAGAGGTCAGGTGCTTGATAGCCGCGGTGTGCACGTCCGTCTCGCGCATCATCAGGCTTTCGATCTCGCCGAGGTCGACGCGGTGCCCGCGAATCTTCACCTCGGCATCCGCGCGACCGAGGTACACGATCTCGCCGTCCTCTTGGACGCGCGCCAGATCCCCGGTTCGGTAGATGCGCCCCTGCGACGGGTCACTCGGGTGGGCGATGAACCGGTCCGCGGTGAGATCCGGACGGTTGAGGTAGCCGTTGGCCACCCCGATCCCGCCGATGCACAGCTCGCCGTCCTCCCCGTCGGCCACCGGTCGACGATGCTCGTCGAGGATGACCGCGGTGTAGGTCGGCACAGGGATCCCGATCGTGACCGGTCGTCCCGGCTCGAGGATGCCGACCGTGCAGGTGACGGTCGCCTCGGTGGGGCCGTACGTGTTCAGCATGCGTCGACCTGGAGCCCAGCGCTCGACGAGCTCCGACGGGCAGGCTTCCCCGCCGACCATCAGACCGCGGATGGAGGGGATCGTGTGTTCCACGGTCGAGAGCACCGTCGGCACGCAGCAGAGCAGGGTGATCGCGTGGTCTTCCAGGAACGATGTGAGCCCCGCGCCGACGCGACGGCCGTCCGTCGGGCCGGCGACGAGCGTGGCGCCGACG
>CAJDWP010000064.1_pt1 | contig 20939 bp, 17 predicted proteins | sample 7391631 | NCBI WGS metagenome assembly CAJDWP01 (sample SAMEA7055740, study PRJEB34461) | soil metagenome | biome: terrestrial ecosystem; feature: Peninsula; material: soil | place: Antarctica | collected 2016 | reverse complement strand
GTCCCTTCGACGCTCCTCGTCGGCGGCGGTCAGAGCGATGGAGGACATGCGCGCATTCTTGCTGACGGCGTGAGATTCTGCGCGGGTGAGGTCACCGACGCTGCGCCTGCTCGCGGACTCCCTGCCGCGGAGGCGAATTCGTCGACGTGGCCTGGGAGCACCTGGTGGGGGCGGCGGATCAGAGCCTGTCCCGCGTGGAAGAGAGCCGCAGACTCAACCCTCGCTCACTGTCTACCGCGAACGTGGTGCCCACTCTTCGGGACGGCCTGGTTTCGCTCGACGGGGCCGTCCTGTCGGTGCGCACCATGTTCCAGACGCTCGCCGACGAGCTGCCGCGCGAAGGGGACGACCGGCCCGGCGCCCGACCGTCTGGGAACGGCGCCTACGACCAAGAGCTTCGCAGCGCGTTCTCGGTGGTCCTCATGGTCCAGCGTTACCTGGACGTGGAGGAACCGGCCCGACGCCGGCGTCAGCTCGCCGTGGACGCCTGGCATCCCGCCCCACGGCCAACGCCCCTGGCCCGGTATGCCCGGGGGCTCAGCACCCCCGCCGAGCCCCCGGAACGGCGGGCGCCGACCGAGCCGTTGTGGCCGTCCCCAGATGACCCGGTGCCAGGTCAACCTGGGCCGCGGTGAGCCCGCGCCTGGCGAGTCTTGGACCTCGGCGAGCCGTCCGCCACGCGAGCCGTCCGCCACGCGAGCCGTCCGCCACGTGAGCCTGTGACGGAGCCAGGTCAGATGGGCGGACCGAGCAACTCGGTCAGGTCGTCCGGCGCGTCCACAGCGTGCTGTATCAGCCACTCCTTGGGGACGACCTGCAGCGCGAGGATGTTGGTCGCCTGCAACCGCACGGGCGAGGCGCACCCATCCTCGTAGGCCTGCCGCCATCGGGCCGCGAGCACGCACCAGGAGTCGCCAGGCCGCAGTCCGGGGAAGGCGAAGTGGGGGGCCGGGGTCACGAGGTCGTTGCCCGTGGTCACTTGATGACTCAGGAAATCCTCGGTCGCGACGACGCAGACGGTGTGGCCGCCGAGGGCCTGACTGCCCATGATGCAGCTGCCGTCGCGAAAGAACCCGGTCAGGGGATCCGTGCTGCACGGCTGCAGGTCCGCGCCGAACACATTGAGGACTGCCATGTTCAGGAATGGTACTGGGCGCCGACGCTCCCCGCCGCCCGCTCGCGCCGCCCTGCCGCCTCGAACGAGCGTCCTCAGGCGGCGGACAGGTCCCTGGAGTCGAGCGGTATGACGTGCGACGGAGTCGCGACATAGAACCCGAGAAGCGGAACGGAGCGGACGCGACATGCGTTGCGCGCGGCCCGCGCCCACGAGATGTCCTCGGGGTCCACCCGGGTGGGGCCTGGCCGGGCGCGAGCCACGAGGAGCCCTCCGCCGCACTCACGGGCGTGAGCCGCAAACGGCTTGAGCATGCGCAGCTTGTCCAGGTCGTTGCTCGCGCGCGGCACCTCGGCCACCAGGCAAGGGTGGACCAGTCGCCCGTACCCATCGCACAGGAGCACCGTCACCGACCATCCGTGCCGATCGCGGACCGGCACGGTGAGGTCGACCACGCCGGAGGCGATGAGCGGTTCGGCGAGGGATCGGGTCGGCCAGTCGGAAGGCAGCCGGTCGAAGGTCAGGGTCGGCGGTGGAGCGGAGGAATGGTTCACGTGTCGATCATGCTCTTGACTGCCGATTGGTGCTGTTTGTTATCCACAGATGCGACGACGCCCGCCCACACCATCGGAGGTGTGGACGGGCGCGGATGAGAAGTCGCTCAGCTGCAGCCGGAGGTGCTGCCGCAGCCTTCGCAGACATAGCAGCTGCCCGCCGGGCGCATCTTGATGCCACAGGTCATGCACATCGGCGCGTCTGCGACCTGACCGTGGAACTGCTCGATCAGCTCGGCAGAGCTATGCACGTTCGGGTCGGCCTCCTTCGCCGCAGCCACGCCCGCGCCGGACGACAGCTCGATCGCTCGCGCACGCTGCGTCGGCGTGACCGGTCGGTGCTTCTCCGCGGCGCTTTGGGAGTAGCCCTCCAACTCCTCCTCGATGTCCGTGTCGTCGCCGCCGGCCGGTGCGTACGAGCCGGTCTCCAGCTGCCGGGTCCGCTCCTGCGCGGTGTGGATCCCCATGAACGAGCGCGCATCGAAATCGAGGTAGTCCAGCGCGAGGCGTCGGAACACGTAGTCCATGATCGACTGCGCCATCCGCACGTCCGGGTCGTCCGTCAGCCCCGCCGGATCGAAGCGAAGGTTGGTGAACTTCTCCACATACGTCTCCAGGGGCACCCCGTACTGCAACGCGACCGAGACCGCCAGGGAGAACGCGTCCATCAGGCCGGCCAGCGTCGAGCCCTGCTTGCCGAACTTCAAGAAGATCTCGCCCAGCCCGTCGTCAGGGTAGCTACTTGCCGTCAAGTACCCCTCCGCGCCGCCCACCGTGAACGACGTCGTCACCGACTGGCGCCGCCTCGGCAGTCGCTTGCGCACCGGGCGGTACTCGATGACCCGCTCGACCTTCGGCTCCGGCGCTCCGAACTGCGTCTTCTTGGATTTTCCGTCCGAGAGGGGCTGGCCGACCTTGCAATTGTCGCGGTAGACGGCGAGGGCCTTCAGGCCCAGCTTCCAGCCCTGCAGGTAGACCTCCTCGATGTCCCCCACCGTGGCGGTCTCGGGCACGTTCACCGTCTTGCTGATCGCGCCGGACAGGAACGGCTGGCACGCCGCCATCATCCGCACGTGGCCCATCGGGGAGATGGCCCGCTCCCCCATCGCGCAGTCGAACACCTCGTAGTGCTCCGGCTTCAGCCCCGGGGCGTCCACGACGTGCCCGTGCTCAGCGGTGTATTCCACGATCGCCTCGACCTGCTCGTCGAGGTAGCCCAGCGTCCGCAGCGCCCGCGGGATCGTCAGGTTCACGATCTGCATGGAGCCGCCGCCGACCAGCTTCTTGAACTTGACCAGCGAGAAGTCCGGCTCGATGCCCGTGGTGTCGCAGTCCATCATGAAACCGATGGTCCCGGTGGGCGCCAGCACGGACGCCTGGGCGTTGCGGAAGCCGTGCGTCGCGCCGAGCGTCACCACGTCGTCCCAGGCCCGGGTGGCCTCGGCGTGGATCGTCGCGCCCATGTCGTCGCGCGAGCGCACCGCCTCGTGGGCGGCCTGGTGCTTGCGCATGACCCGCTGGTGGACGCTCGCGTTGCGCGCGTAGCCCGCGTACGGACCCACCGCGGCGGCCAGCAGCGCCGAGCGACGGTACGCCGCCGCGGTCAACAACGAGGTGATCGACGCGGCCAGGGCCCGCCCGCCCTCAGAGTCGTACCCGTGCCCCGTCGCCATCAGCAAGGCACCCAAGTTGGCGAAACCGATCCCCAACTGCCGGTAGGCGCGCGTCGTCTCGGCGATCGACTCGGTCGGGAAGTCGGCGAAGCAGATCGAGATGTCCATGGCCGTGATGACGAGCTCGACGACCTTCGCGAAGCGCTCCACGTCGAAGGTGTCGTCGTCGCGCAAGAACTTCAGCAGGTTGAGGCTCGCGAGGTTGCAGGAGCTGTTGTCGAGCGACATGTACTCCGAGCAGGGGTTGGACGCCGTGATCCGGCCCGTCTCCGGGTTGGTGTGCCACGCGTTGATCGTGTCGTCGTACTGGATCCCCGGGTCGGCGCACGCCCAGGCCGCCTGGGCGATCTTGCCGAACAGCTCGCGGGCGTCGACCTCCTCGATGACCTCGCCGGTGAGGCGCGCCGTGAGCCCGAACGGGCCGCCCTCCTCCACCGCGCGCATGAAGTGATCGGAGACGCGGACCGAGTTGTTCGCGTTCTGGTATTGCACCGACACGATGTCCTTGCCGCCGAGGTCCATGTCGAACCCGGCGTCGCGCAGCGCGCGGATCTTGTCCTCTTCTCGGGCTTTGGTCTCGACGAACTCCACGATGTCAGGGTGGTCGACGTCGAGCACGACCATCTTGGCCGCGCGCCGGGTCGCTCCGCCGGACTTGATCGTGCCCGCGGACGCGTCGGCGCCGCGCATGAAGCTCACCGGGCCTGAAGCGGTGCCACCGGAGGAGAGCAGCTCCTTGCTGGAGCGGATCCGGGACAGGTTGAGCCCCGCCCCGGAGCCGCCCTTGAAGATGAAGCCTTCCTCCTTGTACCAGTTGAGGATCGACTCCATCGAGTCCTCGACGGAAAGGATGAAGCAGGCGCTGACCTGCTGCGGGCTCGGCGTGCCGACGTTGAACCACACGGGCGAGTTGAAGCTGAAGACCTGGTGCAGGAGCGTGTAGGTCAGCTCGTGCTCGAGGACCTCCGCGTCAGCGTCCGACGCGAAGTAGCCGTGCGCGCGACCCGCCGCCACGTACGTGAGCACGACGCGATCGATCAGCGCCTTGAGCGAGGACTCGCGCTTGGGGGTGCCGAGCGCTCCCCGGAAGTACTTCGTCGTCACGATCGTGGAGGCGTTGACCGACCAGAAGTCGGGAAACTCGACCCCCCGCTGCTCGAAGATCGTCTCGCCCGTCTTCCAATTCTGCTGGACGACGTCGCGTCGCTCCCAGACCACCTCGTCGTAGGGATGCACGCCGGCCGTGGTGAAGATGCGCTCGACGCGCACGCCGTTGCCGGCTCCCTCGCGGGCCTGGGCGGCTGCGTTGGTGATCTCCGTCATGTGTGCGTCCTTCCATGAGGTCGTGCTAGATCAGCTTGTCGGGCGGGGCCGACAATGCTGCGAGCAGCGATGATGCGTGGTGGATGAAATCAACGTGGTCGATGGCGTCACCGCGGGTGGTGACGATCACGCGCCGGAGGTCAGGGACCGTTCCGCGCGCAGCAGGGCGATGGCCGTCTCGAAGTCCTCGAGGGTCTCGAACGCCTGGTACACCGAGGCGAACCTCAGATAGGCGATCTCGTCCAGCTGGCGCAGCGGGGGCAGGATCGCCAGACCCACCTCGTGGGCGTCGATCTGCGCGTGTCCCCCGGCGCGGACCTCGTCCTCCACCTGCTGCGCCAGTCGCGCCAGGTCGTCGTCGGTCACTGGGCGGCCCTGGCAGGCCTTCCCCAACCCGGAGACGATCTTGTCGCGGCTGAACGGCTCGCTCACACCGGAGCGCTTCACGACGGTCAGGCTCGCCACCTCTACGGTGGTGAAGCGCCGGTTGCAAGCCGGGCACTGGCGGCGGCGCCGGATCGTGGCCCCGTCGTCGGTCACGCGGCTGTCGATGACGCGGCTGTCGATGTTTTTGCAGTATGCGCAATGCACAATGGCTCCTCCCTCACCTGCTCGTGGCTCACCCCCGGGCGCGCTTCGTCCCGACGTCTCCGGCGGTGCTCACCGACGTCTCCCCGCCCCGTCGTCCACCGCGACGGGCACAATCCTGTGGACGAACGGTGGATGACCTGTTGACAACCACCACTGACCTGGGGACTACATGTGGATGGCTTACATCCCTGTAACCACTAGATGTTGTGATCGTAGGTCGATCGCGCCCGGCGGGCAACCGCCGGGCGCGCATCGGGCGTGTCGACCGATCCGGTGACCGAGGACCCACCGCCGTCGGGGCCGGTCAGGGCGCTGGACCATCGTCCGGCTTCCCGTCCCAGCGCGCGAGACGGCTCCGCGGCGTCAGCGCGTCGAGGCGCCACCCGGCGCGTTCGAAGCCTTCTGGCCGGAGGCATCCCGCGGCGTGGCGTCGGGGGACGCGGGTGTTTCGTCGCCGCCGCGGGTCGCCCAGAACTTCCGCTCGGCCGCCTGGATCCGCGGTCGCTGCCCCAACCGCGCGCGGGTTCTCACGGCACGCCGCTCGTACCCGCGGGCCTTGCGCGCCAGACGCCGACGGGCGCACCAGCCCGCCTCCTCGTAGGGAATCGGGGTGCCGTCTGGACGGAGGTCGTCCGGCGTGGGCCGGTCGCCCTGGACCGTGCGGCGGCGCGCTCCCGGGCGCAGGGAGACGTCGATGTCGATCTGTCCGCTGACGTCCTGGTATTCCCAGTTCAGCGTGGGGGGTGCCGACAGCGTGACGAAGTTGGGCTGCTCGTTGAAGTGCACCTCTTCCGCGGACTTCGGTTTCACCGGAGCGGGCGGGTTCGCGGTGAACGCGGCCACGAACAGCAGCGCCCGCGAGAGCAGGTTGACGAACAGCAGCAGCGTCGCGATGGACGCCGACGCTGCGAGCAAGGGGTTGTCGCCCACCGACGACACCAGCGACGTGCCCAGGAAAAGCACGAACTGCACGACCACGCCCCCGACGAGGGATCCCAGCGCCAGGTCACGCCGCAGCGGCCGCACGGCCGCCGTGACCCTGAACAAGAACGCGAAGGTGAGGGCGGCAACGACCGCCGCCACCGCCAGGGCGCCGATCCGGACCAGGAACGACGCAATCGGGTCGCCGTCCAACCCGACCCACCCCACGATCGTGTGCCCCATGGTGCCGGCGGCGGTGCCGAGCATCGCGGAGGTGACGATCCCCAAGGCCATCGCGACGAACCCGCCGAGATCGCGCAACTTCTGCAAGGCGAAGCTCTCGATCGGGGCCACGATGCCGAAGATGGTCTGCACGGCCATGCGGATGTTGGTCATGATGCTGATCGCTGTCCAGGCGAGCACCAGCGTCGAGACGATCGAGGCCATGTTGACGGCCGAGTCCAGCACGAGGCTATCCGGGTCGATGATCCCGTCGCCCCCGCCATCCTGGAGGATTCCCGGGAGGACCTGATTCACGGCACGAATCACCGACGACCTCAAGTCGGGGTTCCCGCCGAGGGTGGCCATGAACACCGTCCAAGCGAGCGTGAGCGCCGCGACGATCGAGAACAGCGCGGAGTATGCGATGCCCCCCGCGAGCAGGCCGCCGCGCGCCTTGGCGTACCGCTGGACGGAGCGCACCAGCCGCGTCTGCATCGCCCGGGCGAGCAGCGCGCGAGCCTTCGCTGCTGCTCCCTGGTCGTGCGCTTCCTGTCCTGTGGCATCCGGGGCTTGCCCCGTCGCGGTCGCTTCCTGCGTCCTGTGTGTCGCGGTGGGGGTGGCCATGGGCCCTAGGTTAGGTGGGTCGCTCCTGCACGGCACGGCTAGGCGCCCTGGCTGATACGCACGTTGGTGCGCCCGAGCCCGCTACCGCGCGGTCAGGTCGCGAGGCGGTCGAGCGCTTCCTGGAGGTCCGCGGGGTAGGAGCTGGTGAACGTCGCCCATTCTCCCGAGCCGGGATGCTGGAACCCGAGGGCCATCGCGTGCAGCCATTGCCGCTGCAGGCCCAGCCGGGCGGCGAGCGCGGGATCCCCCCCGTACACGGGGTCGCCCACACACGGGTGACGCACGGCCGCGAAGTGCACCCGGATCTGGTGCGTGCGGCCTGTCTCGATCCTGGCCTCCACGAGGCTGGCCGCCCGGAAGGCCTCGATGACCTCATAGTGGGTGACTGCGCGCTTGCCGGATCGCATCACCGCGTACTTGTAGTCGTACGCGGGGTGCCGCCCGATCGGAGCGTCGATGGTGCCCACGACGGGATCCGGCAGACCCTGCACGAGCGAGTGGTAGGTCTTGTCCACCGCGCGGTCGCGGAAGGCGCGTTTAAGCATGGTGTACGCGTACTCGCTCTTGGCCACCACCATGAGGCCCGACGTTCCCACGTCCAGCCGGCTCACGATCCCCTGCCGCTCCGACGCGCCCGACGTCGAGATGCGGTATCCAGCGGCCGCTAGGCCCCCCACGACCGTCGGCCCGGTCCACCCCACACTCGCGTGGGCGGCCACGCCGACGGGCTTGTCGACGACCACGATGTCGTCGTCGTCGTGGACAACGCTCATGCCCGGGACGGGCTCGGCGATGACCTCCAGACCAGCCCGTGTCACCTGGGGTAGCGCGACTTCGAGCATCTGTCCGGCGCGGACCCGCTCAGACTTGCCGACCGTGCGGCCGTCGAGGGTCGCGTGCCCCTCGGCGGCGAGGTCGGCCGCCTTCGTCCGGGACAGCCCGAACAATCGGGCGAGGGCCGCGTCGATCCGTTCCCCCTCCAGCCCGGCCGGCACCGGCAGTGTGCGCAGGTCACACATCGGCACGCTCCGTCGCCTGGGCCCGAGACAGTACGGGGACCCCGAGCACGGTCGCGATCGCTATGACGACGGCGCCGGTCACGATGGCCGAATCCGCGATGTTGAACACGGGCCACCGCGGCAGCTCCAAGAAGTCCACGACGTGCCCCACGCCGAACCCGGGCTCCCGGGTCAGCCGGTCCGTCAGGTTGCCCAGCGCTCCGCCGAGCACCAGCCCGAGACCGACACGCCAAGGCCAGGAGCGCACCCAGAAGGCGATGGCGAGAATCGCGAGCGACACGGCGGCCTGCACGATCGTGAAGACCCAGGTCGAGCCGGCGCCGACGGAGAAGGCCGCGCCGGGGTTGAAGACCAGATGAAGCTGAAGCACGCTGCCGAGCAGTTCTCGGGGCTCGTGGAGGCTGAGGTTCGAAACGGCCCAGTCCTTGGTGAGGCGGTCAAGTGCATACACGAAGACCGCCACGGCCAGCAGAGTCGATGCACCCAGCCCGGAGCGCGTCGCCGCTCGAGCCCGGCGCCCCGGGTCGACCGCAGACGCCGCAGACGCCGCAGACGCCGCAGACGCGCGATGATGCCGGGGCGCAGGCGCCCCGGCACCCCGGATCAGGTTCAGCGCCGCTCCTGCTTCTGCTTGCAACTCACGCACAGGGTCGCGCGCGGGAAGGCCTGCAGGCGTGCCTTACCGATGGCGCCGCCGCACGCCTCACACACCCCGTACGTCTTGTCCTCCAGGCGCCCGAGGGCGCGTTCGGTCTGCGCGAGCAGCGTCCGCGAGTTCTGGGTGAGCGTCAGCTCCTGCTCTCGCTCCAGAATCTTGCCGCCCGTGTCCGCCGAGTCGTCGCCCGACCCGTCGCCGAAGTCCCGCATCAAGCCGGCCAGGTCCTCCTCGGACTCGGCCAGATCCTCACGGAGCCGGTCGCGCTCCGCGATGAGTTCGTCGTGCACCGCCGTCAGCTCTCCGGTCGTCCAGGGGTCTTCTCCCGCACGCACGGCAAGCCAGGACTCCTCCGTCGCGGAACCCGGCTGCCCCTCGGCCGTCTGGTTCGTCCCGGGCATGCGCACCTCACTTGTTTGTCGTCCCGACCCGAGCAGGATCGGTGCAGGACAGGATAGACCCTTGCCTGGCACGGCGCTTCTCACGCCGAGGGTTCAGGCGTCCCATCCTCAGGCGTTGCTTCGCTCCTGGTCCTCTTGGTTCACCGAGGCCTGCTCGCCGTTGGGCTCGACGCTGGCCTCGCCCACCAGAGTGTGCAGCTGCCCCTCGATGTAGGCGCGCAACCGTTGGCGGTAATCCTGTTCGAACCCGCGCAGCTCGTTGATCCGCGTAGACAGATCGGCCTGCTGGCGCTCCATGTCCTCCAGGATCGAATGCCGCTTCTGCTGGGCCTCGGTGACCATGCCCGTGGACCGCTCCCGCGCCTCGGTGATCAGACGCTCGTGGGTCTGCGTCGCCTCGGCGAGGAGCCGGTCGTGCTCGCTCTGCCCGTTCGAGAGCAACTCGTGGTGTCGCGCCTCAGCCGTGCCGAGCAGCTCGTCGTGGCGGGACTGGGCCTCCCCGAGCAGCTGCTCCCGGCGGGCGTTCGCATCGCCCAGCATCTCGTCGCGCTGGCTGGAGGCCTCGAACAGCATCTGGTCGCGCTGACTCGTGGCCTCGCCGAGGAGGCGGTCGTGCTCGTTCTTGCCCTGGGATACGTACTCGTCGTGGAGTTTTTGGGCGAGCGCGATGACACCCGCCGCGTCCTGCGCTCCGCTGGACGCGGGCTGCTGTTCGGCGTCGCGGAGCGCCTGCTCCGCGGCCTGGATCGCCGACGACTTCTCCTTCTCCGCCTCCTCGGCCTCAGCCGTGGCTCGCTCGATCCGGGCCGCCGCCTCCTGCTCGGCCTGGTCAGCCGCGGCACGGGCCTGGGCGATCCGGTCCTCCGAGTCGCGTTGGATCCGCTCGACCTCAGCCTTGGTGGCCGACTCGGCTTCGGCGACGACCTCGCCGCCCGGCTGGGTCGCTGCGCCGTCGTGAATCCCCGATCCGGCGGCCCCTAGCTTGCGTCGTAGCTCGGCGTTCTCGCCGATGATGCGTCGCAGTTCCCCGACCACCTCGTCGAGGAAGTCGTCCACCTCCTGCTCGTCGTAGCCGCGGCGGAACTGTGTGGCGGTGAAGTTCTTGTTCAGGACATCTTCGGGCGTGAGCGCCATGTCGTCCCCTCCGTCGGACCGTTGTGCCGGACGTCAGCTTACCCAAGGCCAGGTGTCCGGCCATCATGGGAGCACTTCGATGCTCCCGACGAAGTCTATTGTCTTACAAGGGAACTCACAGGCTAATCCAACGCGCGCTACGCCAGGAAACCAATCAGCAGCCACACGACGAGCAACACCACCATGAACGACAGGTCGAGCGCGACAGAGCCCAGCCGGAGCGGCGGAATCACCTTGCGCACCGCCTTCAACGGCGGGTCCGTGGCGGTATACACGGCTTCGGAGGCGACCAGCAGCGGCCCCCGCGGGTGCCACTCCCGCGAGAAAAGCATGATCCAATCCAGGACGAGACGCCCCATGAGAAGAATCACGTAGATCTGCAGCGCGAAGACGAGGATCTGCCGAACGAGCGTCATGCCCTCCAGTATCCGTCAGGCCGTCACGTCCCCGCAGGTCCGTCCCAAGCGGGCGCGTCGACGCTGCGCCACGTCAGCTCTGATTGAACAATCCCCGAGGGTTGCTGGAGGTCTCGCCATCCTCTGAGGTGACCTCCACGAAGGACGGAGACAGGAGGAAGACCCTGTTGGTGACCCGTTCGATCGTGCCCTGCAGGCCGAAGACCAGACCGGCGGCGAAGTCGACGAGACGCTTAGCGTCGCTGTCGTCGAGGTCGGTCAGGTTCATGATCACAGGCGTGCCCTCGCGGAACGCCTCACCGATATTCCTCGCCTCGTTGTACGTCCTGGGGTGGATGGTGGTGATCCGGTTCACGGCGGTGACCTCCACGTCGTCGACGACCTGGGCGACGGGCGTCCGGCGTAGCGGAGTGACCGGGGCGTGCTCCGGCTCGTACTCCTGGTCGTCCAGGTCCTCCTCGTAGGGATTGTCGTAGGCCACCGCGGTGCTGCCGTGCGTCACCGGCGGGTGGCGCGTGGTGACGTGAGCCCCTGGCAACGCGTCGGCCGCGGAGGACGTACCCCTGCGCGAATCGAACCGCTCACTGCCCTCGTCGTCCACGGTGCGGTCGTCGTCGACCAGACCGAGGTAGACGCTCGCCTCGCGGAAAAAACCCATCACCTGCTCCTCGTGTCGCTCTTTGGGTCGCTCTTTGGGTCGCTCTTTGGCTCACTCACAGCCCAAGACGGCAGCCGCCGCCTCGGTCTCATGCCGAATCGTCGACTTCGACGCTACCCGGGGGGGCTTGGCGATCCACGTATTGCGCAGCCGACACGCTCAAGGGGCCGCCGGGGGCCGCCCGATGTCATCCAGTCCGCGATCGGGACCGGGCCGCCACCGAGCACGACGACGCCCGCGAATCGACCGGTGACGCCGCTGCGGCGGTACGAGAAGAGGTGGTCGCACTCTCTGGTACAGCCAGGGCGCCAGGAGGTGCTCACGCCCGCGAGGACGAGCTGCTCGACCACCCCCGCGGCAATGTCCAGCGCCGGTGTGCCCGTCCAGCTCACGGTCGCGCTGAGGGGACAGACCTGCGAGACGTCGCGCCGCAGCTCCTCGGGAACCTCGTAGCACCGCCCGCACACGGACGGGCCCACGACCGCCTGGATCGAGCGGGCACCCAGGTCTCGCATGGCTTTCACCACGGACTCCACCACACCGCGCGCCAGCCCCTGCCGCCCGGCGTGCGCCACCCCCACCACCCCCGGCCGGGGCGCGGCGAGCAGGACCGGGACACAGTCCGCGACGAGGACTGCGAGGGCGAGGCCGGGGCGTGTGGTCACCATTGCGTCAGCGAGCGGAGGGGCCGCGTGGCGCGGGCCGTCCACCACGTCGACAGACGCTCCGTGCACCTGCGTCATGAACAGCAGGTGACTGGGATCCAGCCCGAGATCGCGCGCGACGCCGGCACGGTTGGCGGCGACGGCGGTCGGGTCGTCCCCCACGTGGTCGCCCAGGTTGCCTCCCCGAAACGGGCCCGTGCTGGACCCGCCAGGCCGGGCGGCGGTGAAGCCCCAGCGAAAGGACTCTCCACCGCGCGCGGCGACTTCTTGCGCCCAGTCCCACACGGTCACAGCCTAGGTCCGGTCGCGCTCGGTCTGGGCGCTCGGTGCGGGCGTTCGGCTGCCGCTCGCCGTGAGACGGGCCGGTTACTTCAGGAAGTCGGGGACGTCGATGTCCTCCGCGTCGTCGAACGTGACCGTGCGCGGAGGCCGCGCCGGCTCCGCGACGGGACGAGGGGGCGCGCTCTCACGCGCCGGCTCGCGCTCTTGGGCCGGCGGGGGGGCCGGCGCAGGCACCTGCGCGATGCGCGGGGCGAGCGGCTGGGAGTAGGCGGGCGCCGCCGGCGACGGGGTGGGCATGGTGGGCGGGGTGACCGTCGGCCGCCGCTGCGCCGGAGCGGGAGGCTGCGGGGCGGTGCTACCGGTCCTCTTCGGAGCATCCACCTGGCCGAGGACACGGTTGTTCTCGCCGCGCGAAGGGCCGCCGCTGTCGAAGCCGGCCGCGATGACCGTGACGCGGACCTCGTCGCCCAGCGCGTCGTCGATGACCGCGCCGAAGATGATGTTGGCCTCCGGATGGGCGGCCTCCTGCACCAACCGCGCCGCTTCGTTGATCTCGAACAGACCGAGGTCGCTACCGCCCTGGATGGACAGGAGGACCCCGTGCGCGCCGTCGATACTCGCCTCGAGCAGCGGGCTGGAGATCGCGAACTCGGCCGCCTGGACCGCGCGATCATCGCCGCGGGCCGACCCGATGCCCATGAGCGCGGAGCCCGCGCCCTGCATGACCGACTTGACGTCGGCGAAGTCCAGGTTGATCAGGCCGGGGGTGGTGATGAGGTCGGTGATCCCCTGCACTCCGGAGAGCAGGACCTGGTCGGCGCTGCGGAACGCATCGAGCATGCTGACCTGTCGGTCGCTGATCGACAGGAGCCGGTCGTTCGGAATGACGATCAGCGTGTCCACCTCTTCACGAAGACTGCCGATCCCGGACTCGGCCTGATTGGCCCGGCGGCGGCCTTCGAACGTGAATGGACGCGTGACCACGCCGATCGTGAGCGCCCCGATGCCCTTGGCGATGCGAGCGACCACCGGCGCACCGCCGGTGCCCGTGCCGCCGCCCTCGCCGGCGGTGACGAAGACCATGTCGGCGCCCTTGAGTGCCTCCTCGATCTCCTCGGTGTGGTCATCTGCGGCGCGGCGGCCCACATCCGGGTCGGCGCCGGCCCCGAGGCCGCGGGTCAGCTCGCGACCAATATCCAGTTTCAGGTCTGCGTCGCTCATGAGCAGCGCCTGGGCGTCGGTGTTGATGGCGATGAACTCAACGCCCTTCAGGCCGACCTCGATCATCCGGTTGATCGCGTTGACGCCTCCACCGCCGATGCCGACGACCTTGATCACGGCCAGGTAGTTCTGGGGTGCTGCCACGGTGGAAGCCTCATTCCTCGCTCGATGGTGCACTTGCTGGTGGTCCGCACGTGTGTCCGGATGCCCTGCAACGCATTCCCCCCGTCCGGCGTGGGGTGAGGAGGCGCGGGAGGAACTCACGTTCGGCTGAAGTTCGGCACCATCGTACGACACACGCAAAGGCCTCCACGTCGCGACGACTACTGTGAGATTCGCCCTCAACCTTGACGCGAGGGTGACGCTGCGTTGCCCATGGTGACCACCGGGGCATTGGGCGCGCTCACGTTCACGGTGCCCACGCCCTCGCGGTGCACCAGGGCCGCCACGACGGCGGCCTTCACCTTGCCGTCGCTCGGCCCGCCCCACAGGATGAGCACATCGTCCATCCGGAAGCGGACGTCCTCCGGCGAGGCGACGCGAAAATCCGTCGCGCTGTCCCGCTGACCTGCGTCGAGAGCGGTGAGGACAGCCACGGCGGACGCCACTTCCGCGGGGGCGTCCGCGTGCGCGAGCGTCACCGTGGGGATGCCGGCTGGAGCCTGGTCCACGGACGCATACCTGAGTCCCTCAGCGTCGACCAGCTCGAGGACGCCTTGGGGGTTCACGGCGGCCGCGACGGGGGTCCGGGGCGCGACGGCGACGACCAGGGCGTCGGGCCACTGTCGAGCGATGTCCACCCGCGAGACGACCCGCATGTCCGCGATCTCGTCACGCAGGCGCGAAGTGTCAACCTTGACAAGAGGTTCATCCACCCAAGCGTTGGCCACCTGCTGGATCTCGCTCTTCTGCGGCTCCTCGATGCCGGTCACGGTGACGGTCCGGACGCGCAGCCAAGGGCTGGCGAGCACGAGCCACCCCGCACCGGTCGCGAGGATGGCGACCGCAAGCACCACGCCCACGAGACGGTGGAGCCGCGTGCGCCGCCGGAGCGTCCCACCACCACGGTGGGACGCGGCCAGATCCTCGGCCCGCCGCTGTGACCGCGGGACACGGGCGGCGCGACGGCCCCGCCCGCTGTTCGGTGAATCGCGGTCGTCATCGGCGACGCGGGGGGCGTCGGGGGCCTTCGGTCGGGTCACACGCCCTCCCGCAGGAGCCTCAACACCAGGGGGCCGACCTGCGTGACGTCCCCGGCACCGACCGTCAAGACCAAATCCCCGGGCCGGGCCAGCGCGGCGAGGCGGGGCGCCACCGCGCTCTCGACGGGCTCGAAGTGGACCTGCGCCCGGGGGTCCGCTCGTCGCACGGCCTCGACCACGAGCTGCCCGCTCACGCCCGGCACGGGGTCCTCCCGCGCGGCGTACACGTCCATCACCAGCGTCACGTCCGCCGGGACCAGGGCCCGTCCGAACTCGTCGGCGAAGTCGCGGGTACGCGAGTACAGGTGCGGCTGGAAACAGACGATCAACCGTCCGGGAGGCGCGAGCCGTGCGGCTGTGGTGACCACGGCGGCGACCTTGCCGGGGTTGTGGGCGTAATCGTCCACCACCCGCACGCCCCCGGCCTGTCCCTTGGCCTCGAAACGGCGCAGCGCCCCGCGGTACGTGGCCAGCCCGCCCAAAGCGGCCTCCGGCGCCAGACCCAGCCCCGTGGTCGCCGCGAGGTACGCCGCCGCCGCGTTGTCGATGTTATGCCGTCCCGGGGCGGGCACCTCCAACCCGTGTTCGCCGTCCGCCCCCACCAGACGCGCCCGACCGTGCAGGCCGGACAGCTCGACGTCGGTGATCCGCAGATCGGCATCAGGCGCCGAACCGTACGTGACCACCCGTCCCCCGGCCGCACGCGACCGCGCCGCCAGCCGGCGAGCACCCGGGTCGTCCGCGCAGGTCACCAGAAGCCCACCGGGGGTGATCGTGGCGACGAAGGCGGCGTACGCGTCCTGGACTGCCGCGAACGTGCCGTAGAAGTCGAGGTGATCCGGCTGCACGTTGGTGACGATCGCCACCGACGGGTGGTAGACGAGGAAGCTCCCATCGCTCTCGTCGGCCTCCACGACGAACGCCTCGCCGCTCCCCCACGCCGCGTTCGTGCCCGTGGAGACGAGGTCACCGCCGATGGCGTACGACGGGTCCGCGCCTGCCGCGCGCAGCGTCTCAGCCAACATCGACGTGGTCGTGGTCTTGCCGTTGGCGCCGGCCACCGCCACCCCGCGGCGCCCCGCCATCAAGGCCGCCAGAGCCTGGGAGCGGTGCAGGATCCGACATCCGGCCGCGCGGGCCGCGACCAGTTCGACGTTGTCCTCGCGGATGGCCGAGGACACCACGACCGTGTCGACGTCCGCGACGTGACGGGCCTCGTGACCGACCCAGACCCGGACGCCGCTCGCGGCAAGGGCCCTCAACGTCTCGGAATCCTTGGCGTCGGAGCCGGAGGTGGGCACGCCCGCGCCGACGAGCAGTCGCGCCACGGCCGACATGCCGGCGCCGCCGACGGCCAGGAGGTGCACGCGGCCCAGTTCGGCCGCGGTCGGCCGCGGCGCGGACAGGTCGAACCGCGTCCTCCAGCTGGGTGCGTTCACTCTCGCTCCCTCGCGACCGCGGCCTGACCTGCGCACGCCGCCACGACCAGATCGGCCAGGCGTTCGTCGGCGTCCCGCTGCCCGACCGATGCCGCCCCGCGGGCCATGTCCGCCAGCGCCGCGCTGTCCCGCACCAAGGGCAGCAGCACGTCGCGCACCCACGTGGGCGTGACGTCCTCGTCGCGCACGAGCAGGCAGCCGCCTGCCTTCTGCATCGCGACCGCGTTGAACCGTTGTTCGCCGTTGCCGATGGGCAGCGGCACGAACACCGCGGGCAGGCCCACCGCCGCGACCTCACAGACGGTGTTGGCTCCCGAGCGCGCCACCACGAGATCCGCCGCCGCGTACGCCAGCTCCATTCGGTCGGCGTAGGGCACCACCACGTAAGGCACGTGCTCCGCGGCCCCCTGGACCGGGAAGTCCTTGCCGAGGCCCGTCACGTGCAGCACCTGCACGCCCGCGCCCGTGAGCGACGCCACGGCGCCGCGGAACGCCGCGTTGAGTTGCGCCGCCCCCAGGGATCCCCCGGTCACGAGAAGCGTCGGCAGGTCGGGGCGCAAACCGAAGGACGCGCGTGCCTCCTCGCGCCTGGCCGCTCGGTCCAGCCGAGCCACCTCGGCACGCAGCGGCATGCCGAGGCAGCGCGCGTGCGCGAGCGCGGTGTCGGGGAAGGTGGTGGCCACGTACGAGGTGAGGCGGGCGCCCAGCCGGTTGGCGAGGCCCGGCCGGGCGTTTTGCTCATGCACCACCAGGGGCAGCCCGCGGCGTCGTCCCGCGAGATAGGCCGGGGTCGACACGTACCCCCCAAAACCCACCACCACGTCGGCGGCCACGTCGTCGATGATCGCGCCCGCCCCCTGGACCGCGCCCCACAGGGCGCCGGGAAGCCGTAGCAGCGCGCCGGAAGGCCGGCGGGGGAAAGCCACCTTGGGCACGACCCGGAGCGGATAGCCACGTTCGGGAACGAGCCGTTGTTCGAGGCCAGCGGCCGTGCCGAGCACCGTGATGCGCACCCCTGGGTCGCGACGACGCAGGCAGTCGGCGAGCGCGAGCAGCGGCGAGACGTGCCCGGCCGAGCCGCCGCCGGCCAGGAGGACGGATGACGGAGCCCCGCCTGACACGGCCGGCCCGCTCATCGCCGACCCTTCCGCGCAGAGCCGATCGCGGACAGCGCCCGATCGACCCTGCTGGGACGCGCGGACAACGCCCGCTGACACGCCGGTTCGGCGCGCGCGAACGAGATCACCATCCCGAGGGCGAACAGCGTTGTGACCAGCGCCGATCCACCGGCCGACACCAGCGGAAGCGGCACGCCGATCACCGGCGTCAAGCTGAGCACGGCTCCGATGTTGATGATCGATTGCACGACGATCCAGCCCATGATGCCCGCGGTCGCGAGGCGCTGGAACATGTCCTCGGACTGCCAGATGACCCGGTAGCAGGCGAACGCGAGCAGGCCGACAAGCACCAGGATCATCAGCGTCCCTCCGATGCCCAGCTCCTCGCCGATCACGGCGAAGATGAAGTCGTTGTGCCGCTCGGGGAGCCACCCCTGCTTTTCCTTGCTGCCACCAAGGCCCAGACCACCCAGCCCGCCGTCGGCGAGCGCATACTTACCGTGCGTCATCTGCCAGCACGCGTCGCGGATCTGGTCGTTCCCATCGGTGTCGTCGCGCGCGCAGGCCAGCCACGCCAAGATACGTTGGCGACGGTTGTCGCTGGCCGCGGTCATCGCCAGCACCACGACGGTCCCGGCTCCGGCCGCCGCCCCGAGCATCCTCGCGGGGATCCCCGACGTCCACAGGACGGCCCCGACGACCCCGAGCAGCACAAACGCGGTCCCGAGGTCGCCGCCCTTGAGCACCAGGCCGATCACCACGAGCGCGCCGGGGACGACGTACGGGACGACGACGTGCCGCCAGTCGCCGAGCAGGTGACGCTTCTGGGTGAGGATCGCGGCGCCGTACAAGACCAGGGCGAGCTTGCCGAACTCGCTGGGCTGCAGCTGCACTCCGCCGAGTCGCAACCAGTTGAGGTTGCCGTTCACGCGCACACCCAGCGCCGGCACGAACACCAGCATCTGCAGGACGGTGGCGAAAACCAAGGTGGGGAGAGCCAGGCGCCGCCAGGCGCGCACCGGCAGCCGGCTCGCGACGAACGCCCCGGCGATCCCCATCGCGGCGAACTTCGCCTGGTTCACACCAACCTGGAATGAGTCGCCGGTCTCCTGGTAAGCCATGACGCTGGAGGCCGACAGCACCATGACCAGACCGATCAACAGCAAGGCGCCGGTCGTGCCGATCAGCAGGTAGTACGTGCTCAGGGGTGAATCCAGCCGTGCCAGCAGCGGGTGCGGCTCCGGGGGTCCGCCCGTCGGCCCAGCCTCCACGGCCGTCGCGGCGCCCGCGCGCCCGTCGGCCTCGGCCTCGGCCGGCGGCCGAGTCGTCGCCGTCGCTGCCGACGGCGCAGAGCGCTCAGGCGATGGACCCGCCTCCCCGCAGGCGACGTCGGACCGCGGCGGCGAACTCGTCGCCGCGGACCTTGTAGTCGGCGAACATGTCGAGCGAGGCCGCCGCCGGGGCCAGCAGGACCACGTCGCCCGGTCGCGCGAGCCGGGCGGCCTGCGCGACCACGTCGTCCATCGCCCCAGTGTCGGTCCTCGCGATGTCCACGACGGGCACCTGCGGCGCGTGTCGGGCCAGGGCGTCGGCGATCTGTGAGCGATCGATTCCGAGGAGCACCACCCCGCGCAGTCGGCCGGCCGCCCCCGCGACGAGGTCATCGACCTGGGAGCCCTTGAGCTGTCCGCCGGCGATCCACACGACGTGCTCGAACGCCGCCAGCGAGGCGGCCGCCGCGTGCGGGTTCGTGGCTTTGCTGTCATCCACCCAAGTGATGCCGTCCCCGGTGGCGACCTCGGCGATGCGGTGATGCCGTCCCCGGTGGCGACCTCGGCGATGCGGTGCGCGTCGGGACGGAACGCGCGCAGCCCCTCCCGGACGGCCACGGGCGGCACTCCGCAGGCCCGCGCGAGCGCCGCGGCCGCCAGTCCGTTGGCGATGTCGTGCGGAGCCGGGTCGCGGCTGCCGGTGCGCAGGTCAGCGAGCGTCCCCAGCTCGGCCGCGCTCGTCTGGCGCTCGGCGACGAACGCCCGGTCCGCCAGCACGTCCTCGACCAGGCCGACCATGCCCACGCCGGGCACCCCGCGGGTGAAACCGATCGCCCGGCAGCCCTCGGCGACCTCGGCATCCCGAACCATCTGCTCAGTCTGGGGGTCGTCCACGTTATAGACGCAGGCGACCTGCGTGTTCTCGTAGATCCGCGCCTTGTCGGCCGCGTACGCCTCGAACGACCCGTGCCAGTCAGTGTGGTCGGGGGCGACGTTGAGGCACGCGGAGGCGAGCGGCGCCAGGGAGCGCTGCCAATGCAGCTGGAAGCTGGACAACTCGACAGCGATGACGTCGTACCCGGCCGGGTCCAGGACCGCCTCCAGGATCGGTGTGCCGACGTTGCCGGCGGCGATGGCCCGCTTGCCGGCCGCTTTGAGGATCGCGGTGAGCATACGTACGGTCGTGGTCTTGCCGTTCGTCCCGGTCAGCGTCACCCACGGCGCCGCCCCCGACGCCGTCCGCATCCGCCAGGCCAGCTCGACCTCACCCCAGATCGGGATTCCTGCGGCGGCCGCGGAGCGGAGCACGCTCTGGTCAGGGCGCCACCCCGGCGACGTGACGACGAGGTCCACGGGGCCCGGTTGTCCGCCCCGACCCGGCAGATGCGGGGGCACCGTCGCCACATGCTCGGGCCCGAGGCGCACGTCGACGTCGAGCACGCGCAAGATCTGGGCGCGCTCGCTCAGCGCCTGACCGGACGTCTCGGCGTCCACCACGCTCACGTACGCTCCACGCTCGGCGAGCGCGTCCGCCGCGGCGAACCCGCTGATCCCGAGGCCGGTGACGAGGATCCGTAGCCCGGACCAGTCCGCCTCGCGGGAGGTCAGGCCGGGGCGGGGCTGATACGACTCCCCGCCGGCGCTCATAGCGCTCCCCCCACGATCCACTCGGCGTAGAACATGCCGAGCGCGAGGGCGGCGCAGACGCCGGCGATGATCCAGAACCGGATGACGATCGTGACCTCGTTCCAGCCCTTGAGTTCGAAATGGTGCTGCAGGGGCGCCATCCGGAACACGCGCTTGCCGCCGCTCAGCTTGAAGTAGCCGACCTGGATGATCACCGACAACGTGATGATGACGAACAGGCCGCCCATCGGCACCATCAGCAGTTCGGTCCGGGTCAGGACGGCGAGACCGGCGAGCGCGCCACCGAGCGCCAGCGACCCCGTGTCGCCCATGAAGATCTTGGCCGGGGAGGCGTTCCACCACAGGAACCCAAAGGTCGCGCCCGCGAGCGCCGCGGCGCAGATCGCCAAGTCGTACGGGTTCGGCGTCTCGTAACACTTGGCCACGTCCTCGATCGTCGGGACGACCGTGTGGCAGTTCTGGTTGGACTGCCAGATCCCGATCAGGACGTATCCGCCGAACACCATGGTGCACGCCCCCGTGGCGAGCCCGTCCAGGCCGTCGGTCAGGTTCACCCCGTTGCTCGCTCCGGCGACGATGAGATTCACCCAGATCACCACCAGGACCAGCCCGACGACCGGCCCGAGCGCGTAGAAGTCCAGCCACGAGATGTCGCGGACGAACGAGATGGCGGTCGAGCCTAGGCGGACACCGTACTGATCCTTGATCGTCACGGCCGCGACCGCGAACGCGCACCCGACCAGCAGCTGGCCCCCGAGTTTTTGCGCGCTGCGCAGACCGAGACTGCGC
>CAJDWP010000022.1_pt1 | contig 21026 bp, 16 predicted proteins | sample 7391631 | NCBI WGS metagenome assembly CAJDWP01 (sample SAMEA7055740, study PRJEB34461) | soil metagenome | biome: terrestrial ecosystem; feature: Peninsula; material: soil | place: Antarctica | collected 2016 | reverse complement strand
ATGCCGGCGATGTTGAGGTCGCCGGCGTCCTTGATCACGGGCACCAGCAAGCCGCGCTCGGTGTCGACGGCGATGCCGAGGTGCTCTGCGCCGTGGTAGACGATCGATTCGCCGTCCAGGCTCGCGTTGAGCGTTGGATACTGCTTCAGCGTCTCCACCGCCGCAAGGCAAATGAACGGCAGGAAGCTGAGCTTCGCCCCTTCCCGCGCGAAGAAGTCCTCCTTCACCGCGGCGCGTTGCACCCAGACACGGGTCATGTCGACCTCGACGACGGCGGTCAGCTGGGCCGATGTCTGCAGGGATTCGACCATCCGTGCGGCGATGACCTTGCGCAGCCGCGACATCTTCTCGGTCGTCCCCCGCTTTGCGGATACCACGGGCTCGGGACGAGCCGCGGGGGCTGTGGAGGCTGCAGGAGCCGGCGCGGCGGGGACCGCCGGTGCGGGGGCCGCCGGTGCGGGGGCCGCGGCCTTCTTCGCCGCCTCGGCTGCGTCGAGCACGTCCAGCTTGCGGATGCGTCCGCCCACGCCCGTGCCGGTCAGCGCGGCCAGATCGACACCGTGATCGGCGGCGAGCTTGCGAACGAGCGGCGTCACGTACGAGGCCGGGTCGCCGTCCGCCGGTGTGGCGGGAGCCGTCGGCGCCGAACGCTGCGTGGACATAGGCGCCAAAGGTTCCGGTGCGGGTTCGGGCGCTTGCGGTGCGGGTTCGGGCGCTTGCGGTGCGGGTTCGGGCGCTTGCGGTGTGGGTTCGGGCGCCTGCTGTGCGGTTTCTTCGGGCGCGCTCTGCTGGGCGCCGCCACCGGACACCTCGCCGCCGACGATCGCGAGGTCGGCGCCCACGGGCACGGTCTCGTCCTCGCCCACCAGAATCTTGCTCAGGACGCCAGCGATCGGGGAGGGGATCTCCGTGTCCACCTTGTCGGTGGACACTTCCAGCAGCGGTTCGTCGACGGCGACCTGCTCGCCCTCCTGCTTCAGCCACCGCGTGACGGTTCCCTCGGTGACCGACTCTCCGAGCGCGGGCATCGTGACGCGCTCGCCACCGCTTACTTCGCCGCCTCCAGCGGCGGCGGGTCCGGCGGGGGACCTCTGCGCGGGGGGCTCCTGCGCGGGGGGCTCCTGCGCGGGGGGCTCCTGCGCGGGGGGCTCCTGCGCGGGGGGCTCCTGCACCGGGGTCTCCTGCGCGGGGGCAGTTTGCGCAGCGGGTGCCTCGCTCGACGCGGGGGCCCCGTCGCCGATCACGGCAAGGTCGGCGCCCACGGGGACGGTCTCGTCCTCCCCCACGAAGATCTCCTGGAGCGTGCCCGCGACCGGCGAGGGGATCTCCGTGTCGACCTTGTCCGTTGAGACTTCCAGTAGAGGTTCATCGACGTTGACGGTGTCTCCGACGTTCTTGAGCCACCGGGTGACCGTTCCCTCGGTCACGGATTCGCCCAGGGCCGGCATGGTCACGCGTTCGGACATTCGATGCCCCTCCTCCACATGTCGTCGTGCGGTGTCGACAGCCAGCATAGGGTGCGTGGGCCCTGCGCCCCCGAAGGGCGCCGCCGGGTCGTACGTCCGCGGTCGTTGGCCATCCCGTGGACGCCGTCCCCGGGCGGCGTCACCGCTGGACCTGCAGGGCCCGGCGGAGGACGATCTCGGCGACCTCGCCGGACGCCTCCGGGACGAAATGCGAGCCGTCCGCCCGCGCGGACACTTCGGTCGGCGACGGAAAGCCGGACCCCGTGTTGAGGGGCAGTCGGTCGTCGCAGGGACTGGCGGCGTCCCGACAGAACACGTCGGACACGCTGATGAGGTGCACCCTCGGGTCACGCGTCGTCTTCTGCTGCAACACCTGGATCCATTGGCGGCGGACCTCGTCTTCGTCGCGCAGACGAACCAGGAACGCAAGGCAGTCGTGCTGCGGCGAACACCCCTGCCCGACCTGATCGCCGGGAGGCTCCGGCTCGACGATGACAAGCTCGGCGCCTCCCGCCGTCACCCGGTCGACGGTTCGCTCGAGGGCCTCGCGCTGGGCGTCCCAGAATCCCGGGTCTTTCGCACGCAACGGGGCGCCCTGGTCGGAAAGGCGGTCCGCATACTCGTACCGGGACCACCAGAGCACGGTGGTGGGCCGCACTCTCGTGACGGCTTCGCTCTGCTCCTGCGCCACCGGGGCGCACACGGGGCCGGAGCTGCCCGGGAGGCGAGGCGTCGGCGGGTTGTAGACGCTGCCGTCCGCGTTGATGGTGAGAATGCCCATCGCGGAACACCCGCCGTGGGCCCCGTCGCCGACGACGACGCCGCGCTTCTCGCCAGCCTCCGCGAACGCGGTCATCAGCTGATGGGGGACGCTATCGCCGATGAGCAGGACACGTTGCGTGCCGGTGTTCGCCTTGACCCCGGCGTACAGCGGGGTTGCTCCCAGGAGGAACGGGAGGAAGCAGGCGGCCGCCATAGCGCCGAATCCGACCTTGAGGATCCGTGCGGACGGCACCAGGCGCAGCTTCCCGCTTCGCAGCGGCAACTCCAGCCAGTGATATGACGCCGACGCCGCCGCCAGCGTGAGCACAGCGACGAGTCCGGCGCGCGCGGGCTGGAAGGTTCCCGGAGTCAGCAGCCACGTGGCCCACGGCCAGTGCCAAAGATAGATGCCGTACGAGATGCGTCCGAGGTAGGCCACCGCCGGATGCGCGAAGAATCTCGCCAGCCCCACGCCAGGGTCCGCCTGGGTGGCGCCCGCGACGAGCGCGGCGGCCGCCAGGCACAGGGCGACTGCGCCACCGTTGAAGTAGGCGGCGCGTGGGCCGCGTCCATCCCCGAGCGTCACGACGGCGACGAGCACACCCGCCGCGCCGACCGACATCAACAGTTGGGCGTTTCGCGCCACGTAGGCAGACACGGCGGGACGCAACGTCGCCGCCGCGGCCACGGCTCCCAACAGCGGCTCGAAGACCTTGGTGTCCGTGCCCATGTAGGCGCGGTCCGCGCCCGCGCTCAGGAAAGTCTGCGTCATGAGGACGATCGACGCGGCGGCGACCACGCCGCCGGAGATCATCACCGCCGTCGTGCTCCGGCGCAGGGCGCCGAGCAGGTGGCGCCGCGAGTGCCGGCCTTGACCGTCGCTCACCAGCAGTGCGCCCACGGCCGCCATGAACAGGGGCCACAGAAGGTAGAACTGCTCCTCGACGCCCAGGGACCACAAGTGCAGCAACGGAGAGATCGTGCCGTCGTCCGCGAAGTAGCTGCTGGTGCCGATGAAGTGCCAGTTGCCGACGTAGAGAATGCTCCAGAGCAGATCGGCACCGACTCCGGGGAGTCTGAACGCGGGCGCGATCAACGCTGCCCATAGGGCCACCACGAGGAAGAGCAGCAGCACCGCCGGCATGAGGCGGCTCATGCGCCGTGCCCAAAACCGCGCCAGGTCGATGCGCCCATGCAAGACGATGTCGCGCAGCAGCAGCGTCGTGATCAGGAACCCGGACAGGACGAAGAAGATGTCCACCCCAAGGAACCCACCGGCCATGCCGGGGACTCCGATGTGGAACAAGACGACGAGACCCACCGCGAGCGTGCGGATCCCGTCGAGCGCCGCGAGGCGCCGCCCTGGCTGGCCGTCGGCCTCCGCCCCCGCGAGGAACGCGTCGGGGGCAGCCACGGTCACATTCGAGATTCTGCCAGGCACAACAACGTTCGTACGCCAAAGCCGGTCGCGCCCTTAGGGGTGTAGCCATAGGGTTTGGCGGAGTTGAAGCTTGGCCCCGCGATGTCGAGGTGTCCCCACGGAATCGACCCGCCGTCCTGGCGACCGACGAACTCGCGCAGGAACGCGGCCGCGAGCATGGCGCCGCCCTCCCTCGACCCGGCGTGCTTGCGGTCGGCCACGTTGGACTCCAGGCCCTTGTGCATCTCCGGCGTGATCGGCATCGGCCAGACGGCCTCACCGCTGCGCGTCGCGGCGGTGGCGATCTCGCCTTGCAGCTCGTCGTCGTTGGCCATCAACGCGGCGGTCCGGTGGCCGAGCGCGACGACAGCGGCTCCGGTCAGGGTCGCTATGTCGACGATCGCGTCGGGCTGCTCTCGCGATGCGAGCACGAGAGCGTCGGCGAGCACAAGGCGCCCCTCCGCGTCGGTGTTGATGATCTCGCAGGTGGTGCCGTCGGCCATCGTCACGACGTCGCCGGGTCGCTGCGCGTTGGAGCCGGTCATGTTCTCGGCAAGCGCGAGCCACCCATCCACGGCGACCGGGAGCTGTAGGTCGGCAATCGCGAAGACGGTAGCGGCCACCGCGGCCGCCCCCGCCATGTCGCACTTCATGGTGAGCATGCTCGCGGCCGGCTTGAGACACAGCCCGCCCGAATCGAACGTGATTCCTTTGCCGACGAACCCGACGCGGGCCACCGCATTCTGGGGCCGGTAGCGCAGCCGGACGATCATCGGAGGGTTGGTGGAGCCCTGTCCGACCCCGAGAATGCCGCCGCAGCCCAGCCCGCGCAGCGTGGGCTCGTCGAGCAGCGTCACGTCGACCGGACCCGGCGCGACGGCCCGGCAACGCTCGCCGAAGCTGTACGGGTACAAGATATTTGGTGCGGTGTTGACCTGATCGCGGGCCCAGGCGACCCTCTTGCCGAGCACATGAGCACGTCGCAGGATGACCGCGCTGTGGGCAGGGACGCGACCGGACCCTGCGAGGCTTACCTCGGCAACGGGCCGTCGTCTGGACGGATTATCGGCCTCGGTCACATTCTCGGGAGGCGCCGAGAGTAGCGCAGATGGGGGCACGGCATGCGCCTGACCAGCGAGTTTCGCGAAGGAAGGGGGAGGCTCCTGGACGTCCGTCACCCGACCGCGACCGCGGTGCTGGGTGAAGTTATAGGCCCCGAGGATGAAGCCCTCTGCGATCGCTGTCAACGTGTCCGGGTCGGCATCGGGCAGGAGGGCGACCGCGGTGCGGCGACCTGCGAGCGCGCGGGCCGCCGCACCGGCGGCCCTGCGCAAGCGCTCTGAGGGAAGGGTCGCGGACTCCTCCTGGCCCGCGGTGTGTCCGATGCCCACGACGGCCACGGTGGGGGCGCGCACGCCGGGCACCTCGGAAAGCCACGTGACCTCGTCGTCCCCGCCGCTCGCCCGCAGCGACTGAAGGGCAGTCACGAGGACCTGTCCCACCTTCTCGGGAAGCTCTCCGAGCACCGTCGGCGCCGGATGACCCGGTGCGACGAAGACGACGAGGGTGTCCGCCTCCAGCCGGTGCGCGGCGTCGGCACGATGGTTGATCGTGGTCACGATGTGGCCCTTCCCTTTGGTTCTTCGGCGGGCGCGTCGCCCGACGCGTGCAGCCCTTCCCAGTTACCGGTGGTCGATAACCGCCACGGATAGCGTGTCATGTACAAGGCGCGACGCGCCGGTGAGCTCCCCATCGGATGAGCGGCGCGTACGTGACCTCGGGCGCGACAGGGCCGGAAAGGGGCACTGGAGAGTGGCCTAGGAGAGGCCCTGGAGAGTCCCAGGTGAGAGACCCGAGACAGGGGGCACCGGCCGGGAGCTCACGTCACCAGGCGGCGGTGGACACTGCTGCCGCCGCCAGCGCCGCCGCGAGCGAGACCTCGATCGACGCGCCGAGCACGTCGCCGGTGATGCCCCCGAGACGGTTGGCCGCCCGCCGCAGCACCAAACCCGCCGCCACGAGCGCAGACGCCACGCATACCGGGCCGCACCACAAGCAGACGCCCGTCACGGCGGACACGCCGACGCTCAACAGGAGCAGGATCACGGTCCCTGCGCCGGCTGCGCCGGGTCGCACAGTTCGTGCCACGGCCGCGCCGAGGCCGTGACAACGGGCGGCGGGCAGGATCGCGCAGGCCCAGGCCAGCGTATGTCTGGAGGCGAGGACGGCGAGCGCGGCGAGACCCAGCGCGGACGGGCGCTCCGAAAGGGCCGCGAGCGCGGAGACGTCCACGATCAGCACGAGCACCACCGCCGCGACGCCGCTCGGCCCCACGTCGCCCTTCGCCATGACGTGGAGCGAGCGTGACGCCTCATACGAGGCGGACAGTCCGTCGGCGAGGTCGGACACGCCATCCAGGTGCATCGCTCGGCAAGACAGCACCAAGCCCGTCAGCAAGAGGGCCGCCGCGAGCAGGGGAGGGCATCCGAGCGCCGCGAGCGCAGCACCGAGTGCACCGAGCACCACCAGGGCGGGCAGCATCGCGAGGGGGGCCGCGAGCATGGCCCGTGCTGCCACCCGCCGATCAGTCCGACGCGGAGGCGCGACGGGCCACGCCGTCAGCGTGCCAACGGCCAGACGCCACCAGTCCGGCACCGCCAGATCACCCCGCCGGCCGGTCGACGGGCGCGGGCAGTTGCGGCGACCGCGCGATCAGCGGTCGGTCGGTCAGCTCCAGAACGCGCCCGGCGACGACGAGGACCACCCGGTCGCTGCTGTCGGCCACCCTCGCGTTGACGCGGCCGAGGCAATCGCGAAAAAGCCGTCCCGAGGGGGAATCCGGCACGATTCCATACCCGGTCTCGTTGCTGACCAGAACCGCGTGCTGCGTGACGTCCCGCAGGGCCGCGACGAGGTCGTCGGTGGCGCGCTCGACTTCGGCGTGCGCACGGTCACGATCGTTCCAGGCGGCCGCGTCATCGATCAGTCGGGTCACCCACATGCTGAGGCAGTCCACGAGGACGGCCCGGTCGGCCGCGCGCAGCGCCCCGGGCACGTCGGAGGTCTCCCAGGTCGTCCAGGAAGGCGGACGGCCGCGTCGGTGCGCCGCGACACGTTCGGCCCACTCGGGGTCCAGGGTGTCGTCCGGCTCGTGCCCGGTCGCGACGTAATGCACGGACGGTTCCTTGGCCAGGAGGTGTTCCGCGTACCGACTCTTCCCGCTGCGTGCTCCGCCGAGCACGAAGACCGTCGTCACCGCCGCCTCCGGACGCGATCGTGGCGGGGCGCGCGGTGCAGGGAGGTCACGGAGGGAGCCTACGACGCAACACAACGCAACGCGGCGACGGAAGCGCCGATGTGGCGTGGCGATCCGGGCCGTGGGTCAGGGAGCAGGTCGCGTGCGTCGCCGCCATAACCACGCTCCGCCGCCGGCCGCCACGACGATGACGAGGGCCACGCCCGTGAGGGCGCGTTTCGACGGCCCCGAACTCTGTTCGGCCTCCGCCAAAGCCTCCGCCACCTGGTCCCGGGGCGCCTTGACGGAGATGTCGATCTTGTCATCCGCTGCGGCCGCCGCCTCGCTCACCTCAGTCACGGGCTCGGCGCAACCTTGCGAGGGATAGTTGTCGATGCCGCACACCATCCCCAGGTCGTCGCGGACGGCCGCAGTGTGCGACATCACCTGGCTGGCCGAGGCGTTGGTGGGTACGAGCGCGCAGCGGGCCATGGCGGCCGGCGGGCTCGCGCCCTCCGGACCGTCGGCCGGACGCCCGTAGTCGATCACGACCCCGACCCGCTTCCTGCCGGCTTCCGAGGCGATCTTGCCGCAGATGTCGTCGAAGCTCGGCGCGGTCCTGGGGAGCCTCTCGCCTGCTGCGGCCGTCGTCGCATACCGCCACCCCTCGACCGCGCCGTCCGGCGGGGTCACCTGATACGGGGTCTTGTCCATGACCTTCCACGCGTCGTCGGCCAGCGTGAAGTAGGTCCACCGCCGCTGCGCCGTCGCATTCTGTGTGGCCGTCGCGGTGTCGGTCGCCGCGCTCGTCGAAGCATTGGGCGCCGGTGTGCTCGACTCGGCTGGCAGGGCGAAGGCCGGACCCGCGAGGGTCGCGGCGAGCGCCCCGGCGAGCGCTCCGGCGAGCGCGGTGGCCCGGGCGGGGACGGGACGAGGGTGACGCGACACGGATGACCTCCTGCGGCGTGTCGGGTGCGACCCCTCGGCGGGGCCGGACTCCGGCGCTCCCGACGATGACACTGGAATGGGCGAGTGTCAAAGAGCCGCAACGGGCTTCGCGATGAAAGCGATGAGCCGTCTGCGTCGGGCGCGGAGGTTGGACGTCTCCTGGCGGGGTCGCAGCGCGCCTCTCACAGGCCCAGAATCGCCCCGCGCAGCGCGATCTGCGCCTCCTGCGGTCCGTCCAGCCGGACATCTGCGTGGGTGCCGCGCCCGAACGCGAAGAGGAGCAGTTCGGAAGGGGGGCCTTCGAGCGTGACGGTCCCCTCCTTCGTGGCGCCGCGCACCTGTTTGCGTCCCAGCTCCCCGGCCTGCAGCACGACCCCCACCGGGGAGCGGCGGAACAGCAACTGCCCCACGTGGCGCAGCCGTGCCCAAAGCGCTTCCTCAAGAGACGCATCGACGCTATGCCGGTCAGTGACGGTCCAGCTCGGATCGCCGCGCAGGACGTCCTGGTGGTGCACCCAGAACTCCGCAAGGTTCACCGCGTCGTCCACCCCGGGCACGCGCGTCGGGTTCCATCCGGGCGGCCCGTCGCGGACCATGTCGACCAAGTCCGCCCAGGCCTGCTCCGCCAGGGAATCCTGGACCCGTTGGGTGTGGCCGACGAGCGCCGGGATGAACGGGATGATGACGCCCGCCGCGGCGTCGGGCCGACGCTCGCGTAGGACGAGGTGCGCGGCGAGGTCTCGGGCGGTCCAGCCCTCGCAGAGCGTGGGGGCGTCGGGGCCGACGCGGGTGAAGGTGGAGCACAGTGCCAGGCGTTCGAGACGGGCCAGTCCGGTCATAGAGATGAGTGTGGCAAACCGGTGGCCGGGGCGGGGGAGAACGGCGCCTTGTCGGTCACCATCTTCGAAAGCCGAGTGTGTGGATACTCACGAGGGGAACGGTCTGAATTAGCCCTCTGAGCTGGCATGATAGCGATGTGAAGTCTCAGTCTGATCCCGACTGGACCGACGTGATCAGCTCCGCTGACAGCGTCGGCCCTCCTGTGTCCGATGCCGCTACGCGCCACGAATCCGCGGGTCCCCCCGGGGGGGCACGGTTCGTCCCTAGCGCTCTCGACCCCAAGATCGCGGCGCGGCTGAGACGCGATGCCGACGGCCTCATCGCGGCGGTCATCCAGCAGTACGACAGCGGGCAGGTGCTCATGGTCGGATGGATGGACGACGAGGCGCTGCACATCACGCTCACGGGCGGCCGGGTCACCTTCTGGTCGCGCAGCCGCCAGCAGTACTGGCGCAAGGGTGACACGTCGGGACACGTTCAGTTTGTCCGCTCGGTGGCGCTCGACTGCGACGGCGACGCGGTGCTCGTCCGGGTCGACCAGGTGGGGGCCGCGTGCCATACGGGCCAGCGCACCTGCTTCTTCACCAACCTCGCGGCGCGGGCCGCAGACGTGCCCCGGCTGGCCACCGCCCGACCGAATGCGGATGAGGACCCGGCGGTCCATCCCGACGAGGTCAGCGAGGGGGACCTCGGGGACGGTCTGAATGGCTTTGATGACTCAGAAGACGCCGAACCGCGGTTCGGCGTTGCGGACTCGCGCAAGGGGCGCCTGGCCGCGGACCCGTACGCTTCCGACGTGGACACCCGAATGCGCGCAGGCCGCTCGGTCGTTCCGGGTCCCGAAGCGGCCGATCCCGAGGGGCCTCGGCTGATCGTGAAGTGGGGCGCGCGCCGGTGAGCCCGGCTGGCGGCGGGCTGAGGATCCCGTACGGGGGGACTTGGCCCGACCTGCCGACGTTTCGTGAACTGGCGCGAGGGCGCCGCGTCGTCCCGGTGGTTCGGCGGCTCCTGGCCGACGCCGAGACGCCGGTGGGGGTCTACCGCAAGTTGGCAGGTGACGCGCCGGGCACCTTTCTGCTGGAGTCGGCGGAGCACGGCGGGGTGTGGTCGCGATATTCGATCGTCGGGGCGCGCAGTCGTGCCGTCCTGACCGAGCGTGGGGGTCGGGCGCACTGGACCGGTGACGTCCCGGTCGGCATCCCGACCCAAGGGGATCCGGTCGAGGTGCTGCGTGACGCCCTGTCCGCGCTGGCCACCGACCCCATCGAGGGGTTGCCGCCGCTCACGGGCGGGTTCGTCGGGTACGTGGGCTATGACGCGGTGCGTCGCTGGGAGCGGGTCGGCGAGGACGCCGTGGACGACCTGCGGTTGCCCGAGATCGCGATGCTGCTCGCGACGGACCTGGCGGTGCTCGATCACGCGGACGGGTCGGTCTACCTCGTGGCCAACGCGGTGAACTTCGACGGCACCGATGAGCGGGTGGATGACGCGTACACCGACGCGATCGCCCGTCTGGAGCGCATGACCGCCGCCCTGGCCCAGCTCGCGACGAGCACGGTCGCCGTCCTCGGCGACGAGGTGGCTCCCCACGCCGAGAGCACGTGCACCCGGGAGCGCTTCCACGAGATGGTCGACGCGGGCAAAGAGGCCATTCGCGCCGGCGAGGTGTTCCAGGTGGTGCTGTCCCAGCGGTTCTCGATGCCCTGCACCGCGCACCCGCTGGACGTTTACCGGGTGCTGCGCGCCACCAACCCGAGCCCGTACATGTACCTGCTGCGTCTCGCGGCGCCGGACGGTCGCACGATCGACGTGATCGGTTCCAGCCCTGAAGCGCTGGTCAAGGTTTCCGGCGGCAAGGTGATCACCCATCCCATCGCGGGGTCGCGCCCTCGTGGCCCCACCCCGCAGGAGGACGAACGACTGGCGGCCGAGCTGCTCGCCGACCCCAAGGAGCGCGCCGAGCACGTCATGCTTGTCGACTTGTCCCGCAACGATCTACAACGCGTCTGCGACGCGGGCAGCGTCGAGGTCGTCGACCTGATGAGCGTCCATCGGTACAGCCACATCATGCACATCGAGTCGACGGTGGTCGGAAGGCTGCGGTCCGATCGCACCGCGTACGACGTTCTCGCCGCGACCTTCCCGGCGGGGACGCTCTCGGGGGCACCGAAGCCACGCGCCATGAAACTCATCGACTCGCTCGAGCCGACGCGACGCGGAGTGTACGGGGGGGTGGTGGGCTACCTCGACGTGCACGGCGACCTGGACGCCGCGATCGCCATCCGGACGGTGGTGATGCTCGACGGCACGGCGTACGTGCAGGCGGGGGCGGGCATCGTGGCCGACAGCGTGGCCGAGACCGAGTACCAGGAGACGATCTCCAAGGCGGCCGCAGCGCTGGGAGCCCTCGGCAGAGCCGAAACCCTGACCGAGCTCCCGGGCCCTGACGCGCCGACGGCCGGTTCGACCGGGGCGCTGTGACCGGGTCTCGGGCGCGCGGTGTCGCTCTGGCGCTCACCGCGGCGGGCGCGATCCTGGCCGCGGCATCCGCAGGGAGCACGTGGGTGAGCGCGCGCGTGTTGGCGCCGATCGGCGTCGCTGAGGTGGGTGGTACGCCGGCTGTGACCGGGACCGTCCTGGCTCCCGCCTTCATGCCGCTGGTGCTGGTGGCCGCCGCCGGGATGTTGGTCGGGCTCTTCACGGGGCCGCGGCTGCGCCGAGCTGCCCTCGTCGTCTCCGCGCTCGGCGCGGCCGGCGCGCTTGTCGCGGTCGGGACAGGATGGGGTGCGGCGGAGGCGGCGCTGACTGCGGCGACCGTCCCCGCTGGTCAGACCGTCGGGGCCCAGTCTGCTGGCGCGGGGCTGGCCGCCGGCGTCACCGGCGCGGTGCTCGTTCTGGCGGGGGCGGTGCTGGGCGTCGGCACCGCCGGGCGGTGGCCGGGCACCGGGCGCCGTTACGACGTCCCCGTGCGGCCGGAGGGTCCGGGCTCAGTGACTCCTTCCCGGGACAACGAGGGGCCAAGGGGTACCCAGCTCGGCCCGCGAGCCGGACCACCGCCACAGATCGCCGATCGGCGCGAGGACAGCGCCTGGGACGCTCTCGACCGCGGCGAGGACCCCACGCTGTAGAGACCGGCCTGCCAGGTACCGGTGCGCCGAGCGGCCGTTCCGAACATCGTCCCTGGCAGAATGGGTACGGATACCGGGACAGATGTCCCCGGGCCGGCGACGGCCCGCACGATCGCCACGGAGGAACCAGCATGTCCGGCAACATCTCGAACAGCAACACCTCGCACGGCCACACCCCCGCAGCCTGGACGGGGACGCTGGTGATTTTGTTCGGCACCCTCCTCGTGTGCATTGGTGTCGTCCTCGCCGCATCGTTCTTGTGGATCACCGGGTCGGTCGTCGTCTTGGCCGGTGTCGGGGCGTGGGTCGGAATGAACCGAGCGGGCTTCGGGGAGCCCCGGCGCTGACTCGGCGGTCCGGGTCCACCCTGTGACGCCCTCTGCAACGCTGCCCCGAACCGCGATTCGGCGTGTTCGCCCGCACTCGTTACCCTGAGCCTCGTGGCCACCGTTCTGGACGACATCATCGAGGGCGTGCGTGAGGACCTTCAGGAGCGCCGCGCTGCGGTGCCCTTCGAGGAGCTGAAAGACCGCGCTTCGCGCGCCCTGCAGGCTCGGGACGGGTGGGCGGCCCTGACCCAGGGCGGGCAGGGAGTTAAGGTCATCGCCGAGGTCAAACGCTCTAGCCCCAGCAAGGGAGTCCTGGCTTCGATCGCCGACCCAGCCTCCCTGGCCCGGGACTACGAGGCGGGCGGCGCCTCCGTCATCAGCGTCCTGACCGAACCTCGCCGCTTCGGGGGAAGCCTCGCCGACCTCACGGCCGTGCGAGCCGCTGTGAATGTCCCGGTCCTGCGCAAGGACTTCATCGTCGATCCTTATCAGATCTGGGAGGCACGGGCTCACGGCGCCGACCTCGTCCTCTTGATCGTTGCGGCGCTGCCTCAGGAAGTGCTGATCGGACTGCGGGAGCGCGCGGAATCCCTGGGGATGACCGCCCTGGTCGAGGTGCACGATGAGTCCGAGTCGGAGCGGGCGATCGCGGCCGGCGCCCGCGTGATCGGGGTCAACAACCGCAACCTCAAGACGTTGGAGGTCGACCGCGGCACGTTCGCGCGGATCGCGCCCCTTCTGCCGCGCAGCGTGGTCACGGTGGCCGAGTCCGGCATCCGCGGACCGCACGACGTGTTGGAGGTGGCGCGGCTCGGTGCCCACGCCGTCTTAGTCGGAGAAACGCTCGTGACTCGCGGTAACCCGCGCCACGCGGTGAGCGAACTCGTCGCGGCCGGGTCGCACCCCTGCATAGCCCATCCGGGCCAGCAGTGAGCGCCCCGAAAGACGCAGCCGAACGCGTCGTCAGGACGCCGCACCACAGATGGGTGAGCAGTCGATGAATCAGTTCACGCCGATCGGCCGCTTCGGCGCCTTCGGCGGCCGCTACGTCCCCGAGGCCCTCGTCGCGGCGCTGGAGGAGCTGGACGCGGCGCGCCTCGCGGCCTGGCAGGACCCCATATTCGTCGCGGAACTGCATCGGCTGCAGCGCGACTACACGGGGCGGCCCAGTCTCCTGACCGAGGTGCCGCGGTTCGCGCGCCACTGCGGCGGCGCGCGCGTCTTCCTCAAACGGGAAGACCTGAACCACACGGGCTCCCACAAGATCAACAACGTGCTGGGGCAGGCGCTTCTCACGTTGCGCATGGGCAAGAACCGGGTGATCGCCGAGACGGGTGCCGGGCAGCATGGGGTCGCTGCGGCGACGGCGGCGGCGCTCATGGGCCTGGAATGCGTGGTCTACATGGGCCAGCGCGACACCCAGCGGCAGGCGCTCAACGTGGCCCGGATGCGTCTGCTCGGCGCGACCGTGGTGCCGGTCGAGCACGGCAGCAGCACGCTCAAGGACGCGATCAACGAAGCGCTTCGGGACTGGGTCACCAACGTCGAGAGCACTCACTACGTGCTCGGCACCGTGACGGGACCCCACCCGTTCCCCGAGATGGTGCGCGACTTCCATCGGGTCATCGGTGAGGAGGCGCGCGAGCAGATCCTGGCGGCGACCGGCCGGCTGCCCGACGCGCTCATCGCCTGCGTGGGTGGCGGATCCAACGCGCTCGGCCTGTTTCACGCGTTCGTCCCCGACGAGGGAGTACGCATGATCGGTGTCGAGGCCGGCGGCTCTGGGGTGTCCTCCGGCAGGCACGCCGCGCGGTTTTCCGGCGGGGAACCCGGCGTGCTGCACGGTGCGGCAACGTTCCTGCTCCAAAACGATGACGGCCAGACCATCGACTCCCACTCGGTGTCGGCTGGCCTGGACTACCCAAGCGTGGGACCGGAACATGCGTACCTGCACGCGATCGGACGCGCCGAGTACATCGACGCGACCGACGACCAGGCGATGGAGGCGTTCGCGCTCCTCACCCGAACCGAGGGGATCCTGCCCGCCCTGGAGAGCGCGCACGCCCTCGCGGGCGCTCTGCGAATCGGGCGCGAGCTGGGCCCGGAGGGACTCATCGTCGTCAACCTCTCGGGGCGTGGCGACAAGGACGTGGACACGGCGGCGCGCTGGCTCGGCCTGGTCGACGCCGATGGCAACCCGGTTGAACCGGGCGGGTCCGGCGGGCCGGGTGCCGCCGGGGAACTGCCCCCCGTGGACCTGCCGCCCGTGGACCTGCCGGAGGTGTCCCGGTGACGCGCGTGGAGCAGGCCCTGGCGCGGGCCAAGGACGAGAACCGGGCAGCGCTCATCGCGTACCTGCCGGTGGGATTCCCCGACGTGCCCCGGTCCCTGGAGGCCATGCAGACCGCGGTGGAGGCGGGGGCTGACATCGTGGAGGTGGGATTCCCCTATTCCGACCCGATGATGGACGGCCCGATCATCCAGGACGCGGCGAGCCACGCTCTGGCGGCCGGCGTGCGGATGGACGACGTGTTCACCGCGGTGCGCGCAGTGGTCGCGGCGGGAGGCGCGGCGACGGTGATGAGCTACTGGAACCCGATCATGCGCCGCGGGGTGGACACGTTCGCCCGCGAACTGGCCGCTGCGGGCGGGTCCGGCGTGATCACCCCCGACCTGATCCCGGACGAGGGGCAGGAATGGGAGGCCGCCGCGGCGGCGCATGACATATGCCCGATCTACCTGGTGGCCCCGAGTTCCAAGGACGACAGGCTGGCGATGACGGCCGGACACTGCCGGGGGTTCGTCTACGTGGCCTCGCTGATGGGCGTCACGGGAACCCGAGCGTCGGTGAGCAGCGCGGCAGAGGTGCTGGTCGGGCGGACGCGCGCGGTGACGTCCTTGCCCCTCTGCGTGGGCCTCGGGGTGAGCACGCGGGAGCAGACCGCCAGCGTGTCGGCCTACGCCGACGGTGTCATCGTCGGCTCGGCGCTCGTGAAGACGATGCTTGGGGAAGGGCCCTGGCAGGCGCGCATCGAGGGCCTGCGCGCTCTCACGCAGGATCTCGCGGCGGGCGTCCGCGAGGGCCGCGGGTAGGGATGCGCTGATGTCCATGTTTCGCGGAGGGGCACAGTGGGCGCGCTGGACATCTCTGGCCGCCCGGCTGGTCCTCGCTGTCGTGTGGATCTACGCCGCGGCGACGAAGCTGGGACGACCGCTGACCAGCGCGCGGGCGGTCCAGGCGTACGAGCTCTTCCCGTTCGACGTGGCTGCCGCCATCGGCCACGCGCTGCCGTTCGTCGAACTCGTGCTCGGAGTTCTCCTGCTCGCAGGGTTGTTCACCCGCGCCGCGTCGGCGGTGTCGCTGGCGCTGCTCCTCGTGTTCATGGCGGGAATCGCGTCGGCGTGGGCGCGCGGCCTGCAAATCGACTGCGGGTGCTTCGGCGGCGACGGGTCGCTCGCGCTCGGTCAGGGGCCGCAGTACGTCCAGGAACTGGTGCGGGACCTGGCGTACGCGGCCTGCGCGGCCTGGCTGGTGTGGCGGCCGCGCAGCCCCTTCTCGGTGGATGGCCGTCTTCGGGCTTCCGCCGCGTAGGCCCCGGGGTGGCGTGCGCGGCGAGCCCAGGCCGATCGCCTACCGTGGGAGGAACACCGACGGCGCGGGGCCCCCATCCGGGACGAGCCCGCCCGCCCAGCCCAGGAGATTCGATGTCGAACGATCGCCAGGCCAAGATCGCCGCGGCCAAGTCCCCGCAACGCAAGCCCAGCGGCACGATCCTCGCCGTAGTGGTCGCCATCGTCGTGGTCGTCGGCGTGATCGTCGCGATCGTGCTCGGCAGCCGCTCCAGCAGCGGCGACGACCCGGCGCCCGGCGCTTCGACGGCCGGGCCGTCGACGTCGGTGAAGCTTCCCCGCGGTGTCGCGGACGCCAACGCGCCCGTGGTCGCCACGAACGGCGGCGTCCTGAAGCAAGGCATCCCGACCCTGCAGGTCTTCGAGGACTTCCAATGTCCGGCCTGCAAGAACGCCGAGGACGCGTTCGGCGCCACCATGGACGACATGAGTGCGAAGGGCCAGATCAATGTCGTGTATTACCTGAAGACGTTCCTCGACGACAGCCTGCGTAACGATTCCTCGAAGGCCGCCGGGAACGCTGCCCTGTGTGCCTCTGACGCGAGCAAGTTCGAGGGCTTCCACGACAAGATCTACGCCGCGCAGCCGACGAACGAGGGCGACGGGTACACCGCCGCGCAGATCGAGCAGGCAGCGACCGGCGCCGGCATCGAAGGTGCCGCGCTCGCCACCTGGAAGCAGTGCGTCGCGGATCAGCCGTACCTGCCCTACCTCACGGGGATCGAGGACTATACGTCGCGGACCATGAAGGTGACCGGAACGCCGTCCTTCTACGTCGACAACAAGCGGATGGACCTGGCGGGCATCGGCTCTGCGGACGATTTCAGGAAGCGCGTTCTTGAGACGGCCACGAGGTGAGCATCGCGAGCCGGATGCTCGCCCCCGCCGAGATCCCCAGTCCGGTCGTCGCGGTCTGGAACCTCGGGCCGGTCCCGATCCGGGCGTACTCGATGTGTCTGCTGGCGGGCATCGTCCTCGCCACTTGGCTGACGGCGCGCCGCATGGCCGTCCGCGGGTTCGACGCGGATACGACGATCGACGTGGCCATGTGGGCCGTGATCTGGGGTGCCGTGGCCTTCGGCGCGGTCGGCGCCTGGATCGGCTGCCGGCGCCATGGCGTGCGGCTCATGGCCTTCGGCGACGCGCTCGCCCCGGGTCTGGCGCTCGCCCAGGCTGTGGGGCGTTGGGGCAACTGGTTCAACAACGAGCTTTACGGGGGCCCGACCGACCTGCCGTGGGCCCTACGGATTCATCAATGGGACTTCGCTGCTGGGCGCGCGGTGGTCGATTCATCCGGTCAGCCGGTGGTGATCGGCACTTTTCACCCGACTTTCCTGTACGAGTTCTTGTGGTGCGTCCTCATCGCGGGCGTCTTGTTCGCCCTGGACCGTCGATGGGGGCCGGCGGGGGACCGGCGCCTGGTCGAAGGACAGCTCTTCGCGGCGTACATGATGCTCTACAGTGCGGGTCGCGCGTTCATCGAGAACGTCCGCGTGGACGAGGCCAACCACTTCCTGGGCCTGCGGCTCAATGTGTGGACGTCGATTGTGGTGTTCCTCGCGGGCGCGGTCCTGTACGGCTGGCTGGCCGGGCGGCGCGGATCCAGCGAGTCCGTGCCTCCTCACACGCCCGGAGCTGTGCCCGGCGACCCTGGCACCACGCCCGGAGCTGCGTCCGGCGACCCTGACATCACAGCTCTTCGGGACGCACCGGACAGCTCCGAGCGGGGGCCGGCCCAGGGCCGCTGAACGCTTGTCGGGACCCAGCACGGGCGCGGTAGAATGCTCTCGTATCGGCCAGTTCCGCTTGGTGCGCGTGGATGCGTTTGGTCAGGCAGTCGGTGCCACATCCCGACGTCTTCTCCTTCATTTCCTTCTTTCTCGTCAGGGCCTTCCGCGGCCCTTGCTTCGCGGGCTCTGGACGGACCCGTAACGCGATGTCCCGCAACGCGACGTGAGGACGGTGACCTGCTATGGCCGGACCTACCCTTTCCGCCAAACCCGGCCCAACCGGTCTGTACGACCCGACGTTCGAGCACGACGCCTGCGGCGTCGCGATGGTCGCCACCCTGCGCGGCAGCCCCGGGCACGACATCGTGGAGATGGCCTTGGAGGCCCTGCGCAACCTCGAACACCGGGGCGCCACGGGCGCGGACCCGCTGGTCGGCGACGGGGCCGGGCTGCTCATCCAGATCCCCGACGCTTTCCTTCGTGCCGTCGTCGAGGATGCTGCCGAGGAGGAGCTGCCGCCCGCTGGGCACTACGCGGTGGGGATGGCGTTCCTGCCTCGGGATCGCGACGAACGCGACAAGGCGGTGGCGCAGATCGCGACGCTGGCCGCCGAGGAGGGCTTGAGCGTCCTGGCGTGGCGCGATGTGCCGCACCGTCCGGAGATCATCGGGAAGGTGGCGCGCGATGTCATGCCGCACGTCGCCCACCTGTTCGTGGCAGGCGATGACGACCACGCGGGGGTGTCCGGCATCGACCTGGACCGTCTCGCCTTCTGCCTTCGCAAGCGTGTCGAGCACACGGTGGGAACGTACTTCCCGTCCCTGTCCTGCCGCACCCTGGTCTACAAGGGGATGCTCACCACCGACCAGCTGTCCCACTTTTTCCCCGACCTGAACGACGAGCGGGTGGTCAGTGAGCTGGCCATGGTGCACAGCCGATTCTCGACCAACACGTTCCCGAGCTGGCCGTTGGCCCACCCGTACCGCTTGATCGCGCACAACGGTGAGATCAACACCGTCCGCGGCAACCGCAACTGGATGGCATCCCGCGAGTCCGTGTTACGCAGCGGCCTGATCCCCGGCGACCTGCGCCGGCTGTTCCCGATCTGCGACCCGAACGGCTCGGACTCGGCGAGCTTCGACGAGGTCCTGGAGCTGCTGCACCTCGGGGGGCGCAGCCTGCCGCACGCGATCCTGATGATGATCCCTGAGGCGTGGGAGAACCACACCGAGATGGATGCGACGCGCCGCGCCTTTTACCGCTTCCACGCCTGTCTGATGGAACCGTGGGACGGTCCCGCCTGCGTCGCGTTCAGCGACGGAACCCTCATCGGCGCGGTGCTGGACCGCAACGGGCTGCGCCCGGGCCGCTTCTGGGTGACCACCGACGGCCTGGTCATCCTCGGCAGTGAGGCCGGCGTGCTGGAGATCGACCCGGGGCGCATCGCGGAAAAGGGCCGGCTTGCACCCGGTGCGATGTTCCTCGTCGACACGGCCTCGGGTCGCATCGTGCCCGACGAAGAGGTCAAGTCGGCGCTCGCGCGCGAACACCCGTACGAGCCATGGCTCCGGGGCATGGTGCGCCTGACGGACCTGCCCGAACGCGAGCACATCGTGCACCCGCCGTCGTCCGTGGCGCGACGCCAGCAGACCTTCGGCTACACGCACGAGGATCTGCGGCTTCTGCTCAAGCCGATGGCGCTGACCGGCGTGGAAGCGCTCGGGTCCATGGGCACCGACACGCCGATCGCGGTGCTGAGCAACCGGCCGCGCCTGCTGTTCGACTATTTCAGCCAGCTGTTCGCCCAGGTCACCAACCCTCCCCTCGACGCGATTCGCGAGGAGCTGGTGACGAGCATCGGATGCTCCATGGGTCCGGAGTTGAACCTGCTCGACGCCTCCGCGGACCACTCGCGTCTGGTCACGTTGCCGTTCCCGGTGATCGACAACGACGACCTGGCCAAGATCGTCAACATCGACGCGGACGACGACGGGCAGGGGTCACGCACCGTCGTCATCTCCGGTCTGTACGACGTCGCGGGTGGCGGCAAAGCGATGAAGGCGCGCCTCGACATGATCTTCAAGGAGGTCTCCTCGGCGATTCGGCGGGGCGCGCGGTTCGTCGTCCTGTCCGACCGCGACTCGACGCCGGACAAGGCGCCGATTCCGTCCCTGCTGCTCACCGCGGGCGTGCACCACCACCTCATCCGGGAGAAGACGCGTACGCAGGTCGGCCTCGTCGTGACCGCCGGAGACATCGTCGAGGTGCACCACGTGGCGCTGCTCATCGGGTACGGGGCGGCCGCGGTCAACCCCTACCTGGCGATGGAAACCGTCGAGGACATGGTGCGCTCGCGCGCGCTGGTTGGAGTGACCAGCGAAAAGGCGGTGGCGAACCTCATCAAGGCACTCGGCAAGGGGGTCTTGAAGGTGATGTCCAAGATGGGCATCTCGACGGTCGCGAGCTATCGCGGCGCGCAAGCGTTCGAGTGCATCGGTCTGTCCCACGACATCGTCGACCGATACTTCACGGGCACGACAAGTCGCCTCGGCGGGGTGGGCCTGGACGTGATCGCTGCGGAGGTGGCGATCCGGCACGAGCACGCGTACCCGCCGGACGGGGTTTCCCGGCCGCACCGCAGCCTGTGGATCGGCGGAGAGTACCAGTGGCGCCGCGAAGGCGAGGAGCACCTCTTTGACCCCGAGACGGTGTTCCGCTTGCAGCACTCGACGCGGAACCGACGCTACGAAGAGTTCCGCCGTTACACGGCGCGGGTCAACGACCAAGCCGAGCGCCTGATGACGCTGCGGGGGCTGTTCGAGTTGACTGGGACCGGCCGCGCGCCGGTACCGCTGGAGGACGTCGAGCCGGTCAGCGAGATCGTCAGACGGTTCTCGACCGGCGCGATGAGCTACGGCTCCATCAGCGGGGAGGCCCACGAGACGCTGGCGATCGCGATGAACCGGCTGGGGGGGAAGTCCAACACCGGCGAGGGTGGTGAGGACGCCGACCGGCTGCTCGACCCGCGGCGACGCAGCGCGGTCAAGCAAGTAGCCTCCGGCCGGTTCGGCGTGACCAGTTTGTACCTCACCGAGTCCGACGACATCCAGATCAAGATGGCGCAGGGCGCCAAGCCGGGCGAGGGCGGCCAGCTGCCGGGCGCCAAGGTGTATCCGTGGGTGGCGAGGACCCGACACTCGACGCCCGGCGTCGGCCTGATCAGCCCGCCGCCACACCACGACATCTACTCGATCGAGGACCTGGCCCAGCTGATCCACGACCTCAAGAACGCCAACCCGTCCGCGCGCATCCACGTGAAGCTGGTCGCGGAGATCGGCGTCGGCACGGTCGCGGCCGGCGTGTCGAAGGCGCACGCGGACGTGGTGTTGATCTCCGGGCACGACGGCGGTACCGGCGCCGCCCCGCTCACCTCGCTCAAGCACGCGGGCGCGCCCTGGGAGTTGGGTCTGGCCGAAACCCAGCAGACGCTGGTGCTCAATCAGCTGCGCGACCGCATCGTCGTGCAGACGGACGGGCA
>CAJDWP010000012.1_pt1 | contig 21087 bp, 20 predicted proteins | sample 7391631 | NCBI WGS metagenome assembly CAJDWP01 (sample SAMEA7055740, study PRJEB34461) | soil metagenome | biome: terrestrial ecosystem; feature: Peninsula; material: soil | place: Antarctica | collected 2016 | reverse complement strand
GGTGTTCGTTGTCGCTGCGCGCTCCCTGAAGACCGGTGAGCTCCTTCGCCGCCGCGGCGGGGCCTGATCACTGGGCCGACCCCGTCGCGGAGATCGCCGCTGCCATCGGTGCCACGTGGCAGGCCTGGACGACACGACGAGGAAAGAAGCGAAACGCTCATGAAGAACCCTCAGCAGCCTTCCGGCATGCCCGTCACCAAGTACCGGCCGTTCGACGACGTCATCCCCACGAAGCTGGCCGATCGGTCGTGGCCCGACGCGGTGATAGCGAAGGCGCCGCGCTGGTGTGCCGTCGATCTGCGCGACGGCAACCAAGCCCTGATCGACCCGATGAACCCCGAGCGCAAGCTGCGGATGTTTCACCTGCTGGTCAGCATGGGTTTCAAGGAGATCGAGGTCGGATTCCCGTCCGCGAGCCAGACCGACTTCGACTTTTGCCGTCTGCTGATCGACGACGGGCATATCCCCCAGGACGTCAGCATCCAGGTGCTGACCCAGGCGCGCGAGCACCTGGTGGAGCGCACCTATGACGCCATCCGCGGGGCGAGGCGCGCGGCGTCACCGACATCGCCGTCCAGGCGGCGCGGCTGTGCCGCAAGCTGGAGCAGGAGATCCCGGAGACGGAGATCACGTACGAGTACAGCCCCGAGTCGTTTACTGGCACCGAGCTGGACGCCGCGATCCACGTCTGCAACGCCGTGATCCAGGAGGTCGACCCGACGCCGGAGCGGCCGCTGATCATCAACCTGCCGGCCACGGTGGAGATGGCTACCCCGAACGTGTACGCGGACTCGATCGAATACATGTCCCGTGGCCTGTCTCGCCGAGACGCGGTGATCATCTCGCTGCACCCACACAACGACCGGGGCACCGGCGTGGCAGCCGCCGAGCTGGGCTTCATGGCCGGCGCCGACCGCATCGAAGGCTGCCTGTTCGGCAACGGGGAGCGCACCGGCAACGTGTGTCTGGTGACGTTGGGCTTGAACCTGTTCACGCAGGGCATCGACCCGGAGCTGGACTTCTCCGACATCGATGAGATCCGCCGCACGGTGGAGCACTGCAACCAGTTGCCGGTCCACGAACGGCACCCGTACGGGGGTGACCTGGTCTATACGGCGTTCTCCGGATCGCATCAGGACGCGATCAAGAAGGGTTTCGAGGCTATGGCGGCGGCGGCGGTGGCGGCCGGTCGGACCGTCGATGAGATCCCCTGGGCCGTACCGTATCTGCCGATCGACCCGCACGACGTGGGACGGAGTTATGAGGCCGTGGTGCGCGTCAACAGCCAGTCCGGCAAGGGTGGCGTGGCGTACCTCATGAAGGCCGAGCACGGCTTGGACCTGCCGCGGCGCCTGCAGATCGAGTTGTCCAACGTGGTGCAGAAGCGCGCCGAGACGCTGGGTGGCGAGGTCGACGCCAAGGCGATGTGGGGGGTTTTCGCCGACGAGTACTTGCCGGGTACCGGCAACGGCGCGGAGGCCTGGGGCCGGTTCACGCCAGTCAGCAGCACGACCACCTCGGACGCGGACGGACGCGACCACGTCGAGGCGATGGTCCGGGACCGCGGTCGTCAGATCACCATCGAAGGCTGGGGGAACGGGCCGATCGCGGCGTTCGTGGACGGCTTGGCGCGGGTCGGCATCGACGTGCGCGTGCTCGACTACGCCGAGCACGCGCTGTCCGCCGGCGGCGACGCGCGCGCCGCGTCGTACGTCGAGTGCGCGGTCGGCAATCGGGTCCTGTGGGGCGTCGGCCTGCATAATTCGATCGTGAACGCCTCGTTCATGGCGATCCTGTCGGCTGTGAACCGCGCCGAGCGGGACGCCGGGTTCACCCTGGGCTCGTCTCGGACCCCGATCAGCCGACCCGGCGGCGGACCCTGATCTGCTGCGCCCACCGGCGTCCCACCGGCGTCCCACCGCGCACGAGCGTGCACGAACGGACGTGTCGCGTGCCTCGGCACTACGAGCCGTGGTGGATGCCTACGCGACGCCGTGGGGGCGGTACTGCAGGCTGATCCGTGGGCCCGTCGACGCGGTGAGCTTGGGAATGGTGTGCTCCCAGGTCCGCTGGCACGAGCCGCCCATCACCAGCAGGTCGCCATGCCCCACCAGGAACCGCAGCGGGCCGACTCCCGGGACCGGTGTCGCAGGCGCCAGCGGCGGCGATGGCACCGGTGTCGGCGGTGTCGCGTACACGGACGACGCGCCGTCACGGCGGGGCCGCAGCAACAAGGGGCGTGGCGTGCCGAGCGACACGATCGCCACCACCGTGTCCTGGGTCGCGCCGCGACCGATCGTGTCGCCGTGCCAGGCGACGCTGTCGCGCCCGTCGCGGTAGAGACACATCCCCACGCTGGTGAACGGCTCGCCGACCTGGGCCGCATAGTGGCCGCTGAGCGCGTCGCGGGCCTGCGCGACGAAGGGGTGCGGCAGCGACTCGCCCGCGCCGAAGAACCGTAGCAAGCGTGGCGTATCCACGACCCGCTCGTACATGCGGCGCCGCTCGCTGCGCCAATCCACGGCGCGGCGCAGCACCTCGAACAGCTGCTCGGATCCGGTGACCCAACCGGGCCGCAGGTCCACCCAGGCGCCGTGAGCCAAAGTGGTGCGCCGCACCGCGACGCCGAGTGACCGCAAGCCCAGGTCATCCTCGAGGTCGAGCAGTGAGCCTTGAAAGCCCGGCCGCTGGTGGTCAGCCCCCGCGGGGCGGTCGCCGCGGTCCCCGCGATGGCCAGCGTCGACGGTTTGGTCGGGTGGCATAGAGCTGATCGTACGCGTGTCCGATCGTCTCCGGGATATGAGTGCGGGACGAGTGCGACGCGAGCGGGGTACGAATGGGGCGTGAATGGCATGGCGGCGCATCCACGCCCACGCGCCAGGGCACAATGGCGACGTGCCCTTGTATCGCGAGGCCGCCATCGTGCTGCGGACCCAGAAGCTGGGGGAGGCCGACCGCATCGTCACCCTCCTCACCCACGGGCGCGGTCTGGTGCGGGCGGTCGCCAAGGGGGTGCGCCGCACGAAGTCGCGCTTCGGTGCCCGGCTGGAGCCGGCCATGGTCGTGGACGTGATGTGTTACGAGGGTCGCAGTCTCGACACGATCACGCAGGCCGACATGATCGCGCCGTACGGAGAGGCGCTGGCACGCGACTACGCCGCCTGGACGGCCGCGGCAGCGATGCTGGAGACGGCCGAGCGCCTCGGTGGCGACGGGGACCCGGGCCCCCAACAGTTCCGTCTACTGACCAGCGCGTTGGCGAGCCTCGCGGCCGCCGAGCACGACTCGTTGTTGATCCTCGACGCCTACCTGTTGCGCGCCCTGTCCACCGCGGGCTGGGCGCCGAGCTTTCGTGACTGCGCCCGCTGCGGCGCATCCGGCCCGCACCAGGCGTTCAACTTGGCCGCGGGGGGGTGCGTGTGCCCGTCTTGCCGGACGCCCGGCTCGGCCGCGCCGGCGCTGGGCACGTTGATCCTGCTCGGCGCGTTGCTCCAAGGCGATTGGCCCACCGCCGAGGCGAGCCTGCCCCGGCACCGCCGCGAGGGCAGTGGGTTGGTGACCGCCTTCCTGCAATGGCATCTGGAGCGCGGCGTGCGCTCCCTGCGGCTCGTGGAACGCGGTTGAGGTGAGCGCCACGCCACGCCCGCAGACCCCTCAGGGCCCGTCGGCGCGGCTCACGCCGCCGTTCCCCCACCCGAGCGGCGCTCACCCGCCCGCGATCCCGCCCGAGCTGGTACCGCACCACGTGGCGATCGTCATGGACGGCAACGGGCGGTGGGCCAACGCGCGCGGTCTGCCGCGCACGGAGGGGCACAAGGCGGGCGAGGCCGCGTTGATGGATGTGCTTGCGGGGTGCGTCGAGATCGGGGTGCGGCACATCTCCGCGTACGCGTTCTCGACCGAGAACTGGAACCGCTCCGCCGACGAAGTCCGTTTCTTGATGGGCTTCAATCGCGACGTGATCCGCCGCCGGCGCGACCAGATGACCGCGATGGGGGTGCGGGTCAAATGGGTGGGCCGCCGACCGCGGTTGTGGAAGTCGGTGATCGACGAGTTGGTCGATGCCGAGCGGTTGAGCGAGCTCAACACGCTGCTCACGCTGCACTTCTGCGTGAATTACGGGGGCCGGGCTGAGATCGTGGACGCGGCGCGCGAGATTGCTGTGCAGGCGCGACAGGGGCACATCAAGGGCCGCGGGATCGATGAGGAGTCGTTCGCCCGACACCTGTACGACCCGGATATGCCGGACGTCGACCTGTTTATCCGCAGCGGCGGCGAGCAGCGGACGTCGAACTTCTTGCTGTGGCAGAGCGCGTACGCGGAGCTCGTGTTCATCGACGAACCTTGGCCCGATTTCGATCGGCGGCACCTGTGGCAGGCGATCGACACGTACGCGCGCCGGGATCGCCGGTACGGGGGAGCGGTCGATCAGTTCACCGAGGACTGATCGACTTGCATAGTCATGCGTCGTACCGAATAATCATCGACATGTCCAAGGTCTTGACGAAGCTCCCCGTCAGCGAACGAGTCGGGATCGCGTTCTCGGGGGGTCTCGACACCTCCGTGGCCGTCGCGTGGATGCGTGAGAAGGGCGCGGTGCCGTGCACGTACACCGCGGACATCGGCCAGTACGACGAACCAGACATCGGCTCCCTGCCCGGACGCGCGGTGGAATACGGCGCGGAGATCAGCCGCCTCGTCGACTGCCGTGAGGCCTTGGTCGAGGAAGGCTTGGTCGCTCTCGCGTGCGGCGCCTTCCACATCCGCTCCGCCGGCCGCTCCTACTTCAACACGACCCCCATCGGACGCGCCGTCACCGGCACCCTCCTCATCCGCGCGATGAAAGAGGACAACGTCCAGATCTGGGGCGACGGTTCGACGTTCAAGGGCAACGACATCGAGCGGTTCTATCGTTACGGCCTGCTGGCCAACCCCAGCCTGCGGATCTACAAGCCCTGGCTCGACGAGGACTTTGTCCGGGAGCTCGGCGGCCGCGACGAGATGAGCCAGTGGCTTTCGCAGCGTGGTCTGCCGTATCGAGACAGCCAGGAAAAGGCCTACTCCACCGACGCCAACGTCTGGGGGGCCACCCACGAGGCCAAGAAGCTGGAACTCCTCAACACCGGTATTGAGGATGTCGTCGAGCCGATCATGGGCGTCAAGTTCTGGGACCCCGCCGTCAGCATCGTGACCGAGGACGTGACCCTCACCTTCGACCGCGGCCGACCCGTCGAAATCAATGGCCGCCGCTTCGAGTCGGCGCTCGACCTGGTCGAGGAGGCCAACGCGATCGGTGGCCGTCATGGCCTGGGCATGTCCGACCAGATCGAGAACCGGATCATCGAGGCCAAGTCGCGGGGCATCTACGAGGCACCTGCCATGGCCCTGCTGTTCATCGCGTACGAGCGTCTCGTGAACGCGATCCACAATGAGGACACCCTGGCCACGTACCACGACCAGGGCCGCAAGCTCGGGCGGCTGATGTACGAGGGCCGCTGGCTCGACCCGCAGTCGCTGATGCTGCGCGAATCGCTACAGCGTTGGGTCGGCTCCGCCGTCACCGGGTCGGTCACCCTGCGGCTACGCCGCGGCGAGGACTACTCGATCATCGACACACGCGGCCCGTCGTTCAGCTATCACCCCGAGAAGCTGTCGATGGAGCGCACCGAGGGCGCCGCGTTCGGCCCGACCGACCGCATCGGCCAGCTCACCATGCGCAACCTCGACATCGGTGACAGCCGTTCTCGGCTAGAGCAGTACGTCGGGATGGGGCTGCTCGGCACCGGCTCCGGCGTGCAGGCGTTGGGACTGGCCACGACCGATCTGGTCGGCGAGCTGGAACCGGGTGGCGCCGAGATGATCGCTCGCAAGCCGCAGGACGTTGCCGACGCCGAGGAATCCCTGGATAGGGCGGCGATGGAGTTCGGCGTCGACTAGACCAACGGCACCCGCACCCGCACCCGCACCCGCCTGCACTCTGGTGTCGGTTTCCGGCGCGATGTGTCGCGGGGGACAAGCCGCTCACCTGCATCCGTTCGAGCAGTGGGACCGAGCGGTCGTTGCGGGTGTCGCAGTCGGCGCAGATGAGGTGTACATCGTGCTCGGTGAACAGCAGTGGGATGACTGTGCGTAGTGCTTCGGTGGCGTATCCGTGACCTTGCGCTTCTGCGGCGAGGGTAAACCCGACGGTGGCCTTGCGGGTCTCGTCGCCGTCGACGCGGACCGCGATGCCGATCTGGAGCCATGCGCCGGGTTGGGCGAATCGCACGTCGCGCATCTCGGCGATGAGCGCCCGGGCGCTGTCGAGGGGGTATGGCGCTTGCCATAACTACTGTAACCTGCACCGGATCGCTTCGGTACGCCGCCAAGGCGGCGTCGTCGTCGTCGGGCATTCGGCGCAGCACCAGATGCTCGGCGCGAGCCAGGGTCGTCGCAGCCAGACCTGCATCAGCATGCGGAGCTCTCTGGGCACCCTTGCATCACCGCTCGTGTCCGCGTGACACCGATCAGGGTAGGCATCGAGATCCCGCGTCCCGTATGAGGTCTACCCCCCACGTTCTTCGACGTCACCACCGCCGGCGCCTGAACCTTCCCCTGGGCGGCCCCCTCCGGGGCGACCAGGTCGTGTAGTAGCACGACCCCACCCCGCCTGCCACGGCATACCCGCAGGTCAACCCACGAACGCAGCCGCGCTTGTGCCTATCGACTGCGGAACTCCGGCCTGGACCGGCGGCTTCGACGAAGTCCAGATCAGCTCGGTCGCGCCGCTGGTGGCCGGTGCGTAGGCAGTGCCCTCCTGACCTAACTGGGTGACGACGATCTCGGTGAAGCACCTGCTTTACGGTTCATCGAGTGAGCGCGCCAGGCGGTCCAGGATCAGGTCGAGCCCGATGTCGAACTCGGCGCCGAAGTCGTAGCCGGGCTGCATCACGTGTCGGATGGTGAAGTCGTGCAAATGCGGGTACTCCTGGGCGTCGATGAGCTGAGCCATGGACTCGACCAGGTCGTGAGCGCTTTCCTGGTCGGTGAACGGCAGGCCGGCCTCCTGCAGGGCGAAGCCGTAGACGTAGCTGTCGAGCATCGCGTATGCCGTGGCGGTCCTGGGCAACGAGAAGCCCGCCGTGGTCAGCACGCCGAGCATGGCGTCGTGTTGGCGCAGCGTCGCCGGGCCTGGGACGCTGCGTGACTCCATGAGTCCGATGGCCCACGGGTGCCGGACCAGCGCGGCTCGCGCCGACCTGGCTCGCTGACGCACTTCGTGTCGCCAGTCGCCCTGGACGTCGGGGATCCCGATCTCGGCGAAGACGGTGTCGACCAGCGCGTCGAGGATCTCCTCCTTGTTGGCCACGTGGCCGTAGACGGTCATCGGCTTGACCCCCAGCGACGTGGCCAGCGACCGGATCGTCAGCGAACCCAGGCCTCCCTTGTCGGCGAGCCCTATGGCGCCGGCGATGACGCGGTCGCGGGTGAGCGGCTTGCGCCTGCCCGTGGCCGGTGGCTCCTCGTTCACCATCATGCCCTTCGTCGGACTTTTCGTTCCGTACTTAGTACTCTACTATCGCGTACTTAGTACGACTCACTCCTCGACTCGCAAGGACTCACCCATGGCCACCCCTTCCCGCCAGACCTCGGCATACCAAGGCACCTCCCGGCGCCACGAGCTCCCGCACAGCACGATGCTCGCCGTCCTCACCGATGGGTACGGCGGCGCCGACGTGCTTCGGACGGCCCGCGTCCCGGTCCCCCAACCGCGGGCCGACGAGGTCCTGGTGCGAGTGCACGCTGCTGGGCTGGACCGAGGCACCTGGCACCTGATGACCGGGAGGCCCTACCTGCTGCGCGCGTTCTTCGGGCTGCTCCGGCCCCGGCAGCCCATCTGCGGTCGCGATGTCGCCGGGACGGTGAGCGCGGTCGGGGCTGGCGTGCGCGACGTGAGCGTCGGTGACGAGGTCTACGGCATCGGCCGCGGCTCGTTCGCGCAGTACGCCGTCGTTAAGACGAGCCGCCTGGCCCGCAAGCCCGCCACCCTGTCGTTCACGCAAGCCGCCGTGGTGCCGGTCTCCGGTCTCACCGCGTTGCAGGCACTGCGCGATGCCGGGCGAGTCCAGCCGGGTCAGCAGGTGCTGGTCACCGGCGCCTCCGGCGGCGTCGGCGCGTATGCCGTGCAGCTCGCCGTCGCCTTCGGCGCCCAGGTCACCGGGGTCGCCAGCCCGGCCAAGGCGGACTTCGTCCGCTCGCTGGGCGCGAACCATGTCATCGACTACACGACCAGCGACTTCGCCGCCGGTCCGCTGCGCTACGACCTCATCGTCGACATCGCGGGCAGCTCCACCTTGAGCCGGCTGCGGGCCGCGCTGACGCCCACGGGCACGGCCGTCCTGGTCGGCGAGGACGAGGACCAGCTGACCGGTGGCATGGTCCGACAGCTCCGCGGCCTGGCCTTGTCGCTGATCGGTCGGCGACGCTTCGCGGGCCTCGTCTCCCAGGAGCGCGGCAGCGACGTACAGGCCCTGACCGAGCTCATCGAGTCAGGGCAGGTGACCCCGCACGTGGACCGGTCTTTCGCGCTGAGCGAAGCGGCAGAGGCCATGCGTTACCTGGTGTCCGGCGCAGCCCGAGGCAAGATCGCCATCCTCCCACCCACCCCCGACACGAACCGAGGCAAGTAGGCATGCTGCATACATCGACCTCGAGCACAGCCAGACGCCGACCAGCACGCCGGGTGACGGAGGTGAGCGTCGGGGCGCTGTTCCTGCTCTCCACGGCCGCCTTCGCAGGGGGCAGCGCGCTCCTTGGCCGATACTCCGCAGCCATGACAGCCGGCGACGAGCGGCTCTTGGTCGCCGGCGCGATGCTGCAGATGACCTGCGGCATCGCCGTCGCAGTCATCGGTTGGCTGCTGTACGGCGTGCTGGTTCCGCTCACCCCGGGCCGGGCCGCCGGATATCTGGGCGCCCGGCTCGTCGAGTGCGCGGTCATCATCGCCTGCAGCCTGTGGCTGCTTGTGACGCAGACTCAGGTACCCGACTACGAGCTGCTCATCTACGGGTTCACCGGCCTCGGCGGCCTGCTCCTGGCCTCGGCGCTGATGACGACGCAGTTGGTCCACCGCTGGCTGGCGATGCTCGGTCTGCTCGGGTACGCCGTGCTCCTGGCCGCGCTGCCGCTGGACCTCCTCGGCCTCGGCGAGCTGGACGCACTCCTAGGGGCCGCGCTGATCCCCGGTGGGCTGTTCGAGATCGCCCTGCCCCTCCTGCTCATCGTGCGCGGCTTCAGCCCCAGCAGTAGATCGGCCGATGACAACCATGCACGACGACTTTCACCTATCGGGGTCTCCCTCGGCGGGCCATCCGACCACACCCAGAAACGAGACCCACCATGCATACACCCGTCCGACTGGCCAGGACCGCCGGGCTCTTCTACCTGATCGCGGCGATCTTGCCTCGCGCGATGGTCACCTTCGTCGTGGTCAGCACGGCCATCACCTGCCTGAACATGGTCTTCCAGGTCGGAGCTCTGCTGGTAGCGACGGATCCCACGTACGTCGCAGCCTTTGCCGGCAACGGTGCAGACGGCGCCGTACTTCTCCTCCTCGACCTACAGCACTCGGGATACCTGATCGCACAGATCTTCTTCGGCCTGTGGCTCCTGCCGCTGGGCGTGTTGGCCCTTCGATCGGGCATGTTCCCGCAAGCTCTGGGCGTCCTGTTGATCGCGGCGACGCCTGCGTACCTGCTGGAAGTCGCGATGGAATTCTTCGCATCAGACCTCGCCGACACCGTGTCGACCATCCTGGTCCTCTGCCTGGTCATCCTGGCCGAGGTCTCCATGCTGATCTATCTGCTGGCCAAAGGTGTCAAGGCCCCACCCGCAGACAACATCCCCGAACGTGCCCCGGCACTCCAACGATGACCTTCTTCCTCCACGGTGTCGGCCTGAACCGGGGACGGTCCATACTCCCCGGTCATGAGCAGGGCGCCCAGGACGGCGATGGTCAGCATGCCGAAGTGGAAGGCGCTGGCGATGACCTCGGCGCCGTGCATCCGTCCGGTTTCCGGGGCCATGGCGGTATCGCCGACCATGTCGCTCAGGGACGCCGCGGCGGCGGGCGGGGCGGGGTATGCGGTTATCGGGCGGTCGGCGGTCAAGGTGCTCACCGGTTCTTGGCCTTCTCGGTCCTTGAAGCGGTGGTGGTGGTGTGGGCGCGGTATTCGACCGCGTCCTGCGTCAGGCTCATGTATGCCTCCACGAGGCTGGCGCGGCGCGGGGACAGTTCGTGCAGCAGCAGTCCGTTTCTGAAGGCGACCTCGCCGACGTGCTCCGCGGTGGTCCCGCTAACTCGAGCATCCCGGCCTCGAGCGAGGTGACTGTCGCACCGTCGGGGGCCAGGGCGGCGGCGAGATCACCGGCGTGCGGGGAGCGCACCCGCACAATTCCGCCGCCGACGGAGTCGATGACATGCTGGACCGGGCCGGCGGCGATGCCCAGGCGCTGGCCCATGCCGAGGGAGAATTCTCCGGCGCGCTTGGTTGCGATCCCGGCCAGGCCGGTCGTCTCGATGACCTCGCTGACCCGGGCGGCCTTGATGTTGTGGGTGGCGGCCATGGAGCGCAGGTGCGAGCGGGCGCTGCGGCCGGGGTGCACGGCGCTTGCCTCCAGCAGGGCGCCGACCTCCCGCAGCGGGGCACGGTGCTGCCGGTGAGGCTCGCCGTTGACGGTGACGGTGCCCGACGTCGGCCGGTCCAGTCCCATGATCATCCGCATGGTCGTGGACTTGCCGGCGCCGTTCGGGCCGAGGAGCCCGGTGGCGGTCCCGGGCGCGATCGTGGAGCTGGGGGAGTCCACAGCGGTGGTGTCGCCGTAGCGCTGGGTGACCTCGTGCGCCTCGATCATGACCGGGACCTTTCTGAGGGATGGGGTGGAACCGGAGCGCTCAGCAGCGGACGATGAGTCAGGTCACCGTGCCCGCGGGTGGGGCGGGCAGTCAGGCCTGCTGCGGCGTGCGGAGCGGCTCGCTGTCGAGGCTGGCTGCCATGGTCGCCGGCGATGCGTTGCGGCGTGGCCAGGTCCAGGCGGAGCGCAGGATGAAGGCCAGGAGCAGCACCTCGATTCCGATGTGAAGGCCGTAGTAGAAGGCCCAGTCCCAGGACGCCCCTGCCGCGTTGAACACCATGACGGGGATGTAGAGCGATGCCACGATGAGGTTCGTGGCGCGGTTCACTCGGGCGGGCAGCGTCATGGAGAGCATCACCATCAGGGCCGGGATCCCTATGACCACGACGAATATGGTCATCAACGTCGGGGTGATGTCGAACTCAAAGATGCCGCCACCCCGGATTTGGTCGATGGCGCCGGGCTGGTAGAGGTGGTAGTAGTCGATGTAAATGACGAAGAACATCAAGCTGGTCCATGCGGCGGCCATCTTGGCCTGCACGGGCATGCGCAGATCTTCCAGCGCGGTGTGGGATCGCGGATTTTCTCGTGCGGTGTGGGATTGAGGCGTTCTCATCGGATTGCTCCTTGCCTTGATGGGGTGAGTGCTTCCACCTTCACCGATGTCGGCGGCGGGGCACATTAGCCCCGGAGCCTGATCTGACCTGGCCGCTGGCACAGTCGTCCTCTCGTACTTTCGGCTGATACGCCGACCACGCGGCCTGCCTAGGCTGATCAGATGGCCACCGACGCACTCCGCTCGCTCTGGGCCGAACCTCGACCTGCGGACCCGCCGGGCAGGGGGCATCGGGACTGGGCCCTGGTCGCCGTACTGATCTGCTGGTCCGTGGTCGAAGCCGTGCTTGGTAAGGATCTGGCGCCGCGCCCGCTGCTGCTCATCGGCGTGATCGCGGTCGTCACCCCCCTGCTCTGGCGACGCCAGCGTCCGCTCGTCGCGGTCGCGGTCGCCTTTGGAACCTTGACCGTGGTCGACATCGTCAGAATCCACACCGGGTCGCAAGGCGCTCTGCCCTCAAGTGTCTCGGCCACCCTGGTGCTGACCTACGCCCTGTTCCGATGGGGCTCTGGTCGGGAGGCCGTAAGCGGCCTCGGTGTCATCCTGGTCTGGCTGCCCATCACCCTCGTCGCCAACCCGGCTGGTCTGGCGGAGGTGGTTGCCGGCTACGCGTTCTTCTTGTGCGCCGCAGCACTCGGCACCGCGACCCGCTATCGCGCGAGGATCCGCATCCGCGACATCGACCAAGCCAAGACCCGAGAGCGCGAACAGCTGGCTCGCGAGCTTCACGACACCGTCGCCCATCACGTGTCGGGTATCGCCATCCAGGCTCAAGCAGGCCGTGCGATCGCGGCCTCCCATCCCGAGCGTGCCATCGAGGCCCTGGCCATCATCGAGGACGCGGCGACCCGCACCCTTACCGAATTGCGCGCCATCGTCGGTGTGCTGCGCGCCTCGCAGCACACCGAGTTCGCGCCGCAGCCCGGCGTGGGCGAGGTCGAGCAGCTCGCCACCGATGGCCTGACGCGTCCCTGCGTCGAGGTGACGCTCTCAGGCGTGTTCGACGACCTCAGCCCGGCGGTCGGGGCTGCGATCTACCGCCTGGCCCAGGAGTCCATCACCAACGCTCGACGGCACGCCCGCCACGCGACCCAGGTCACCGTGGCCGTCACAGGAGACGCCGAGCGGATACGGCTGACCGTCGACGACGACGGCTCCTCCGGCGCTGGCGGCCGCGCCCCAGCGGGCTACGGCCTGGTAGGCATGCACGAGCGCGCCACGCTGCTCGGCGGCACCTTCGACGCCGGCCCCACCGCCGAGCGGGGCTGGCGGGTCGAGGCGATCCTGCCCCGAACCGGGACGCCACGATGAGCATCAAGGTCCTCATCGCCGACGACCAGCCCATCGTGCGCACCGGACTGACGATGCTGCTCGACGCCCAACCCGACATCGAAGTCATCGGCGCGGCCGCCGACGGGCGCGAAGCAGTGCGCCTAGCGCTCCAGCTCCGCCCCGACGTGGGCCTGTTCGATATCCGGATGCCGCTGATGGACGGCATCGAAGCCACCCGTCGACTCGCCGGCCCCGACGTCATCGACCCCCTGCCGATCGTGGTGATCACCACCTTCGACCTTGATGAGTACGTCCACGGCGCACTCAAAGCCGGCGCCCGCGGATTCCTGCTCAAGGACGCCGGACCCGCCCTGCTGACCCAGGCGATCCACGCCGCCGCCGACGGAGACGCACTGATCGCACCCAGCGTGACGGTCCGACTGCTTGCAGCATTCGCCCACGCACAGACCTCACCACCGAGGCAGCCGATAGAACCGCTCACCGCCCGCGAGGAAGAAGTCCTCGTGCCGGTAGCCCAAGGACAAACCAACAACGAGATCGCCAGCGAGCTTTACATCACCCCAAGCACCGTCAAAGCCCACTTAGCCAGCCTCATGCGAAAACTCAGCGCCCGAAACCGCGTCGAGGTCGCCATGTGGGCCTACGAGACCGGCCGAATCTGAGACCGCAAAGGCTCCCGCCGCCGTCTGCTGCAGCGGCCCACAGTCACATTTTCGGTATGTACCCGGTCTCTTACACCACGGGCAGCATCGCCAGCGCTCTAGAAAAGGTGAGACAACGACAAGTTGCGCGAGATCCCACATCTGGCACCGGCCGGGGTCGCCGGCTCGAGGAACCGGGGCGCCAGGCCGGTCGGCGCCGAACGAGGCGCGTCCCGTCGGGGTTCGTCGCGGAAGGGCTCAGCGGGGCAGAGCCCGGACCACGGCCAGCGCGAGCAGGAGGGTGAGCATCGCCAGGCGGATCCAGCGGTCGTTCGTCGACAGGCGCGACCAGGTCCGCGCCAGCGCGCTGCCGATCCCCGCCGCGACCGCGGCGACCAGAACGAACCCGACCCAGCCGCCAAGGATCAGCCCCGCGATGGACAGGGCCAGGCCGATCAGCCCGGTCACGACTACCGCCCTGCGCGCCTGGGACAGCGATGTCGCCGCGTCGGCCTCGCCGCCGCAACAGCTCGCGTCTCCGGCCTGACCCGGGCCGCCGACCCCCTCGCCGGTCAGCTCCGCGTCCGTGCCGCCGCACACGCCGCCGCACGCGGTCGGGGTGCTCCCGCAGCTCGCAGGGGAGCTGCCGCAGGGTACGGACGTGTCGGTGCTGGCCGCGGGGGAGGGCGTCGGGTCGCTCACGTGGCACAGCGTACGACAGGTGAGCCGCCCTGCCCGCGGGAGAGCCGGAAGCCGGGCGGCCGACGCGACGCGCAACCGGTCACGGCGCGAATGGGCGCGGTAGGGGAGAATCGGACATCGTGAGCAGATCGTCGACGCATCCGAGGCCGCGGCAGGCGGTCCTGTCGCCTCTGCGGATCGGTCCGCTCACCATCCCCACTCCGGTCGTGCTGGCGCCCATGGCCGGCATCACCAACCGGGCGTTCCGGCGGTTGTGTCAGGAAACGGTCGGCGAAGGCCGACGTGCGCCGACGGACGCCACTCCCGGCGGCGGTTGCCTGTACGTATCGGAGATGATCACGAGTCGCGCTCTCGTCGAACGCACGCCGGAGACCATGCGGCTCATCGCGTTCGACCCCGGGACGCCGGCGCGGTCCGTGCAGCTGTACGGGGTTGACCCCGCCACGGTGGCCGCGGCCGTACGGCTTCTGGTCAGCGAGGACCGCGCCGATCACATCGACCTCAACTTCGGTTGTCCCGTGCCCAAGGTGACCCGCAAGGGCGGGGGAGCGGCCCTGCCGTGGAAGACAGGACTGTTCCGGGCCATCGTCGCGCGGGCGGTTCGGGAGGCGGCGCCGTACGGGGTGCCCGTGACGGTGAAGATGCGGGTGGGGATCGACGACGAGCACGTCACCTACCTCGACGCCGCGCGGATCGCCCGAGACGAGGGGGTGGCCGCGATCACGCTGCACGCGCGCACGGCGGCGCAGCACTACGCCGGGCGCGCCGACTGGAAGCACATCTCCCGGCTCAAGGAGACGGTCACCGACATCCCGGTTCTCGGCAACGGCGACGTCTGGTCCGCTGAGGACGCGCTGGCCATGGTGGCGGCGACCGGCTGCGACGGCGTCGTCGTCGGCCGCGGCTGCCTCGGCCGCCCGTGGCTCTTCGCCGACCTGGCGGCGGCGTTCGCCGGCTCTGAGTCCCGGGCGCGTCCTACCCTCGGTGAGGTCGCGGCCACGTTGCGGCGGCACGCCACGTACCTCGTGGAGTTCTACGACGGCGACGAACACCACGCCTGCCGCGACATCCGCAAGCACATCGCCTGGTACCTCAAGGGATTCCCCGCCGGGCAAGACCTGCGGCATCGGCTCGCGCTCGTGGAGGACCTGGCCGCGCTCGACGCGATGCTCGCCGGGTTGCCGGCCGATCAGCCCTGGCCGGGCGACGCCGCGGAAGGCCCCCGGGGGCGCGCCGGCTCGCCCAGGTCGGTGGCCCTGCCGGAGAACTGGTTGGACAGCCGGGAGTTGGCGGGGGAGCAGGCGGTAGGACTGGCGCAGGCGGAGGTATCGGTCAGCGGTGGGTGAGCTGCCCGTACGCACGCTCGCCGCGGTGGACCACGCCCTGCCCACTGATCACCGGGAGGTCCCTCCACCGTTCGGCTCCGGCCCCACCGCCACGCGCCGCGATGGGTCGCTGATCCAATCCGACCAGGAGCCGAGGTAGTAGGCGGCTTCCTCGTCGATCTCTGCGACGACCAGGGCCAGAGCGACCAGACCGGCCTGCACGCCTGATCCGCAATACACGCCGACGGGTCGGGTGCCGTCGACGCCGGCGAGCGCGAAGACACGACGCAGCTCCTCGGGGGCCAAGAGCCTCTTGTCGGCGCAGAGCAGCATGCGTGAGTGGATGTTGACCGCTCCCGGGATGTGGCCCGCGACCGCGTCCATCAGGTCGCGTTCTCCCGTGTACCGCTGACGTGAGCGCGCGTCGATCAGGACGCCCTGCTCTGCGTACAGCTGGGCCCCCCCGGCGTCCAGCACTGGTCCCATGCCGCGTCCGAGCGAGAAATCGCCTTCCTCGATGGTGTGGACGAACTGGTCTGTGGGCAGTCGCTCTGCCTGCCAGGCCGTCAACCCGCCATCAAGGACCTGCGCGTCGAACTTGCCGAAATGGCGCAGCAGCCACCAGCAGCGGGACGCGACACGCCCGGACTCGTCGTCGTACAGGACCACCGCGCGCCCGTTGTCCACCCCACAGGTCGCCATGTCGAACTCGAAATCGTCCACCGCGGGCATCGGCCGTCGCCCGCCGCGGGCGTCCTCACGCGGCTCACCGACGAGGTCAGCGACCAGATCCACGAAGATGGCGCCGGGCAGATGGGCGCGCCGATAGTCGTCGAAACCGCCGCCGCGGCCCATGGCCCAGCGGACGTCGAGGATGAGGGGTCCCGTGCCGGGCTGGTCGCTGAGAAGAAATGCCAGCTCCCTAGGTGAGATGAGAGGGCTGGTCCGCACATAACAACCCTAGGCGAACGGGTGTCTTTGGCAAAGCCCAACGGTGTGTGGTGGGACCCTTCCATCCGCCGGCGCGCAATTCTCCTATACGGGGAGATGACCTCCGCGCTCCGGAGTCGAGGGCACCGGGGCGGTGAGGTGTGCCAGCGCCTAAAGTGCGGCTTGTGGGGGCGTACCGCGAGCATGATCAGGAACGGTGGGTGGCCGAGGATCCGGCGCAGAAACGCAGCGACCGCGACGACTTCGCGCGCGATCGCGGACGACTTGTGCACTCCGCCGCGCTACGCCGGCTTGCCGCCAAGACTCAGGTGATGCGGCCGGACACAGACGATTTTGTCCGGACCCGCCTGACGCATTCGCTGGAGGTCGCCCAGATCGGCCGGGAGTTCGGCGCTGACCTCGGCTGTAACGCAGACGTGGTGGATACGGCCTGCCTGGCGCACGACGTCGGTCATCCGCCGTTCGGGCACCACGGGGAGCAGGTGTTGGATGGGCTCGCGGCCGGCATCGGTGGCTTCGAGGGAAACGCGCAGACGCTGCGCATACTGACGCGGCTGGAGGCCAAGCGGGCCCATCCGTCGGGGCGGTCCGCGGGATTGAACCTCACACGGGCCAGCCTGGACGCGACGGTTAAGTACCCGTGGCTGCGCGGGGACGCCCCGAAGGGCGTGCGGAAGTACGGCGTGTACGCCGAGGACTTCGACGCGTTCGCCTGGATCCGGCAGGGTGCTCCCGTCGACGACCCTCGCCGCCGTTGCCTGGAGGCCCAGGTCATGGACTGGTCCGACGACGTCGCGTACTCCGTCCACGACATCGAGGACGGCGTGGCGCGCGGCTTCATCGATCTGCGAGTCTGGGACGCGCCGGACGCGTTCCGCGAGGTGTGCGATGTCGCGCGACAGTGGTGCGACGACGGATTGACCGACGATGAACTTGCCGAGGCCGCCTCCCGGCTGCGTGCCGGCGGCGCGATTCCAAGCCAACCGTTCGACGGCACCCGAGCGTCGCTGGCGGCTCTCAAGGACATGACGAGTCTGCTGATCGGGCACTTCGTCTCCGCCGTCGAGAGCGCAACGCGGCAGCGGCATGGGCCCGGACCCCGCGCCCGTTACGAAGCGGATTTGGTCATCCCCGCACCGACCTGGGCCGAGTGCTGCCTCCTCAAGGCCGTCGCCGCGCACTTCGTCATGCTCACCGAGGAACGACGTCGGGATCACGCCCAGCAGACCGACATCGTGGAGGCGCTGGCGGCGGCCTACCAAGATCGACCTGAGCGGCTCGATCCGATGTTCTGGGTGGATCTGGAGGCGGTCGGCGAGGGCGGCGCGCTACGGGTCATCATCGACCAGGTCGCCAGCCTTTCCGACGCCCGAGCGGTCGAGTTGTGGCACCGATGGAGCGACGGTCCGGCGACCGTTGGCTGACGTGCGGGCGCCCGTTGTCCGGGGCATCTCATACACTCGGCGTCGAGCCGTCGGTCACCGCGAGGGCGCGGCCGGCCGAAGGGAGGCTGCGGTGGCTCTGATTCGCGAGGAGGACGTGCAGCGCGTCAAGGAACGCGCCCGCCTGGACGACATCGTCCGCGAGCACGTCACCGTGCGCACGGCCGGCATCGGGACGCTCAAGGGGCTGTGCCCTTTCCACGACGAGAAGACCCCCTCGTTCACGATCCGCCCCTCCCTCGGCACCTGGCACTGCTTTGGGTGCGGCGAGGGCGGAGACGTCATCACCTTCGTAGAGAAGATCGATCACCTCACGTTCGTCGAAGCGGTCGAGCGGCTTGCGGGGAAGGTCGGCGTGGAGCTGACCTACGAGGATGGGGGGACGCGAGAGCACTCCCCGGGGCGGCGGACCCGGCTGGTCGAGGCGCATCGGGTCGCTGAAGAGTTCTACGCGAAGGCCCTCTTGACTCGGCGTGACGCCCGCGGGGGCCGGGACTTCCTGAGGGAGCGCGGTTTCGACGGCGCGGCGGCTCGGCACTTCGGTGTCGGCTACGCGCCGCGCGGCGGTGCGGAGTTGGCACAGCACCTCGGCGACAAGGGGTTCACTGATGATGAGGTGGTCACGGCTGGGTTGGCGCGGCGCGGGCGAGACCTGTACGACGCGTTCCGCGGCCGCCTCATGTGGCCGATACGCGACATCACGGGCGACACCGTCGGCTTCGGTGCGCGGCGGCTCCATGCCGATGACCGGCTTCCGGCGAAGTACCTCAATACCTCGGAAACCCCGATCTACCGCAAGTCCTCAGTGCTCTATGGGCTGGACCTGGCCAAGAAGGCGATCGCGAGGGACCGCGTCGCGGTGATCGTCGAGGGGTACACCGACGTGATGGCCTGCCACCTGTCGGGCGTCGAGGGGGCCGTCGCCACCTGCGGCACGGCCTTCGGAGCCGAGCACGTGAAGCTGCTGCGCCGGATGATGCGTGACGAGGCAGGTGGGAAGCCCGCCAGGGCTGTGTTCACCTTCGACGGGGACGCCGCGGGACAGGCTGCCGCCATGAAGGCTTTCGACGGTGACCAGCAGTGGGCGAGCCAGAGCTTCGTCGCGGTGGCGCCACACGGCCAGGATCCCTGTGACCTGCGCATCTCCGGTGGTCCCGAGGCGGTGCGCTCGCTCGTCGAGAACGCGGTGCCGATGTTCGAGTTCGCGGTGCGCACGCACCTGATGCGCCACGACCTGAGCACCGTGCAGGGTCGGGTCCAGGCGGTGCGCGCTGCGGCCCCCGTCATCGCGGCGATCCGCGACCAGGCGTCGCGACCCGAGTACATCCGGGCGGCCGCCGGCTGGATCGGCGTGGACGTCGAGCAGGTGCGCGCGGAGGTGAGCCGCGCGGGACGCGCCCGGCGAAGCGTCCATGAGCGCAGGCCGCCGGCCGACCCGCGGGTGACCGGCTCGCCGGACAGAGCGGTCGTGGCCGATGTGCCGAGCCCACCGACCTACCCACCGATCGACCCGCGGGACCCCGTCGCCGACCTCGCGCGTCAGGTGCTTCAGGTGCTTCTGCAATACCCGGCGCTGGTGCCGGAGGCGGACCTGGCGTCGTTGGAGCCTGCCTCGTTCACGGCGGCGGCGCTTCGTGAGGTGTTTGAGGCGGTGCTGCGGGCGGGCCGCGACACCGCCGCGCAGGGATCGGCGGCCGCGTGGGTGGACCGGGTCGCGGCGGAGGCGCCCGAGGAGTTGCGCGGTCTGGTCGCCGAGCTGTCCGTGGCCCCGCTGCGGATCGCGGTCGATACGTCCTCCGGGGAGCCGGAGGGCCGACACGTTGGGCGGCTGATTTTGGAGCTGAGCGAAATCGCCCTGCGGCGACACATCGAGGACTCGATGTCGGCGCTGCAACGTCCTGGAGCCGACGGATCCCGAGGCCGCCCGGGCGCTCGGGGTGGCGCTGATCGAGCGGCAGCGAGAGCTGGCCGCGCTGAGAGGGAGGTACTCCTGATGGGCCTGTTCGGTCGGCGTGACCCCGCCCTGCCGCCGGGCGTTGCAGCGGCCCTCGATGTCGGCCGGGGCGATCGCGTGCTGGCCTGGGACCGCGACGCCATCACGGGAGCGTATGTGGTCGCCTCCCTGCACGCGCTGCATCACGTCCCCGCCAAGACCGCAGAGGCGGCGGAGTCCGGAGTGGGGGCGGGCGAGTCGTTCGATGCGATGACCGTGGCGCCGACGGCGGTGGCCGCGGGCGCGAGGGCACGATGGACGCGCCGATGGCTTGATGTGGCCGCGGGCGCATGGGAGCCGAAGACTCACACGCTGAGCATCACGTGGGCGGACGGGAGCCGCCCGGCCATGTGGACGTTCGAGGGCGACCGGGTGCGGTTTGCGTCGGTGTTCCACGACAGGGTGCGGGCGAGCGTCTATGTGAGTGCGCTGCTCGATCCCGCCAAGCCGCATACCGGGCAGGTGGCGCTCCGGAAAGATTTCGCCACGGGCGAGCTGCTCGAACAGGTCACCCTGCGGAAGGGTTTGCGGGCCGACGATTCGGCGATCGCGCAGACGGCGGCGGTGTTGCTCGCGGATCTGCGGGATCAGGCAGGGCTGTGAGCGTCGACGTCGCCACCGTGCCCTGCTCTGCCGGCCCTCCTCAGCATGCCCCGTCCAGCATGCCCCCTCCAGCATGCCTCGCTCAGCATGGCTCGGACAGCGTGTCGCCGGGCGACCCGATGGAACGATGGGCGCAGGCCGGGACCGGTTTCACCGGCAGGCGATTCGTTTGCTAGAGTCACCGGTGCCGCCGATCCCCCGTAGCTCAATTGGCAGAGCATTCGACTGTTAATCGAAGGGTTATTGGTTCGAGTCCAATCGGGGGAGCTTCGAGCAAGGGCCCTCACCGACGTGCGCTGGATGCTGCGGTGGGGGCCGGTCAGTGCCCGAGCCCAGTTGCCAGCGTCATCTCGCTGGACAACGTCGCGTCGGGGCGTTAGCTCAGCCGGTCAGAGCAGCGGACTCATAATCCGTCGGTCGTGGGTTCAAGCCCCACACGCCCCACGAGTCCTCCGACGTCTAGGTGCGCATCCTCGCCCGGCGGCGGCGCCGATCCTGGCGCATATGGAAGCGCTCGTTGAAGAGCCATGCCCTCGAGCCGCCGTACGGTCGGTGTAGGGGACTAGCGCCGCCCGGGAGAGGGGTGGCGGCGCACGCGCGCCGCCCCGGTCGGTCGCCAGGACCTCAG
>CAJDWP010000051.1_pt1 | contig 21285 bp, 17 predicted proteins | sample 7391631 | NCBI WGS metagenome assembly CAJDWP01 (sample SAMEA7055740, study PRJEB34461) | soil metagenome | biome: terrestrial ecosystem; feature: Peninsula; material: soil | place: Antarctica | collected 2016 | reverse complement strand
GCGCCGTTGTGCACGTCATCCTTGTGGTTGAGCGTCGGCTCCTTGCCCTCGGACAGCTCCTTGACCATGGTGGCCAGGGCGTCCGCGAGGGCCGCCGGCTCGACGTAGGTGGTGACGCCCAGCTGGCCCGACATCAGCGCTTTGACGCCCGCCGCCGTGGACCCGGCGCCCGTGTCGAACGGTGTAGAGGGCACCTTCGTGGCACGGATCTGCTCCATCAGCGCCAGCGCGGTCGCGTCGTCGGGCGCGAGGAAGCCCTGCGGCGCGCTCTGCTGGTAATAGGAGGACAGCAGCGTGGCCATCCGGGTCGCCGCCAGCTTCGGCGTGTCGGTCGCAGCCTGCGCGAAGGACTTCTCCCCCGAGCCCACCTCGACCGTCTGCGCGTCGACCGCAGGACCGATGACGTCCCAGGCGGCCTCGAAGCGCATGCGGGCCGCGGCGTCGGCGGAAGGCCCGGCGAACAGCTCGACCTTCGAGGCAGCCTTCTCGACGCGGCCGCGCACCCCGTCCACCAGCGCCTGGCCTTGGAGTTTCCCCGTCTCCTGGGGGTTGACCCCGACGAAATAGTCGAATGCTTTCGTGTCCTTGGGCAGGCTCGACAACGCGATGACGACGGCGCCTGCCTCCTGTGCCTTATTCAGGTAGTCGCGGATCGCGTCGGCCTCCATCGCGTTGACGACGAGCACCTTCGGGGGGCTCGTGAGGATGGCCGTGATCTTGTCGTGTTGGTCGGCCCCGCTGGCCCCGACACGGACGTCGGGGGTGAACTCCGCCGTGGTGAGCGCGGCCTCGATGGGCTTGGCCAGGTCGCTCTCCGAGGCGAGGACCACCGAGACCGTGCTGCCCTTGTCGAAGGGCGCCGGGCTGTGCGTCACTTCCGGGTCCGTGGCGGAGGTCGAGCAGGCGCCCACCGCGCCGAGGCCGAGGACGAGCGCGACGGCGAGGCAGGCGCGGGTGGCGCGGGTGGCGCGGGTGCCGCAGATACGGGTGCGAGGGCGAACGACGCGGGACGACATGCGGGACGACATGATGGCGGGGTCTCCAAAGGACGGGGAATGGCGGGTGCGCCCACGTTCCGACGATGGGTCCGCTCGGGGGAAGCAAGGCCGGCGCGCCCCTCGCTCCAGCGTCTCGAGGGGGGCGCCTCGGCCCAACTCCATTGCTGTGCAGTGTAGTTGGTGACGCAGCAAGAACCCGTAGCGGTACCCCGTTGCGGCGCCCCCCTCGACACGCGCCTCCTACGCCAGTTTGGCTCGCGCCATTTCGGTCGCGGGGACCCGGTTCCCTTGTTGCCAGTGAATCGCAATAAGGCCAGGATGGCGCCATGCACGTACCCGACGGCTTCCTCGATGTCCCCACCTCCCTTGCCACCGGCGCCATCGCGGTCGGCGGCGTCGGCCTGGCGCTGCGCCGGGCCGAGGGCGAGATTCGGCGCAGCGGCCCCGCCCTGCCCGGGCTGGTCGCCGCGTTCGTCTTCGCGACGCAAATGGTCAACTTCCCGGTCGGGGCCGGGACGAGCGGGCACCTGATCGGCGGCGCACTCGCCGCCGCGCTGGTCGGTCCGTGGACTGCTGTCCTCGTGATGAGCGTGGTCCTGGTGGTGCAAGCGCTCCTCTTCGCCGACGGTGGCCTCACCGCACTCGGAACGAACGTCGCGTTGATGGCTATCGTCGCGGTCGCGGTCGGCTCCCTCGTCGCCCAGGCGCTGCTCCGTGTGCTGCCGAAGCGTCCGGCCTCCGTCGTCCCCGCCGCGACCGCTGGGGCCTTCGTATCGGTTCCGGCGGCCGCGGGCGCGTTCGCCCTGCTCTACGCGGTCGGCGGCGAGGTGGCGATCCCGCTGCCCACCCTCGCGACCGCCATGGTCGGGTGGCATGTCGTGATCGGCATCGGCGAAGCCGTCATCACGGCCGCGATCGTGGGCGCCGTGGTGGCGACCAGACCGGATCTCGTGTGGGCCGCGCGGGGGCTACGCCAGGATCTTCTCCTCGTCGACAGCGACGGGCGGAACACCCTGGTGCCCGTGGAGCCCACCCGTCCGGGTGAGCGGCTTGGCGGCGCGCCGCGCCGTGACGCACGAGGCTTTCTCACCGTGGGCACCTTAGGAACGCTCGTCATCGCGGGCCTCTTCTCGCTGCTGGCGAGCTCGCGCCCGGACGGTCTGGAGTTCGTGGGTGAGCAACTCGGCTTCGCGGGCGCGGGTGAGAACTCGGCCACGGCGGGATCGCCGCTGTCTGACTACGCGCTGAGCGGCGTACCGCAGGCGTGGGGCACCTCCGTCGCCGGGGTCGTCGGCGTGCTGGTCACCATCGCACTCGCCCTGACGCTGGCCGCACTCGCCGCGCGCCGCCGATCGCGGGTGGCGCCAGAGCGGAGCGACACGGTCGACGCCCCCCTGGGCGCGACGGGTCGGGGCGAGTGAGCGCAGCACCCGTCAGCCGATGAGCCACCTATGGTGACCTGGCGACCCGTGGCCTGGCGACCCGGCGAGCTAGTGACGTGGTGACCTGGTGAGCGGTGGCCACGGAGCGGACGCGCTGCTCCTACGACGGCGCGGGCCCCTACACGCACTTCTGCTCGGCGCGGTCACGACGTTCGCGCGCGTCCCGGCGCGCGTCGTGCTGCGGCGCGCCGTCGTGGAGGCCCCGTTCGTCGTCTTCGCCCTGCTCATGCCTTTCGTCGCCGCGGGTGAACGCGTCGCGGTCGGGGCGCTGTCGCTGTCGGCCGCGGGGCTGGCCGGCGGCCTGACTTTGATCGTGAAAGCGACGATCGGCGTCGTCGGGGCGGTGCTCCTTGCCGCCACCACAAGCTCGCGTGAGTTGCTGGTCGGGCTCGAGCGGCTCAGATTGCCGGCGTCACTCATCGCGATCCTGTCGTTCATGGTGCGCTACATCGCGGTCGTCGCCGACGACGGGCACCGGATGCGGATCGCCCGCGAGTCACGGGGGGCGCCGCACGGACAGGCACGCGCGCTCGTGGCCATGGCGGCCGGCGCAGGATCGTTGTTCGTGCGCAGTTTTGAGCGCGGCGAGCGAGTGCACCGCGCCATGCTGTCGCGCGGCTACTCGGGGCGAATCCCCCCGCTACGCGATGAGGCCACCGGGTCGGGAGCGCGTTGCGCCCTCCTGCCGGGGGCCGCGTTGCTGGTGCAGGTGGCGTCGAGGATGATCGCCCAGTGAGCGATCCCACGCCCGCCATCGACATCGAACGCCTGGCGTACGCGTACCCCGACGGCCGCCAGGCCCTGTTTGGCGTCAGCGCCCGGATCGAGCCCGGCGAGCGGGTGGCCCTCCTGGGACCCAACGGAGCGGGCAAGACCACGCTCGTACTGCACCTCAACGGGATCCTGGGAGTCGCGGCGGGCGGAGCCGGGGCGGGCCGCGTCAGCATCGGCGGCCTGACCGTCGAGCGAGAGCACCTGGCGCAGGTCCGGCGTCGCGTCGGCGTCGTCTTTCAGGACCCCGACGACCAGCTCTTCATGCCGAGTGTGCGGGACGACGTGGCGTTCGGGCCGGCCAACCTCGGTCTGCGCGGGGCGCAGCTCGACGCGGCGGTCATGCGGGCGTTACGACAGGTGGGCATGGCCGACGAGGCCGATCGCGCGCCGCATCACCTTTCCTACGGGCAGCGCCGACGCGTCGCCGTCGCGACCGTCCTCGCGATGGATCCTCAGGTCCTCGTGCTCGACGAGCCGTCGTCCAACCTGGATCCGGCCTCCCGCCGCGAACTGGCTGACATCCTCACGCGGCTGGACGTGACGATGGTGATGGTGACGCACGACCTGCCGTACGCGCTGCAACTCTGTCCCCGCTCGCTGCTGTTGGACGGTGGCCGGATCGTGGCCGACGGTCCGACCCGCGAGCTCTTGGCGGACGCCGATCTCATGGCGGCGCACCGGTTGGAACTGCCGTATGGCTTCGACCCGCTGTCCGTTCCTGGCGCCGGGCCGGCTACCTAATCGGGGGACCTGACCGGAGGCGATCGGGTTCAGAGGCGTCGTGCGTCCACGGAGTCAGCCAGGCAGGCCGCTGCGCAGGCCGCCCGGCGAGCCGCCTCGGACTGCAGCAACGCCATGGCCAGCGCCTGTTCCTGTCCCACGTACCCGCCGGACAAGGACTGACACGCGGCACCGCACGCCGCATCGGCGTCGGCATCGGGGTCGGCCTGGAGCAGGGAGTCCGCCACGCGCGCGATCTGCGCGGCGGCCACCGCGGCGTACCGGACGTGGCGCCCGCGCATGGTCCAGTCCGACATCCATACATGCACGTCGCACTGGCCGTCGCGCGCAGGGACCGCCTCGATGGAGATACCGGGCCGCCCCGGAGCGCAGTGAGTCCAATTCAGTGAGCCGTCCCCGCTGGTCGGGACCCAATCCACCGCCGGGAACAGGGGGGCGGCGCGTCCCAGAGCCCATGCGGGCGGCATGGCGAGCTCCAGAAGCTGTCCGTGCCGGACGCCCTCCGTCGAACGAGTGGCTCGGACCCAACCGCTCACCCACAGCGTCAGGCTGACCAGCGCCACGGCCGCCAGCACGCCGATAGCCATCGGCGCCACCAGCAGGACCCGCTCGCCGAGTCCGATCGCCTGCGCGTTCATGAACGTCCTTCCCCTGCGCTGCCCGTCCGGCGCTGCCCGTCCGGCGCTGTCCGTCCGGCCCGAAGGCCGATGTGACTGGCCGCCGCTCGGTGTCCCATCGGCACCGCGGCCCGCCCCCTGAACGTCGGCGACGCCCAGAAGTGGCTCGACATCCCGCGTCATACCCGAATTGGTCTGCTACACAAGCGCGCTCGAAGCCAGGTGAACTAGGGTGGGACCCGGCGACGCTGCAGGCGGGAGACGAACCGATGGCTGACATACGGGGCATGACGATCGCCCTGAACGCAGGGCGCTTCCCCGAGGTCCTGGACTTCTACACGCGCGTGTTCGGCCGCGGCCCGGATACGGCGCCCCCAGCTGTCCACCGGCCACGATCGGCCCGGGGCCAACAACGCGCGGGTGCGACTGGAGGTGCAGGGCATCGCCATCGCCGTGGAGCGGTTGACCTCCACGGACGTACCGGTCGGTGAGACCGTCGTGATCCAGGACGTGGTGAGCTTCGCGAACTTCTCCGACCACTGGGGCAACGCGCTCGGCTTCTATCAGCTGCTATCGCCGCGCAGCCTGCTGTCCGAGCCCGAGCCCGAGCCCGAGCGCCGCCGCCGCGACACCGAGCGGGCCGAGGAGGTTGAGCGCGAGCGAGCCGCGGGTGAAGCCGTCGACAGCCCGCCTGAACCGAGCGCGTCGCAGCTGCCCCCGACCGGCTCGGGCGTTCCCGAGCGCGACCCAAGATAGCGCGCGTACGGTCAGATCCGAGAGCCGAACGGATCTGTCGGCGGACCCTCGGGGCCGTGTTCGTCGTCGACCTGTGGCCGATCATCTGGCCAGGATGAATAGATAATCGCGCCGTCGGTGAAGGTCCCCCGGTCGACGGGGTCCTCGTGCCGGTGGTGGTCCTGGGGCGGGCTCGAACCACGCAGACGCGCGGTCGTCGGGGCCGCGACGGAGCGCACCCCCGACCCCCGCGAGGGAGGCAGCACAGTCTCCGGGCGGGGCGTGCCCCGGTACGGTTCCGGCGGGGTGCTCAGGATCAGCCGACGCAACGTCGCGACCGTGTCGAACGACGTGCCGCCGACAAGGCGCCGCATGCCCCAGCGACGTTTCACGCGCGACTCGGGCGCCCCCCTGCGACCGCCGAGCGCTCGGTGAATCGTCGGGTCACTTTCGCCACCATCCATTTCGTCGCCATCGCCATCCATCTTGTCGTCGCCGTCGTCGCCGGGGAAGATCTCGGCGATGATCGCCCGGTAGGCCTCGTCCGGGTTCGGGATGTGGTCCATGACCCGCAATGCCTGGTCCTGCCCGGCGCTCTCCAGCACGAAGGTGCCGTACCCGAGGAGCCGGCCCGGCACAGACCTCTCGTACGTCATGTCCGTGACCTTGCCAAGCGGCATCATCGCGACCTTTCGGATCACGAATCCGTACACCAGCAGCAGCCGCGTGTTGGTCGCGACGAACCACGTGCGTCGCCAGTCGCACGTGATGAGGACCGCGCGACCGAGCAGCAGCAACCAACACCACAACAGCACCTCGGTGATGAGGGGCAGCCCCGCGCTCGAGGGGGAGCGCGTCCCCACGATCAGGACGATCGCGAGCCCGACCGCCACGCTGAGCCACGGCTCGAGGATCGCCACCCCGTGGCGGCGGGTCGCGACAACGTCCTGCTCCCCGGACCGCAGGTACCGATCGAGCCACCGCGGCCCTACTTCGCGCTCGATGGATCCCCGACTCATCGGTGGGCCCGCCCGACCTTCACAGTAAGCGCCTGTCCTTCCGCGTCTACCGACCCATGACGCGGTCGAAGAAGATCCCTAGGCTGGTCAAGGCCGTCACGATCGTGTTCCACGCGTTGCGGATGATGGTCGCCACCTGGTCGGGGGAGGTGAACAGCGCGTACACCACGAAGATCCAGAAGACCCAGATGAGTACCTTCTTGGCCGTCTTGGGCATGGTGGCTCCGTCGGGGGTGAGTCCGTTCAGGGGATGAACGGGACGGGAACGGGCGCACCGCGGTGGCGCCCCAGCGCTTGAGCCTACGTGCCCCTGAGGTCATCCCTGACCTCGACGCGCCGGACCTCCCGCAGCGACCGGCGAATACATGTGGCACCGCAGCTGGTCGGCAAAGCCCTCTCAGCCGTTCTCGCTGTAGCCGTTCGGGTTGCGCGACTGCCAGCGCCAGCTGTCAGCGCACATGTCGTCAACGGTGCGTTCAGCCTGCCAGCCGAGTTCGGCACGCGCCCGGGAGGGGTCGGCGTAGGAGGCCGCGACGTCGCCGAGTCGGCGCGGCACGATCTCGTACGGCAGCCCTATGCCGCACGCCCGCTCGAAGGCATGCAGCAACTCCAGCACAGACGTGCCTCGACCGGTGCCGAGGTTCCATGTATGCACGGAGCCGTCGAGGGTGGCGAGTCGTTCCAGGGCCGCGACGTGCCCGGCGGCCAGGTCGTCCACGTGAATGTAGTCGCGCACCCCGGTGCCGTCGACCGTCGGGTAGTCATCACCGAACACCCGCAGGGCGTCGCGTCGTCCCACCGCCACCTGCGCGATGAACGGCATCAGGTTGTTCGGGATCCCGCTCGGGTCCTCCCCGATGGTCCCGGACGGGTGGGCACCGACCGGGTTGAAGTACCGCAGCAGCGCGATCTTCCAGCTCGCGTCAGGCACGGCGATATCGCGCAAGATCTGCTCGATCATCACCTTGGTCCAGCCGTACGGGTTCGTGGCCGAGGTCGGGAGGTGTTCCAGCATCGGCACCGGCGCGTCCGGACCGTACACGGTGGCCGACGACGAGAAGACCAGCGTGCGCACGCCATGGGTCATCATCGCCTCGACCAGCGACAGCGTGCCACCGATGTTGTTGTCGTAGTAAGCCAGGGGCTTCTCCACGCTCTCCCCGACGGCCTTGAACCCGGCGAAGTGCACCACCGCGTCGAAGCGGTCTGCCGCGAAGGCTGCCGCCGTGGCGGCGCGGTCGGCGAGGCTGAAGGCGTGCACCCGCAAGGGCGCGCCGATGATCGCCTCCACGCGGGGGATGACCCCCGGGTGGGCGTTGGAGAAGTCGTCCAGGATGACCACGTCGTGGCCCGCCTCGACCAGCTGGATCACCGTGTGCGAGCCGATGTAGCCCGCTCCCCCCGTCACGAGCACGCGCATGGGCCCATCATGACATAGCGCGAAGAGTTCCTGCCGCAGGGTCCAGGCACGCTGGCCCAGTCCGAACGCGCTGACGCGTGACCAGCGTCCCCCGAGGGCGCTGGGAGGGGTCTAGCGGGAGCTGAGGTCGGTGGCCCGAGGGGCCGAGGGCGACCCCTCGGGCCCTCGGCCCCTCGGACGCGAGTCGCCGAGACACGCGCGAGCGCCCAGCATCCCGAGGGTCCACACCAGGAGTCCGGCGATCCCCGAGTAGGTGGCGGCGAGCAGCGGGTCGAGCCGTTGGCCACCCATCGCGGCCCCCACGACCTGTTCTGCCACCCACAGGGCGACGACGGCCATGACGTGCGTCCTCAGCCGGGCCTGCGACCGGTCGCTCCAGGCGGCCCAGGCGGTCGCGGCGATCAGCGCGGTCCCAACGATGGCCGCGGCCCACCGCGTGACCTGAAGGCCTGTTCCCAGGTCAGATTCCACCAGACGCCAGATCGGCCAGCCGACGCAGCGGGTGTACGAGCCGGGGCCGGCCGCGAGGATGCCGAGCAGGTGCATGACGATCAGCGTCACCGTGCCCGCGAACGCACGCTGCGCGGTCCGGTTGACGCTCCATCGGTACGGGGCGCGCTCCAGGGCCAGCGTCGCGGTACCGATCGCCAGCATGGCGACGAACGCGCAGGACAGGTCGACCACGCCCAGCCAGGTCGGAAGGTGTCCGACCACGATGATCCGCCCGAACGCCCCGGAGGCGATCGCGCCCGCCACGGCCACCCACGGCAGGAGTCGGACCAACCGTTCCTCCCTCGGGCGCCTGCGGGCCATGACCCCGGCGGCCACCAGGAGCGGGCCGGTGAAGATCACCGAGAACCGGTGGACGAACTCGATGATGGGGTTCAGGTCACCGCCCGGGCCCACCTGGCCAGAGAAGCACCCCGGCCACGTCGGGCACGCCGCGCCCGACTCGGTGGCGCACACAATCGACCCCATGACAAACGACAGGAGGGTGAAGGCGGCGGCCCCGCGGAACACGGCGCGCTGAGCTGCGGACGGAGTCGCGGAATGGGTCGCGGGCGGGACACGCGGGGCGGGCATGAGAATGCTCCTCGTGAGAACGTACTGGTGGGAGCCGCGTACTGAAGCCTACGCCCCGTCTTCACGCAACCTGCAGCTCAGGACGTCCCTGCCGACCCGGGTCCGCGGATCCTCGCGGGATGCGCGGCGCGTCACACCCGCGCGAGAGCGGCGGGCAGCGAGCCTCGCGCGGTGTCGGCAGCCTGGAGTTCCACGAGCACCGAGTCTTCGTCCACGGAGACCGTGATCTCGACCCCGGCCACCCGGGCCGGGAACTTGGTCGTCCACTCCTTGCCCGCTCCGTCCCCCACCAGGCTCCCCACACCGCACCGTCCGTCCGGTAGGAGCCGCCACGTGAGCTTGCAGCCGGTCACGAGGCCGCGCGGCACGCAGGAGCCCGGCCCCCGTCGCGCTGTCCCACGACGGTCACGACGACGCCGCGCGCCCTCGCCTCGGCGATCGAGGCGGCCAGCCCCGAGTTGAGCAGCGTCCCCGCGACCAGGAGGTCCCGCGCGACCGACTCCAGATCGGCGCAGCGCGCCCGATCGCACGGGCCGAGTTCGTCGCCCGCAGCGATGCGTTCCACATACGGCACCACCTCCGCGTCGAGCGCGGTGCGACGAGCCTGCGACTCCGCCTCCCGGGACGCGACGGCGAGCGCCCTCGCGAACGCCTCGGCCCGGTCGGCCGTCTCTAAGGAGATGCGTCGACCCGCCCGATCGAGGACCCTCTTGAACCCGCCCGCGCCAATACCCCAGGCGAAGCACTGGAACGTCGCCACCGCGAGGGGGACAAGCGCGACCTCACCCCGTACGAACAGCACCGCCAGCCCCAACCCGCTCGCCGCGATCACGACGGCGAAAGCCGCCAGGATCCCGCGCCGGAGACCGACGATGACGACCGCCGCGTCGAAGGCGCCGACGAACCACAGCCTCCAGTCGCCGACGTCGGGGTGGCGGACGTTTCCGATGAGAACGCCCCACGTGAGGGCGACCGCGACCAGGGCACCTGCCCACGTCGGCCCGTGGGCCGGGACCATCGCCACCAGGACCGTCAGGGCAGGGATGAGCACCATCCCCGCGACGGCGATGGCGGGCAGCACGGCCGCGAACAGGAACGTGGTTCCCACCGCGATGTGCGCCCCCATGTGGAGGGCGGCGAGGAGCGCCACGGGAAGGAAGGTACGAAGGCTCCACCGCTCGGGCGGTGGGACGGTCGGCAGCGCGACCTTGAGGGGCGCCGACAGCCGCACCGTGGTCCCTTCCCCGAGGGCCGAGTCGATCGACCCATGCCCCTCGACCGTCGCCAGGCCCCCCAGGATGCGCTGGCGCACCCCGAGCCGTGCGTCGGGGACGGACGACGGGTCGAAGCCGCGGCCCTCGTCACGCACCGTGACGCGGCAGACCCCGTCACGGCACGACGAACGCACCCGCGCCGCGCGGACTCCCGAATGCCGGGACACGTTCGTGATGGCCTCGCACGTGGCAGCCTCTAGCGTGTCGCCCGCCGCTCCCTCGCTCCAACCGTGCAGGTCCAGGTCCACGTCGACGCGCAGGGAGCGCGCGTGCCGGGCGATCGCCTCGGGCCGCGTCACCGGGCCGGCCTCGGCGTCGGACAGTCGCGCCACGGCCTGTCGCGCGGGCGTCGCCGCCGCGGCGACCTGCCCGTGCGCGGCCAGGTTCAGCGCCGCCAACACCTGGTCATGGATGAGCCCGTCCCACCACTCGTGCAGACGGGCTCGCTCTGCAGCGGCCACGGCCAGCGCCCGCTGCTGGTGGGCGGCCTGGCTGGCCGCCTCGAGCCGCCTCAGCTCGCGCCCGAGTCGCACCACCACGAGGAACGGCACTCCGCTCGCCGCCAGGTACACGGCGCCCTCAGCCACACCCTGCAGGGCGCCGACGACCTCGATGCGGGGCGGCAGGAAGCCGATGACGCCAGCCAGCACCATCGGCGCCCCGATGGCGGCCCGCATGCAGAAACCGGTGAGCACCATACCGCCGATGAGAATATTCGACAGCGGGGAGTAGCCGACGGACCCCGGCGGCGGGTCCACCACCGCCAGCTCCGCCCACCTCAGGACGAGCGCCAACCCCACGTAAAGGCGCATCCCGACGAGCGGGCCGGTCGGGGTACGCCATTGCGCGAGGGAGAGCAGCAGGACGAGCCCCACGAGACCGTACGAGAGGACGGCGAACCACGCGGGGTAGAACGTGGGGGTGGCGCCCTGCTGGCCGAGGGCAAAAGCCCATCTTCGACGGCCCGGATATACAGGTCCGTTTTCGTCACGGCCGGTCGGCCGACCTCCTGGTAGCGCCGCCTGACTCGCATCAGATGATCCTTGACTGTCTCGGGGGAGATCCCCATGCGGCGGGCCACCGATTTCAGGGGCAGACCAGCGGCGTAGAGGCGCAGCGCCTCGAACTCGCGGGGCGCCAGGTGCGGGATCGCACCGGCATCGGCCTCCAGCGCTCCGGCCCAGTCACCGCTGAGGAACGGTTGGCCCTCGGCCACCAGCGCCACCGCCTCGACGAGCGTCGACAGCTCATCGCGTTTAGCCACGATGCCGCTGGCTCCGGCGCGAAAGCAGCGCCCGACGAGGCGTACATGCGTCGTTTGGGTGTAGATCAACACCGGCCACCCGCGCTCGACGATCGCCTCCACGTTGCTCGTCGGGTCCGAGCCATCATCGAGCTGAAGGTCCAGGATCACGACGTCGTACGGACCGCGAGTTGTCAGGAGCTCCCCGACCGAGCAGGTCGTCACCGCGGTGGCCACGGGCAACGCGGCCTCGAGCGCGTGGATGGCACCGCGCAGGACCGGCGGGTGATCATCCACGAGCGCGATGCGCACAGCGTCCACGGGCCAAAGTCCCCCTCTTTCGACCGACGGCGACCGTCTAGCGCCGCGAGGTGCCTAGTGACAGCATCGTCGGGTACCCCCTCAATGGGGGGCTTCCGCCAGCGGCGAAGACACCCGAGACTACTTGCAGCTGTAGGCGATTGTGACAGATCAACGCCCCGATGGGGATAGTCGGCTGGATACTGCATCTGTCCCGGGGGGCATCTTTGGTCAGCCGCACCTCATGCACGAACCGTGACGGAGGAGTCGCGCTGTGAACCAGTTGACGCTTACTCGGGCCGTGTCGCTCGAGCAACCGACGTTTGCCCGGCGCGCTCGCGAGACGCGACCCCTCCTGACGGTGCTCCTGGGCAGGCTCGGCGGGCGACGGGATCCTGACATCGAGGATCGCTGGCGCTGCGCTCCCCTCGCGGGGGAGTTCGTCCTTCCCTTGGACCGTTGGCAGCCCTAGGTCATCTGGTCACGCCACGCCACGCCACGCCACGCCAAGGACCAGCCACATCCGCCCCACAGACCGGGCACCTCTTGCGTGACGCGCTCCCGTGTGCCATCGCACTTCACCCTCGCCGCGGGCGAAACGCAGAACTCCCGGCCTGGTGTCCCGGGCCGGGAGTCTCGTCGAACCGATGGGGTCCGAAGGATGGCGCTCGTGTGGGCGGAGGCGGAGGGATTTGAACCCTCGATGGGGTGTGATCCCCAAACCCGCTTAGCAGGCGGGCGCCATAGACCGGACTAGGCGACGCCTCCCCACCCCCATCTGGGACTCCCGCTATCGTCCGGGCGAACCTCGTGAGGGCACCCGTCAGGTTACCCGGCACCGCTCGTCGGGTCCACACAGCGGGTGGGACCCGACGAGGGGGGCCGTCACACCGGCGCCGGCAAGGGCACCCAGGGGCCGGACGCCCGACGAGGAATCATCGGGCGGACGCCTGCCGCAGTCGACCTCACTCGCACACTGCGGGCGCGACCATAGGCGTGAATATGCTTGTCCTAGAATCGAATAGGATAGATAAACCGACAGAACGGTCGGCGCGGCACACCCCGCGTCGATCCGGCATGAAAGCACCAGAGGAACTGATGACCCACACCCCGACCCACTCCGCGGGGTCGAGGACCGCCCTACGGGAGCAGGCCGAGCACACGCTGAAGAGGTTCTACGGTCGGACCGCGCTCGGGATGGTACTGCCCGGGAGCGGCCTGATCTTGCGCAACAAACCGATCGGATGGGTCCTGATCGGCATCACGTGGGGCGGCGCGATCGCCATCATCGCGCTCGCGCTGACGCGGGGTTTCTCCCGATCGGCACTGTGGCTCGCGGTCCGGCCTAACGCCGTGCTGGTGCTCATGATCGCCGTCGTCTCTTGGGTGGTCGTCCTGGCGCTATCCATCGTCTATACGGGCTGGCTCCATCGGCCACAGCCGCGCAATGCCGGGCAGACCGTCGCGGCCCTGGCCTGGGTGGGTCTGTTGTGCGCCGCCCTCCTGGCGCCCGTGACCATCGGGGCCGCCGATCTGACCGCCCACCGGCAGCTGTTGGTCTCCGCGTTCGACACCGGCCGGTCGCGTGCCGCCGGAGCTGCGGACCCGGATGCGTCTCGGAGCGACCCCTGGGAACACATCCCCCGGGTCAACCTGCTGTTTCTGGGCTCGGACGGCGCGGCCGACCGGGTCGGCGTTCGCACCGACTCGATCATGGTCATCAGCATCGACACAGCCTCGGGCGCGGCCGTGCTGGTCGGCTTGCCGCGCAACCTGGAAAATGTGCCGTTCCCCCCGGATAACCCCCTGCATGCCCTGTATCCGAACGGTTACCAGTGCCCCAGCGAATGCCTGCTCAACGCCGTCTGGGAGGAGGCCGAGCGGCACGCCGACCTGTTCGACAGCGAGTCCAGCCCGGGCCTGACCACCACACGGGGCGTCGTCTCGCAGATCCTGGGCCTGACGATGGATGCCACCGTCGTGGTCGACATGCTGGGCTTCGCCGACCTCGTGGACGCCGTCGGCGGCGTCGACATCAACGTGCGCGAGCGTATCCCGACCGGCGGCAAAGTGGAGGGCGGCCAGATCGTGCCGGGCAGCATCACCGGTTGGATCGAGTCGGGAGAGCAGCACCTCGACGGGTACCACGCGATGTGGTTCGCCCGGTCGCGAGCCACCACCGACGACTTCAGTCGGATGCGCCGGCAACGGTGCCTCGCGGGGGCGCTCATCTCGCAGGTCGACGCGCAGACCCTGCTCACCCGCTACCCCCAGATCGCGCAGGCCACCCGACAGAACCTCTCGGTCGACATCCCCCTGGAGGATCTGTCGGCGTGGATCGACCTACTCGCGCAGGTGCAGCGCGCCGGCACGATTCGCAGCCTGCCCTTCAGCGACCTCAACACGACCACGGGCGACCCCGACTTCGCGCGCATCCGCGCGCTGGTCCAGGAAGCCCTGAACCCGTCCGCGGCCACCTCCGCGCCGACAGCGCCGACAACCCCGACAAACAAGGCGTCGGCGACGACGGCGCCGGGCCCCACCGGCGACTCCGGGCGGGTGATGGTTCCGGCCCCCTCGGCGGCGGAGACAGGTAACGGTCCGGACGCGACGGAGCAGGCCACGGACGCGCCCACCACGCAGTCACTCGTCGACCTGTCCGATGCCTGCTGAGACGACTCCTCAGGGGCGGCACGGGCGAGCCGCGTCTCTCGTGGCGACGTATCCGGCAGACCGTACGGGTGAAGGGGTCTCCCCTCGTCAGACCGCGGGCGGCGATCGGTCCGGGTCGGTCCGACGCAGCGAAGGGGCCCCCGACCAGCTGGTCGGGGGCCCCTTCGTTCACGCGATTTGGCGATACTCGTCCTTACAGCGCCTGGACGTTGTCAGCCTGCGGACCCTTCGGGCCCTGGGTGACCTCGAACTCCACCCGCTGCGCCTCGTCGAGGGAGCGGTAACCGCTTGTCTGGATCGCGCTGTAGTGCACGAAAACGTCGGGGCCGCCGCCGTCCTGAGCGATGAATCCGAAGCCCTTTTCGGCGTTGAACCACTTCACGGTGCCCTGTGCCATGGGAAAAACAACTCTCTGTCGTGTGGCCATCGGTGCCCACACTTCGTGAACACCGGGCTGCCGCATTACCCCGTGCAGCCCGGGACGTGCCCTTCGCCTCGTGATCCAGCCGATCGGGCGGCACAAGCCGTGTGCCCGACCACAATGCTAAATCTCGAGGAGTCCTGCGAGGAACTGCTGATGCAACCACGACAACCGTAGCACGGTGGCCGACAAGCCGTACCGCCATGCCAAGGAAGGCCGTTCGCCAAGGTCAGGGGTTCGACACTGCGTCGCGCGATGGGCCTAGAGGGCCTCCGCGGGGCGACTCGCGCACAGCTACCCGACGCCCACCTTCTGAGCGGTCCGGGGAACCGGTTCCTGGACAGCGCCGTTCCCGGCTGCGGAGGGCGTGGGATTCGAACCCACGATGAGGTTGCCCCCATAGCGGTTTTCAAGACCGCCGCACTAGGCCACTATGCGAGCCCTCCCGGGACGTCACCTCGTGCCGACCCACCGATCATTCTACGGGGGCGCCGGCCGCGCCCGTGGCAGGAGCGGCGCCGGTCAGATGTCGTCGCGCGACACCGGAGCCAGGCCGGCGCCGGTCGCGATCGGGCTCCAAGACGCCAGGAACGCCTCCTTCGCCGCGGACGCCTTCTCGTTGGCGGTCAACAGGTCGGGGGTGTCGACCGCAGGACACGCGAGGCTGCCCTCCTCGGCCATCCGCAGGTACACCTGATCCGCGTCCGCCGCCGCCTGCAGGGCGGCGCGCAGCTTGTCTCGAGCGGCGGGCGCGCCGCTGACCTCGCGGAAGGGCTCGTCGCCCAGCTCGGTCAGCTTGGCCAGCTGCGCCAGTCGCCCCTGCAGCGCCTCCTGGATCTGCCGCTGTCCGGCGGTTTTGTCCTCCCCGTCGCAGTACGTCGCGATGCCGCGCACCAGAGTCTCCCTCGATCCCTGGCCGCTTCGCAGGGTCGCCGCGAACGCGTCCGATGAGCGCTTGACGTTGATGCTGGCCGCATCAGGGCTGGTCGTGGCGTCGCTAGTCGGTTGTGTGGTGCCCAGAACGGTCGCCACCGCCGGCATCGGCAGCGCGTCGGGGGCCATGCCCCGCTGGGTCGTGCCCCAGACCAGAGCCGCCACCACCAGCACGACGGCCATGCCCGCGGCGGCCGGGAACACATAGGGGCTGCGCCGTCGCGCAGTCGGCCCGACCGCGCCCGTCGTCCCGTGCGGAGCCGACCCACCGGCCGGACCCGCACGACGGGCCGCGGCCGACGCTCCGCTCCACGGATCCCGCGGGGCCTCGTCGGGCCACGCGCCGAAGCCGGCGTTCATGGGCGCGGTCACGGGTCCCGAGCCTCCCCGCGCAGTCGGCGTAGGCGGCGCAGGCGGCGTCGGACCGGTTCCGTCGAGGGTCGGAGAGGACACAGTGGCGGCATCCACATCGCTAGCCGTCGGCACGGATCCAGGCAGAGGCGACCCACAGGACACGCAGAACTTCGCCTGCGAGGCAAACGGGGAACCGCACTCGGGGCAGTACCGGGCCATGGTCACCTTCCGCCATCGACGGCGTCGCCAGCAGTTGTCCTCGAGGTCAGCGCTGGTTCGACGACCTAGGGTACCGTGCGCCGGCATCTCTGTTTCCAAGCATGAGAGGTCCGAGATCCGATCCAGCGGACGATCCCGGACGGTCTGCGGGGTTGCCCTGCGTCGACGGCCGCCCGCGGGCGCCGGCCGCTCCTGCGGCCGCATCGGAGTGCATTTCGCGTTCGGGGTGCTCCGGCCCGGGACACCGTCTATTCTGTCGCCAGACGCCCTCATAGGGCTCAAAACTCATCAGGGAGGACATGCTATGCGAGGTCGTCTGTCTTTCCTGGTCGGAGCGGCTGCGGGATACGTTTTAGGGGCTCGCGCCGGCCGCGCCCGCTACGAGCAGCTCAAGTCCCAGGCCGACCAGCTGTGGCATGACCCCCGTGTGCAAGACAAAGTCGCGTCAGCGCAGACCCGCGTCGCCGAAACGGCTCGCGAGGTCGCGCCCGACATCCGGGCCAAGCTCGCGGACTCAACCGACGCCGTGAAGGCCGCGGTATCGCAGGCCACGCCGTCGGACGACCCGCCCGACCGCGCGCCGACAGCTCACGCCCCCGCTCATCCCCCCACCTCCACCTCGAAGGTCAGCCCCATGTCCAGTGACAACGCCCCCTTGTCGCGCCCCCGCGCCGAGCTTCTCCCCGAGGAGATCGCAGCCGGCAGCGACGACCCCAAGGCTCAAGTCATCGCCATCAACGACGACAGCAATGAGCGCGCTGACAGCGAGGGCAGGCGCGACGAGTTCATCTCCCGAACAGCGGAAGAGGCGACGGGCGGCGCGACGAGCGCTAAGTAGGGCGTCAGCGCCTGCCACCACGCTCCCGTGTGTGCGCGGTCAGGTCCGTCACGAAGATGACGCACGCGTGAGCTTGTCCCCAGACGTCCGCGATGAGGGGCCGGTCCCACCCGGGACCGGCCCCTCATCGCGCAGCCACGTCGCGGGCTACCCGTCTCAATCGTCGGTGAGGCCCTCGAAAAGGATGGTGGAGATGTAGCGCTCACCGAAGTCCGGCAGCAGGACCACGATCATCTTGCCCTCGTTCTCGGGACGCGCGGCGACCTGGGCGGTAGCTGCGAGCGCGGTCCCGCAAGAAATGCCGACCAGCAGGCCTTCCTGGGTGGCCGCCTTGCGGGCCCAATCCACCGAGGTCGGCGCGTCGACCGTGATGACTTCGTCGACGACGGAGGCGTCGTAGTTGGCGGGGACGAAGTTAGCACCGAGGCCCTGGATCTTATGGGGTCCGGGCTTGCCGCCGGACAGGATCGGCGACTCGGCCGGCTCGACCGCGACGATCTGGATGGCCGGGTTGCGTTGCTTGAGCACCTGGCCGACACCGGTGACGGTGCCGCCCGTGCCGACGCCGACGACGAAGATGTCGACCTTGCCATCCGTGTCCGCCCAGATCTCTTCGGCGGTCGTCGCGCGGTGGATCTCCGGGTTGGCGGGGTTGTCGAACTGCCGGGCCAGGACCGCGTTGTCGGCCTCGGCAAGCTCCTCGGCTTTGGCTACCGCGCCACGCATCCCCTCCGGGCCGGGCGTCAGCACCAGCACTGCGCCGAACGCGCGCAGCAGGGCACGCCGCTCCTTGCTCATGGTCTCAGGCATCGACAGCACGACCTTGTAGCCGCGGGCCGCGCCGACCATGGCCAGGGCGATGCCGGTGTTGCCGCTCGTGCCTTCGACGATGGTTCCGCCCGGCTTGAGCTTGCCGCTGGCCTCGGCCGCGTCGACGATCGCCACGCCGATGCGATCCTTCACCGAGTTCGCGGGGTTGAACGACTCAAGCTTGGCCACCACCGTCGCGCCCGAGTCGATGATCCGGTTGATGCGCACGAGAGGAGTACGACCGATGAGGGCCGTGACGTCGTCGTAGATCGGCATACGGTGTGTCACCTTCGAAATCGTTGGGACGGATCAGAGCGGGTCGAGTGGCTCCGCGCTGGGCGGCGACGCCCGGACGCGCGGCCCGGGAGCGACGCGAGCAGCGGCCCCCACAGCGACCGTTATGTTATAGCTACTCCAAGAGATGATTATGGGCCCGGGTGACGCCGTCCCGCTCGGGGACGCCGCTGACTGAGACGATCGACCGTTTCCGTCGCCCGTATCGGTCAAGCGTCGAACCACGGTGGTTCACGCTCACAGCACTCGCGGTCGGTCGCGTTGACCGATGTCACAGCCAAACGCCAGGTGACCGGCTCATTCCCTCCGTACGATTCGACATATGTCGGCACTGCAGATGACTGCGATCTTCCTGTGCTTCACGATCCCCTCGTTGGCCTGGGTCATGCTCTTCCGTCAGGTCTATACCTTCAGCAAGGTCTTCCGGATGGGCTCGCCGGACCCGACCCGCACGGACCGCCCGGCGGTTCGCACGTGGGTCGTCGCCAAGGAGTTCCTGGGGCACACCCGGATGGCGCCCCTGCCGATCGTGTCGATCGCGCACTGGTTCACGGCGCTGAGCTTCTTCCTGCTGTTCGCGACGCTGGTCAACGCCTTCTTCCAGCTCATCTGGCCGGAGTTCCGACTGCCGATCATCGGCCACTTCATTCCGTTTGAGTGGCTGATCGAGTTCTTCGCGTTCGGCGGGCTCATCGGCATCCTCGTGCTCATCGCGATCCGGCAGGTCAACCACCCGCGACGGGCGAAGGGCGTCCACGGGCGCGACAGCCGCTTCTTCGGATCGACATGGTGGCAGGCCTACTACGTCGAGGCCACGATTCTCGGCGTCACCATCTGCATCCTGCTGCTGCGCACACTCGAAGCGCGCATGGTCGACATCAACGAACCCGGCACCGTCCTGTGGCACCACTTCCCCCTCACGTTCTGGGGCGCGAACGTATGGGGCTACTTGTCGCTGCCGATGCTGTACGAGGCGATCTACATCTTCGCGATGTTGAAGATCCTCATCTCGTTCGCCTGGATGATCACCATCTCGCTGCAGCCCACCATGGGCGTGGCCTGGCACCGGTTCCTGGCCTTCTTCAACATCTGGTTCAAGCGCGAGTCCTCGGGTCGTACCGCCCTGGGGAACCTACGCCCGATCCTGACCGACGCGGGCACGCCGCTGACCCTCGAAGACCTTGAGGCGATGGGCGAAGACGAGGACGCTGCTGAGCCGCGGCTCGGCGCGGGCAAGATCGAGGACTTCTCGTGGAAGTCGCTCCTTGACTTCACCACATGCACCGAGTGCGGCCGCTGCCAGAGTCAGTGCCCGGCCTGGAACACCGAAAAGCCCCTGTCGCCCAAGCTCCTCGTGATGACGTTGCGCGACCACGCACACGCAAAGGCCCCCTGGGTCCTCGCCTCCGAGGACCGGCGGCACGATGAGCCGAAGCACATCAAGCGGCTCGAGGAGATCCCGCTGATCGGCGAAACCGGGTACGAGCACGATTATCCGATCGGCGCCTACGACGCGCTCGGGCCCGACGCGATCATCGACGACGACGTGCTCTGGGCCTGCACGACATGCGGCGCGTGCGTGGAGCAGTGCCCGGTCGACATCGAGCATGTCGACGCGATCGTCGACATGCGTCGCCACCGGGTCCTGATCGAATCGGCGTTCCCTGGTGAGCTCGGCGGCCTTTTCAAGAACCTGGAGGGCAAGGGCAACCCGTGGGGCATGGCCAACAAGGTCCGCCTCGATTGGGCCAAGGGTCTGCCGTTCGACGTGCCCGTCGTCGGCGGCGGCCGGGAGTGTGACGTCGAGTCTTTGTCTGCCGTCGACTACCTGTTCTGGGTGGGGTGCGCGGGAGCGTTCGAGGACCGCGCCAAGAAGACCACACGTGCGGTCGCCGAGCTCCTACACACGGCCGAAGTGTCGTTCGCGGTGCTCGGCGAGGGAGAGTCCTGTACGGGTGACTCCGCGAGGCGCGCCGGCAACGAAATCTTGTTCCAGGCCATGGCCGCGCAGAACATCGAGGTGCTCAACGACTCGCAGGCCACCAAGATCGTCGTCACTTGCCCGCACTGCCTCAACACGCTCAAGAATGAGTATCCGCAGTTCGGCGGCTCGTACGAGGTGATCCACCACACCCAGCTGCTGAACCGCCTGGTGAAGGAACGCAAGCTGGTCCCGGTGTCGCGCCCCGAAGTCGCCTCGACGACCGGGGTGGCCTCGACCGGCGCCCTGGTGACGTACCACGACCCGTGCTACCTCGGTCGACACAATCAGGTGTATAACCCACCTCGCGAGCTGCTGCGCGCTTTGCCCGGAGTGGGCTACCGCGAGATGGAACGCTCAAAGACCCGTTCGTTCTGTTGCGGCGCCGGAGGCGCTCGCATGTGGATGGAGGAACAGCTCGGCAGTCGGATCAACGCCAACCGGACCGCTGAGGCCGTAGCGACCGGCGCGGACCGGATCGCGATCGGGTGCCCGTTCTGCCGGGTGATGCTGTCCGACGGGCTGAATGCCCAGAAGGAGGAGGGGTCCGCCGAGGCGGAGGTCGAGGTCGTCGACGTCGCCCAGATGTTGCTGGCCTCCGTGCGAGCTCCGGTGGCGCCCACGCCGGTAGCCGAGCCCGTCTCGGCCCCCACCATCCTGCCGAGCGACTCGTCAGCCCCGACGCCGCTGGCCGATGACGCTGCTGCCGAGGTGATCGCGGCCCCGGTCCCCGACGCGTCGCCGGAGGCTCCCGCAGCCCCGCCCGCGGACGAGCCCGCGGCGCACCCCGTCCCGGCTGAGTCGGCGCCGCCCGCACCTGCCGAGGAGCCTGCTGCCGTCGAGGAAGCTGTGCCCGTCGACGAGCTGGCACCGACGGCGCAACGACCAGGTGCTGCGTCGGAGTCTGCGGCGACTCCGACGATCCCCAAGGGCAAGATGAGCGCCTCTGAGGCGTTGACCCTGATGGGTGGCGCACCCTCATCGGCCCCGGCCCCGGCCCCGGCCGCTGCCACGGACGAGGCTCGCGCGGAAGCAGCCGCACCCGCACCGGCCGCACCCGCACCCGCCCCGGCCGCACCCGCACCGGCCGCACCCGCACCCGCACCCGCCCCGGCC